>ERZ1034377.375-NODE-375-length-9778-cov-17.408824_pt1 | contig 9778 bp, 4 predicted proteins | sample MGYA00520584_ERZ1034377 | MGnify/ENA primary metagenome ERZ1034377 (study PRJEB33736, sample SAMEA104288464) | Azolla filiculoides | biome: Urban; feature: water surface; material: ditch water | place: Netherlands | collected 2014 ... | reverse complement strand
GGTGTCGAGATGGACTTACACTCGGTCATTCCGAACTTGTAGAGCAAGTTCAACACATAGTGTCGTTGTGAGAGTAGAAACCCTTCTGGAGTTTGAATGACCTCGATGCCGAGAAAATAATGTAAGTCATTCAGATCCTTCATCTCGAACTTCTCTAAAAGCAGCTTTTTAATCTTTTGTGTCTCGGTGAGGCTTTCTCCACCGATGACAAGGTCATCGACATACAAGATTAAGAAGACGGGGCTTTTGGGATTGTTCCGGATATACAACGAGTTATCAGATTTTGACATCCGGAAGCCAATGTCGTGAAGATATGATGTGATCTTTGAATGCCATGCTCTTGGGGCTTGCTTCAGTCCATAGAGCGGCTTCTTCAATCGGCAAACAGCATGTGGATGTTTGCTCGATTCGAAGCCCGGTGGTTGCATCATGTAAACTTCCTCCTCGAGCTCACCTTGGAGGAATGCGTTCTTCACATCCATTTGATGTAGGTGCCACCCTTTCGCTGCTGCGAGTGCAATTACCGTCCTCACGGTGGTCATTTTTGCCACTGGGGCAAATGTTTCCTCATAGTCTATGCCATGGGTTTGAGCATACCCTTTGGCAACTAGCCGAGCCTTGAACCGATTGACCGTGCCATCCGTATTATGCTTTATCTTGAACACCCAGCGGCAACCAATTGGCTTTTTGTTGATTTCAGAGGATGGGACTAAATCCCAAGTATCGTTGTCAAACAAAGCACGCATCTCCTCCCTCATTGCCTCGATCCACCGGGGATCTTGGGCAGCTTCTTTGTAAGTCTCAGGTTCTTGGTCTGCTGCGACCTTCATCATGAATGCGTAGTGGTGCGCCATGTACTCATTGTACCCAAACCTAACTATCGGGTTCTTTTGTCGGTTCGATTGACGGAGTTTTGCTTTGGTCACCTCCGTGGCCTTCTTCATTTCATACTTGCTGTCGACCGATCGGGGTGAATGATCTGAATCTTCACAAGATGTCGTGTCCTTGGCCTCTTGCTCAGGCATCTTGCCCTTTTTTTTCTTTCTGCGGGTGTAGCACCAAGGTGACACCACATCAGAGGTTTCTTCGTGCCGTGCAAGACTCTGATTGCTGGATGACACCTCAGGTCCAGTCAGCTGGAGTGCGGACAGACTCTCTGCTGGTTCTCCATTCATAATGGTCGTCAGCATCTCTTCTTCTTCACTCTCAGAATCTGCTCCAGATCTGCTTGTTTCGAACACGACGGGGGTCACTGATGTCGGGCCATACCATGATGCCACCTCATCAAATACCACATCTCGGCTTACTTGTGACTGTCGAGTGACAGGGTTAAAACACTTATAACCCTTTTGCTCAAGTGAGTAACCGACGAGTATCATCTTCTCCGATTTTGGGTCAAGCTTTCTCCGCTTCTCATCGGGTACATGCACAAATGAAATGCTGCCAAAAACCTTCAAGTGCGAAAGGTCTGGCTTTGTCCCAAAATACTTCTCGTGAGGGGTGCTGTCATGGACACCCTCGGTCGTGCACCTATTGATGAGATACACAGCCGTAACTGCTGCCTCTGCCCAATAGATGTGGGGCATGTTCTTCTCCTGCAGCATGGTGCGGGCCATCTCAAGAATTGTGCGATTCTTCCGCTCAGCAACACCGTTTTGCTGTGGTGTGTACCGGCAAGAGAATTCCCGGCGAATCCCCTTCTCTTCTAGAAAGGCCTTGAACTCGGTTGAGAAGTATTCTTGGCCACCATCAGACCGTAAGCATCGAATCTTGCGATTCGTCTCATTTTCCACACGATTCTTTAACTTGAGAAAGTGGGAGAAGACCTCACTTTTCGACTTCATCGGGCATATCCAGGTATGCCGTGAATAGTCGTCAATGAAGGTAACGAAGTACCTACACCCACCGATTGTCGCTGTTTGAGCTGGGCCCCATACATCTGAGTGGATGACGTCCAGCAAACCTTTACTCACATTTCTTTCGCTTAAGAATGGATGCCTATGTTGCTTGCCTAGCTGGCACGCCTCACATACATTATCAGGATGTTTCGAAGTAAATCGTGGCAATCCGTGCACAGCCCCTTTTGTTTGCATTGATCGGAGTTTACCGAGGTTTACATGGCCAACCCTTTTGTGCCACAACTCAATATCAGACTCAGCCTTGAGTCCCTTTGCATACATTGCTGTGTTCACCTCAGTTGCATCAAGAATAAACATGCGACCTTCTCTTCTTGCATGAGCGATAAGTTGGCCCTTATCCTCGATGAAGCAACCTTCCTGGTTGAATCGTACTTGCATTCCTTGCTCGACAAATTGGCCAACCGAGACCAAATTCTTTGTGATTGTCGGGACATGCATTACATCCTTCATGTAGCCCTTGTTGTCGTGATTGCTAAGGGCCACATCTCCAATGTGCTCAATCATGTGTGTGGAGTCATCACCGGTCTCCACCACTCCGGGTCTCTCGGGTTCCCTCAAATTCATGAACCATTCTTGATGACTTGTCATGTGATTTGAGGCACCTGAGTCCACGAACCAGACATCATCAGGTTGGGAAACACTTGTAATCATGCTATTCGCCCGGTGTCGCATAACAAACATCGGCCCTTTGTTTTCTAGGTCAGCCATCACAGCATAGTTTGTTTGCTGCCGGGGTGAGGCAGCTGAGTCATTCTTCTTCTTCCGACACTCGGCTTCAAAGTGGCCAAGCTTTCCACAATACCAGCACTCGGTTTGCTTGTTCTGCCTGGTTGATGCAGGCTGGTGGAAGCTCCCCTTTTTGCCGGAATTCCCTTGGCTGTTTTGACCTTCTTGCTGCCTGGAATTAAACTGTTGTGGACCTCGTCCACCTCTTCCTCGGCCATTCCTCCCCTTCTAATTATTATTATTTGCATCTTATTCTCTTTCCCATACCACCCCCTCCCTATACAAAATATTCTCATGTAATCAAATCCAAACATAGGTTTTGTTTTGTTTTTTGAAGTTATTAATTAGATTCAATAGAAAATCTTCTTACTATGGAAGTTCTGTATTCTGAGGCTGCGTTTCAGGGGGTTACATTGAAGTGACAAAAATACATGAATCTTAGGTTCTAGTGTGTTCTATTGGAGGTCTCTCTGTGTATTTATAGATTGAATTTCCATACATATATAGCTGAAACGTGGCACAATTCATGATCATAGTTTCCCCATAACTAGCGAGAATGATGTATTTTTGCTTTCATAATGGAGCAATGGAAATTGCTAAGCTTATTTTGGTGAACTATTTAGGCAAAGCAAAGACGGAATGATCGCAAAGAAAAAGATAAAATGCTGGAAGGAAAGCACGTAGGAGTACAAGAGCCGATGCAACGGGATGGCTCAACAAGCAAGAGAGCTACTGTAAGTTCCTTATCAAAAGGAACCTCTATTATGGGGGACAACGAGGATGATGATTCAACTATCCTGGTTGATGTTGGTGGTGTAGTGAGTATGCTGATACCTGCTACAGAAGATGGTGAAGTAGATCAACTAATATGGGAAAGGGAAGCCTCAGAAATGGAAGCAACTTTCAGTGGAGCTTCATGCTTAGACTTTGTTTCGAATGACAGAACAAATCGGAAGCATGAAGGCTTTCTAGATGATAGCTCATCTACATGTTCCTCAGATTCTATTCTCTCTCTCTGTGATGCTTCAAATGGGCCTAGTTGGAAGAGGTCAAGTACAAACTTGGGTGATTTAAGTCAAACATCTGCTAGCAGGTGCATACTATGAAAAGCTATAGCCAAATACTTAAAAAAGTGAATAAACAAGGAAATCACTAAATGTTTTTATGTGCGTGGTATTTTACAAATTAAAAGAGAAAATGAGAACCTAAATGGGAGAGATAACAAGGAAGAGTATGCCTATTAATGTATCTAAAGATGACAATGTCTCGAAGATTTATCTTGATAGCGAATGGTGCTACTCGTTTATTGAATTAGTGTCTCATTCTTCTCATAAGTGATGTTGAACGCCTTTAATCCTACGTTCTTCAAATTTGTCCCAAGTTATACTTATAGGTAGTGATGTGGCCTTTGTGTTCTATTTAGTGATGTGGCCTTTGCGTTCTACAAAGTTCCAAGTCAAAGTCATTGGCCCAACATCATATCCTTCGGTTTGGCTGATTTGTACCTTGAAAACTCCATTAGGATTAAAGATGACAAACACTTCTCGTCTCGAAACATAAACTACCTATAATAGTGCAAAGGTTCAAACTCCTCTCGAAACTTAAATTGGTACTTCTCTCATATATTGCAGTATATAGTACATCTAGATATATAATATTCCATTTGACTTTATCTGCCTCTAGTATGGCATGCTCTCATTTGTCTCTATTTTGAGTTGATGGAAAGGGGTGCATTTGTCCATTGGTCGCATGCATTACAATGTAGGATGTGTGTGCTTGTTTCTAGGGTGGATGATGAAACCATTGGAGAAAGTGGCTAGTATGGTAATATGTTGTCCACATCGGATGGGGAGTTTCGAAATATATTTTTGACAATTGTCATAACAAAATATTATTTTATCTTCGTGTATATAATAGACTACATATATATGTAATATGTTTGTACATCAATAATACAAAAGTATGCTTGTAATATTTATATAGGCTATACACACACATTTATTTATTTATTATGTTATGTTATTTATTTATATGTATATGTATGTATATTTCTACACTTGCACGCATAAATGTGCGAGTTTGTGTGTGTCACTGACCAATACATATAATATACGTATGTGCTCACATCTTTTCAAAGCATGACCTAGCACCTTCAAAAAAGTTAAATGACAAATGGCAGGTATGCAAAGCGCCAACATATGACACTCGCAGACAACTTTATGGGTTTCAAAATGTCACTCGACACGAAAAAGAAGATTTAAGATGTTTTCTATGGGCAAATTTAGGGGCGGTAGGGTTGTGGCAATGATGATGAGTCAGTCGAACTTTAACAGAGGGAGGCATCCATTGGACTTTAGCCATGGCCGACAAGCATATGGGTGGAGTGGGGACTGGGGTATGTTTGAAAAAGTTACTGAATTGTTCTTTACAGTTTCACTGAAGTGTAAGACGTGATAGACCGACAAAGACTTGACCAATTGATAGCCTTATATATAGGCTCTTTTCCTGCAGGGAACTTAGAGAGGGGGAGGGGACAAGGATCTAACCTTAGGTCTTAAACACACATACATACATATATCACACACTTGTGATCCTATAGAAGGCCTAGGCCCTAGGGCCATGGGCCATGGGCCATGTACCACAACAGTGTGCACATTATTCCCACATGTTTAATGTGTGTCACAAGCAACACCAACAAAAAGCATCATTAGATAACACATTGACAGGTTCTGTTTTGCTCCCTAAATTGTGTGTGTTTAGAATTATTTTATTTAGACACATAAACACACACACAAAATAATAATAATAATGGATAAACAAATTGAGGAGATGGCTGGCATAGCATTTAATGCAAATTGAATTACTTTCAAAGTTTTTTTGGGGATAAAATGGGGAGTGGGATTCTAGATAATATTAATCAATATGAATGCATATTCCACAAATGGTTAAGGCTTTTTATAGATAAAATGTCATTAATGTTTTTACTTGTTCCTTTCATTCTTTTTTTTTTCTGGTCTTCTGGTTCCAACTTCCAACTTCCTACGTTAGTTTTGTCGCTTGCTTGATTGTGTTTGCCTTTTGCTTTTTGCTTTGTGCTTTTTATTTATATTTTTATATTTTTATTTATTTTTATTTTTCCTTTCCTTTGGGGTGGATTGAAAGCGACGTGTGCGTGCGTGTACTCACGTCGCGTACTGAAAGTGACGTGCCGCCATAAATGTCACTATTTTTTTTCGGTGCTTATTATTATTATTGTTGTTATTGTTATTATTATTATTGTATTATTATTATTGTATTATTATTATTATTATTATTATCATTGTTATTATTATTGTCGTTATTATGTAATCCGTTTTCTCCGGAGACCTAAAAAAAATACCCAAAAAATGTAGAATCCAGTCTTAATTTCCAAAATAGAAAAAAAATAATTGTGTTTTTTTCCGCTTCTCTTTTTTGACCCAACTAAAAAGTCTCCTCTCTTTTGGGCCTACAAGGCCTCGTGCACACACACACATGAAAAGAGTACACACAATAATACATTTGTATTGCTTCATAGGAGGGCCATGGGGCATGTGCATGTGCCTATCTATCTACCTATCCATCTATTACTTGTTATCACATGTCCAATCTCAAGGTCGGAGCCCCAACCTGATCGACTTTTGGGTGGCTTGTGAACACACAAAGTACCCTACATATTCTTTTACAAAAAACTGTACTAGCAGTGCTTTGCGATTGTGCTTTGTGCCTCTACCTCTACCTTGCGCTTGTGCCTCTATACATGGCCTATCTATTTGTCACATCCCCATCCTCGAGGTTGATGGCCAACTCGATCAACTTGTCAGATTGCCATCTCAGGATCGGTAATTGGCATTGCGACACTCTATTCTCACTAGTCCTCTACGCTTGACGTCCAGATGTATATGGTTTTCCCATTGTCCCCATTATTCATGATGTCATCTCCTATTCTATCTCAACGTGTCATGCCATTGATTGAACCCATCGATCATATTCCATATTGTCAGTTTAGTTATTGATGAAATCAAAACTTCCGCAAGGGTTTTGTGCCATTGCGAAAGTGAAACATGGAAAATTCAATGCTCAAGTATCATCATGCACTCGAAAGCTTGATGTCTCAAGATGTGATTAAAACTTTGACTACTACAAATGTAGTGTACTTCACTGTTGTTTGGTACCATCATTATATTATTCCCGATTTTATGTTGTTTCTTTCATTAGTTTAATTTAAAATAATCATTAGATTATGGCATATGAGGGCACATACACTATGGATTTTCTTCATTCCAAAATGCACCCCTTCCCAATTTGGTTCATGTGCACTATGTCCGTCTCTCTCTATCTCTCATAGGCAAATTGTTGTTCAAATCAATGATGATGGCCACATAAAATTTAGCACAAGTGGGTTGTTATTGCAAACTATTGAAATGTTTTTATGTAGAGTTGCATAACTTTTGCATTCATGAGCCAAAACAACAAAACAACCAAGTCAATAAGGTCAATTTCATTACATAGGCATCTTCTCAAATGCACAACATTCAACATGAAAACTCATCGTTTAAGCACTACCATTTTTAGTATGGTGGATATTATTTTGAGCGCCACAACATTCAATATGTTTTACAAGAGCCCTTTATGGTTTTTTTACTTTCCACACATCTGGTTTACACAAGGTTATTTGATCCTCTCTGAGTTCTACCCATCTAGAGGGTAGGGGGCATCCCTTAAGTTCTCGTACCTCGTAAACTATAGTTTCTAGTATGTCACTTAATACAATATAGCTCTTGAAGAATTTGGAAATCCAAAATAAAAAACTCGTTATCTTAATTGGATAGTGAAGTTAATCTTTGCATAATTTTTATGTTGCTTTAAAACATCATCTATGTTTTCTATATTCCTTCACTTTTATATTTATTCACTAAGAATTTTGTTGAAGACAAACTCTTTGCTTGTGTGCATACTTTTATTAATAGGAACGCAACGGTATCCCTATACACCAATTATGAGAGAGTAGGTCCAAGAAGAATCCAGTCATAATAATGTGGATTCTAGCTAATTACATAGTTGATGCACATTAATTATATACTTAATAGTATCTATACTTATGGCCATGCGTTCCTTTCCGCATAATCATGTAGTGCCTTTTCATGTGTTAAACAATCCTCTCGGAAGTCATGAGATAACTTGGAAAATATAGTGTAGAATTGAAGTTTCCTTACAAAAGCGTTGTTGAACTTTCCTCCTAATGCCACATGTCTTGTGTGGGTTACTTATGCACTACTTTTATCTTAGATGCATCACAGGTCCTAACTTTTCTGGCCAGCACGAACATATGAAAAGTTGCTAGAAGGCATCAAGTTGTCCTTTATTAATGCTTGATGAAGGAAATTTGGTTGTAAAATTATCCGATGGTCTATAGCTTGTGCATTCATTTTAAATACTATGTTTATGGATAATGGAAGGCTCAAAGTTGTACAAGCAATATCATTTTAAATGAGAATTGTGTAAGCAAACTATTGGTATCAAAGTCTCAACTCACCGCAAACTCCATTATCGAGAGTCCAATACTCCCAAGTTGATGCTCAAATTTGTCCATATGTGGTCCTTTAATGTATTCATAATTGAAGCATTAAAATAGTAGCTAAAACTAATTGTCTCACATTGTCTCGTAAAGTGTCAGTTATCAATCATACGGTGATTTTCTCAATTCTATCTTCCAAACTAGCGTAAGATCAATTCAATTTTCTCTTTTAGCGTCTTCAAATTTAGTTGGTCATTAAGTTATGGCCCTATGGGTGCACAAATGGACAAGGTTTTCATATAAGACAGTAGCCGATTCAATATGAATGTGTTACATGTTTGAATAATTGAAGCACAAAAATAATAACTAAAAGTTAAAACCACTTGCCTCACACAGTGACAAAAAATGTCGGTTATTAATTATAAGGCAATTTTTTTCAATTCCATCTTCCGAACTAACAAAAGATTAGTTCAATGTCTTAAATTCTAGGTATCACATAAGTTAGTAGTGCGGAAAAGGTTATCATGTAAGACTATCAATCTTATATGTTTCCATAATTGAAGCACTAAAATAGTAGCTAAAACCAGTTGTCTCACATTGTGATAGAAAATGTCAGTTATTAATCGTAAGGTGATTTCCTCAATTCCATCTTTCGAACTAGCATAAATTTAGTTAGTAACTTAGTTCAATGCTTTACATTGTAGGCGTCAGTTAGGTTAGCAATGCACAAAGGGACAAGGTTCTCATGCAAGACAATAACCAATTTAACATCAATGTTGTATGTTTGCATATTTGAAGCATAGCTTAAACCACTTGTTCACAATGTCATAAAAAATGTCTGTTATTAATCATGAGATGATTTTCTTGTTTCCTTCTTCCGAAGTAGCTTAAGATTAGTTCAACGTTCCCTTTTAGTGTTTACATGATCACTTTAGTGTTGCACAAATGGAGAAGGTTCTCATGTAAGACAATGCCCAATCCAATAGCAATATTGAATGTTTGCATACTTGAAGCATCAGAATAGAGGTTAAAACCAATAATCTCACATTGTCACAAAAACTGTTGGTTATTAATCGTATGTTCCGAACAAGCATGATATGAGTTTGATGTTCTATTTTAGTGTCTTCAAATTTAGGTCTTCACTTAAGCTAGCGACACACAAATGAACGTAAGACAATATCCAATTCAATTTTAACGTTGTATGTTTGCATAATTGAAATAGACATAGTGGCTAAAACCACTCGCCTCACTATGTCACAAAAAAATGTCCACTACTAATCACTAGGGTTTTCTCAATTATATATTCCAGAATCCAAACTAGCATAAGATCAATTTGATGTTGACTTTTAGTGTCTTCAAATTTAGGTGTGCATTAAGTTATCACTGCACAATTAATGGAGAAGGTTCTAGTGTGAGACAAGGATCGCTTACGAAAGTTTATATTTAGACATGTTAAGTTGTTTATATCACATGCAAACATTGCGTAATGGGTCTAAAACCAGAAAGAAATGGATCATTGATCCTTATCCATCAATTGCTCATATGTGTGGACAGTGGTATCATGTGGTTATACGCAAAAGATCTTGTTACAAGATTA
>ERZ1034377.373-NODE-373-length-9801-cov-2.855409_pt1 | contig 9801 bp, 5 predicted proteins | sample MGYA00520584_ERZ1034377 | MGnify/ENA primary metagenome ERZ1034377 (study PRJEB33736, sample SAMEA104288464) | Azolla filiculoides | biome: Urban; feature: water surface; material: ditch water | place: Netherlands | collected 2014 ... | reverse complement strand
GCGCGAGAGTGCGCGCATCGTCGAGATCGTGGCCGCGCGCTACGGCAATCATCCGGGTCTCGTCGGCTGGCAGACGGACAATGAATATGGCTGCCATGACACGACGGTGTCCTGGGGGGGTGAAGACCTGAAGAGCTTCAAGCGCTGGCTGAGGTTGCGCTACCAGTCGACGGACCAGCTTAACGAAGCCTGGGGCTCCGTGTTCTGGTCGATGGAGCTTGCGAGCTTCGACGAGGTCATGCTGCCGAACCTGACGGTGACGGAGCCCAACCCGGCCACAAGGCTCGATTTCTGGCGCTTCCATTCGGACCAGGTCGCGGCCTATGACAAGATGCAGTGCGAGATCATCCGCAAACATTCGCCGGGGCGCTGGATCACCCATAATTTCATGGGCTTCGTTTCGGATTTCGACCACTTCAAGGTTGGCGACAATCTCGATCTGGCGTCCTGGGACAGTTATCCGATCGGTTTCGTCGAGAAGTTTCCCTTCTCGGAAGACGAGCGCAATCGCTGGGCGGAAACCTCGCATCCGGATATCGCGCCCTACCACCACGATCTCTACCGCGCTGTCGTCAAGGGCCGTTTCTGGGTGATGGAGCAGCAGCCGGGACCGGTCAACTGGGCGCCCTGGAACCCGGTGCCGAAGCCGGGCATGGTGCGGCTCTGGACCTTTGAAGCGCTGGCGCATGGCGCCGACGTCGTCAGCTATTTCCGCTGGCGCCAGGCACCGTTTGCGCAAGAGCAGATGCATGCCGGTCTCAACCTCGCCGGTCTCGACGAGCTGTCGCCGGGCGGGATCGAGGTGCTTCAGGTGGCCGAAGAGTTGAAGGCGCTCGGGCCTCTGCCGGAGACGGGCAGGGCATCAGTTGCGCTGGTGTTCGACTACCAGAGCTACTGGACGACGATGATCCAGCCGCAGGGCAAGGACTTCCGCTACGAGGAACTGTGCTTCCGCTGGTACGAGGGTCTGCGCCGTCTCGGTCTCGACATCGATTTCGTCCGGCCGGGCGCGTCGCTGGAGGGCTACGCGCTGGTTGTCGTTCCCTGCATGACCGAGGTCGACACGGCGACCCAGTCGGCGCTGGAAAAGGCGACCGGCCATGTGCTGATCGGGGCGCGTACGGGTTCGCGCGACAGGAATTTTGTCATTCCGGAAAACCTGCCGCCGGGTCCGCTCGGGGCGCGAACCGGCAATCGTGTCATCCAGGTCTCGACGCTGCGGCCGGGACTTTCGGATGCGGTTTCGGGCGCTGTTTCCGGTGCCGGTATCCGCTGGCGCGAATATCTGGAGACGTCCGCCACTGTTCTCGCCCGCTTTGCGGGCGGCGATCCGGCGCTGACCGAGAAGGACCGGATGCTCTATCTCGCCTGCTGGGCCGATGAGGCCTTGCTGGCGAGCGTTCTGACGCTTGCGGCGGAAAGGGCTGGTCTCTCCACCCTGGCGGTGCCGGATCACATCCGCATCCGTCGTCGCGGCGACCTGACCTTTGCCTTCAACTATGGCACCGAGGACTGGGCGGTTCCCGCCAGCGCAAAGCTTGCGCTCGGCGAGGCCGTTCTCAAGCCACAGGCGGTTGTCGCCTGGCGTTAGTTGCCTGGGTCTTTTTACCGGCGTCAAAAGCGGTTCAGATCGAAGATCATGGGAGGGGCGCCACGGGTGCCCCTCGTTGATTTTGGCCCTTGCCTTCGCGGCCGGTCATGGCAAGTTGCGCGCCATGACAAAAGTGATCCTCATCGTTCTCGATGGCTTGCGCTATGACGCGGCCCGCAGTTGTCTCGGATATATGGAAGGCCTGGTGCAGGCGGGCATGGCGGAGGTGCGCAAGCTGACCTGCGAGTTGCCGGCGATGTCGCGGCCGCTCTATGAGACGCTGTTGACCGGGCGGCGTCCGGTGGAGCACGGCATCGTCAGCAATGGCGTGGTGCGGCGTTCCGAGGGCGACAATCTGTTTGCCCGCTGTCGGGCTTCAGGCAAGGTCACGGCTGCCGCCGCCTATCACTGGGTGTCAGAACTCTATGTTTCGTGTCCGTTCGACCGCCATCGTGACCGTATCCTGGTGAATGGCGACGGTGATATCATGCATGGGGTCTTCTATTGGGACGACCACTATCCCGACAGCCATCTGTTTGCCGATGCCGATTGGCTGATCTCCAGCCACAGCCCCGATTTCCTGCTGCTGCATCCGATGAATGTCGATGATGCCGGTCACCGCCATGGCGGCGACAGCGTCGGCTATCGCAACGCCGCGCGTGTTCAGGGCGATCTGCTGGCGCGGCATCTGCCTGGCTGGCTGGCGCTCGGATACAAGGTCATCGTCACGGCCGACCACGGCATGGGCGACGACGGCAATCATGCAGGGCCGACGCCGCAGGAGACGCATGTGCCGTTTTATGCGCTCGGCTTTCGGCTGGGTGCGGAGACTGTCCTGCCGCAAACCGAGATTGCCGGCCTGATCTGCCAGTTGATGGGCGTCGATGCCGGAGAAATGCCGTCTTATCGAGGGCCGCTTGAAATTCTGGCCTGAAACCCGTGCCGCGTGATCCGGAATCGCTTTCGGCACCGTAGTTGTCCGTAGACTATGTCGATCGGGAGCGGACCATGGCAGACTTTACCGGCATGACCTCGCTGGAGCCAGGCTATACGGCACTTGTGCTGGGCGCGAGTGGCGGCATTGGGTCTGCCTTCGCCGAGGTATTGGGTGCCGATCCTCGCTGCGGCGAGGTGGTTCGCCTGTCGCGCAGTGTCGATGGCTTCGACGTTGCGGATGAGGATAGTGTCGCTGGCGCTGCCGTGCGGCTTTCCGGTTCCGTGGGCCGTTTCGACCTGATCCTCTGTGCAACAGGGGCCTTGACGATCGAAGAGATGGGGCCGGAAAAGGCGATCAAGGCCATCCGGCCCGACACGATGGCGGCGCAGTTCGCGGTGAACGCGATCGGTCCGGCGCTGGTATTGAAACATTTCTCGCCGCTGCTTGCCAGTGATCGCAGAAGCCTGTTTGCGGCGCTCTCTGCCCGTGTCGGCTCGATCGGCGACAACAGGCTGGGCGGCTGGATTTCCTATCGCGCGGCCAAGGCGGCGCTGAACCAGATCGTCCGGACCTCGGCGATCGAGATTGCCCGGACAAGGCCGAAATCCGTTGTCGTCAGCCTGCATCCGGGGTCCGTGGAGACGGGGCTGTCTTCTGCCTATGCCAAAGGGCACGACCGCCTGCCGCCGACGGACAGCGCGATGATGATGCTGTCCGTGCTCGACAGGCTGGAGCCCGCACAGAGCGGTTGCTTTTACGCCTATGATGGCCAGCCGATCGACTGGTAGGTCAAACCACGGCGGACTGAACGCCCACTTCCTGCCTGTCTCGGCACGATCAGATTGACGGAGACGTCTCTTCAATCAGCAGGCCGCTGGTCCGCAACAGCGAGGTGAAGCGACCGCCAAGAGCGCTTAACTGATCGTAATTGCCCATCTCGATGATCTTTCCATGATCCAGGAAGACCACCAGGTCGGCTTCGCGGATGGTCGAGAGGCGGTGGGCGATGATGAAGGTGGTGCGGTGCTTGCGCAGCCGGTCGATCGCCTGTTTCACCCGTGCTTCCGTTTCGACGTCGAGCGCGCTGGTTGCCTCGTCGAGCACCAGGATCGGGGCGTTCTTCAAAATGGCGCGCGCAATCGCGATGCGCTGGCGCTCGCCGCCTGACAACCGGTTGCCACGCTCGCCGACAACTGTGTCGTAGCCGATCATGCGGCTTTCGATGAAATCGGTGGCAGCGGCGGCCTCTGCCGCCTTGATGATGTCTTCTTCGCTGGCATCCTCGCGGCCAAGGCGGATATTTTCCTTGATCGAGCGGTTGAGTAGGCCCGCATCCTGGAAGACCGTGGCGATGGCGTGACGCAGCGACTTGCGGGTAATTTTTGCAATGTCGTGGCCGTCGATCAGGATCTGGCCAGATTGCGGCTGGTGGACGCGCTGGAGCAGGTTGATCAGCGTCGTCTTTCCAGCACCCGTCGGGCCGACGATCGCGACCGTCTGGCCTGCCTGAACGCGGAAGGAAACGTCGCGCACGCCCTGGGTGGTGGAGGCGAAGTCGAAGGACACATTGCGGAATTCGACGTCGCCTTTCACATTGTTCAGTTCCGTCGCCCCGATCGATTCCTCGCGGTCCTGAACGGCGTCTTCCAGCTGGTAGAAGTCCTCGAGCTTCGAGCGCGCCTCGAAAATCTGGTTGGCGAAGGTGATCATCTGGTCGAGACGGGCAATCAGCAGACCGGCAAAACCGGTAAAGGCGATGACATCGCCGACCTTGAGCTGGCCGCTCTGGACGAACATCGTGCCGATCACCAGGATGATCAGCATGGAGAGCGTCGAGGCGATCCGGTTCAACGCACCGGCAATCGCCCACCAGTCTAGGACGGGATACTGGGCTGCGAGAAGTTTCGTCGTGTATTCCTTGAGCGCCCGGGTTTCGGCTTCAATGCGGTTGTAGCTGTGCAGCACCGAAACGTTGCTGATCGAGTCGCTGACGTGGGAAAAGACGGTGTGATAGTGGCTCTCGACCGAGGCCTGACCTTCTTTGGTGCGGTTCATCACGGTCTTGCCGATGATGACGTACAGAATGGCGAGCACGATCAGCACCGAGGTCAGGCGAACATCCATCGAAAATGCGGTTGGTATCAGCAGCGTTAGGGCAACGGCGGTTGCAAGGTGGGTTCGCATGAATTCGAGCCAGAGGCCGAACAGCGTCTCGCCGGCGCGCAGAAGCGTATGCAGGGCGTTCGAGGTGCCCCGTTGCTGATGCCAGCGCAGGGGCATCGAGATGATCTTGCCGAAGGACTCGGTCAGCAGGTCGGCGCGGCGGCCATGGGCGAGGCGATCGGCCTGTCTGGCAACGAGCACATAGGCGACCGTGTTGAAAATGCCGAAACAGCCCCAGGCGATCAAAATCGAGCTCGCGTCACGCTTCTCCGATATCGCATCGATAATGCGGCCGAACAGAATGGGCTCGATGATGGTTATGGCCGCGAGAACGACGTTTGCGAGCACAACAAAGGACACACGCAGCCGATAGGTCGCAAGATATTTCAGGGCCTTGAAATATACCTGTATCAGGGACAATCGCGTTTACCTCCAGATGGATGCTCAGTGGTGATCTGCTTCAAACGGTTTTCGCTTCGTCTGACAAGAGGAAAGCGCTGGATTCCTGCAATGGCTGTACTGGTTGAGGCGATCCGGGCAGAGGCGATCCCAGCAGGCTGGCGATACTCGCAGTAGCCGATGTACCGGCAGAAACCGGATGATCCGTTTCATGCAAGCCCTACGAAATTTTGTGGTCGATTTTTAATACCCTCCTAACGCAATATGATAATATTTGTTCATATTGCGTTGGTTCATTCAGAATGACGAGCCTCGTGGCTTTTTCGTGATTTTATAAGCACACAGTTATTCAGGGGGTCTGGGTGAATATTAACCAGCTATTGCATTTTTTGGTCGTCGCGGATGAATGCAGGTCAGCGACCGAGGTCGTGGAAGAGCTGGAAAAACTCGTTGCCGCTTATGGATTCGACTATTACGGGCTGGTGCGGCAACCAAAGCCTGACGAAAATCCGCTGGAGCTTGTGCTGTGCGGGCGCTGGCCGGAGGGCTGGCCGCAGATTTATATTGCCAAGAAATATGTGCTGATCGATCCGACCATCCGTTATCTGTCGCAAGCGCAGTCGGGCTTTCGTTGGCGTGACACGGCTCATGCTTTCCGTGCCGATCCGCATCGCAAGCGCATGGAGCGCATGTTGATGGACGGCATGCGTTTCGGCCTGCTCGACGGTTACATCTTTCCGGTGCATGGCCGGACCGGTCTGCTCGGCAACATGACCGTCGGCGGAAAGCCGATCGATCTGTCGCCGATCGAAATCAGCCTGTTCGACGCGGTGGCAAAAAAGGCCTTCTGGCGGTTGCTTGAACTGACCCGGGAAGGGGATGTGGATTCTGCGAAGGCGATCGACGCGCGAATGACCCGACGGGAGATGGAAGTGCTCAGCTATCTGGCCGATGGCCTGACCTCGAACGAGATCAGCAAGATCCTGAAAATCTCCAATCACACGGTGGATTGGTACATGAACGGTATCCAGGACAAGCTGAACGCTAAGAACAGGCAGCATGTCGTGGCGCTTGCCTTCCGGCTCGGGCTGGTAACCTGAGGACGACGGCAAATTTCAGATAGCCGCTCAAGGTAAATTGAACTTCCTAAAACAACGCGCTATGAATTTTCTTCGCAGGTGCACAATGCCCTGGCATATCGTTTTGGGGAGACCGAATTGCCAATATCCAAGATCCTTGTCGCCAACCGTTCCGAAATTGCAATCCGCGTGTTTCGCGCCGCAAACGAACTGGGCATAAAAACGGTTGCGATCTGGGCGGAGGAGGACAAACTGGCTCTCCATCGCTTCAAAGCGGACGAGAGTTACCAGGTTGGTCGCGGCCCACATCTGGCCCGTGATCTTGGACCGATCGAAAGCTATCTCTCCATCGAGGAAGTGATCCGCGTCGCCAAGCTGTCGGGTGCCGATGCCATCCATCCAGGCTATGGGCTGCTGTCGGAAAGTCCTGAATTTGTAGACGCCTGTAACGATGCAGGTATCATTTTTATCGGCCCCCGTGCCGATACCATGCGCCGACTCGGCAACAAGGTGGCGGCACGCAACCTTGCGATCGAGATCGACGTGCCGGTGGTCCCGGCGACCGAGCCGCTGCCGGACGATATGGCGGTCGTCGCCAGGATGGCCGAGGAGATCGGCTATCCGGTGATGTTGAAGGCCTCCTGGGGCGGCGGCGGGCGCGGCATGCGCGCCATCGGAGATCCGAAGGATCTGGCGAGGGAAGTCACTGAAGCCAAGCGCGAGGCGATGGCCGCTTTCGGCAAGGACGAAGTCTACCTGGAAAAGCTGGTCGAGCGGGCCCGCCACGTCGAAAGCCAGGTTCTCGGAGATACCCATGGCAATGTCGTGCATCTGTTCGAGCGCGACTGCTCCGTCCAGCGCCGCAACCAGAAAGTCGTCGAGCGTGCTCCGGCTCCTTATCTGAGCGAAGCGCAGCGGCAGGAACTGGCGAACTATTCGACGAAGATTGCCAAGGCGACGAACTATGTCGGCGCCGGGACGGTCGAGTATCTGATGGATATGGATACCGGCAAGTTCTACTTCATCGAGGTCAATCCGCGTATCCAGGTCGAGCATACCGTGACCGAGGTCGTGACCGGCATCGATATCGTCAAGGCGCAGATCCACATTCTCGATGGCTACGCCATCGGCACACCGGAATCGGGCGTGCCGCGCCAAGAAGACATCAAGCTCAACGGTCATGCGCTGCAGTGCCGCATCACCACGGAAGACCCGGAGCAGAACTTCATTCCCGACTATGGCCGCATCACCGCCTATCGCGGCGCGACCGGTTTCGGCATCCGCCTGGACGGTGGCACGGCCTATTCCGGTGCGGTCATTACCCGGTTCTATGATCCGCTTCTGGAGAAGGTCACCGCGTGGTCGCCGAGCCCGGAAGAGACGATTGCCCGCATGCACCGGGCGCTGCGCGAATTCCGCATCCGTGGCGTTGCCACAAACCTGACCTTCCTCGAGGCGATCATCACGCACGAGAAATTCAGGGACAACACGTACACGACGCGTTTCATCGACACGACGCCGGAACTGTTCCAGCAGGTCAAGCGCCAGGACCGTGCGACCAAGCTGTTGACCTATCTCGCCGACGTGACCGTCAACGGCCATCCGGAAGCCAAGGGCCGGCCGAAGCCGTCTAAGGAAATCGCCGAGCCGGTGGTGCCGTTCACGCCGGGCGATATTCGTCCGGGCACGAAGCAGAAGCTGGACGAACTCGGTCCGAAGAAGTTCGGTGAATGGGTACGGGCGCAGAACCGTATTCTTGTGACCGACACGACAATGCGTGACGGCCACCAGTCACTGCTGGCGACCCGTATGCGCACCTATGATATCGCCCGCATCGCAGGGACCTATGCGCGCGCACTGCCGAACCTGTTTTCGCTGGAATGCTGGGGTGGTGCCACCTTCGACGTTTCCATGCGCTTCCTGACGGAAGATCCTTGGGAACGGCTGGCGAAGGTTCGTGAAGATGCGCCGAATCTCCTGCTGCAGATGCTGCTTCGTGGCGCAAACGGCGTCGGCTACAAGAACTATCCTGACAATGTGGTGAAGTATTTCGTCCGTCAGGCGGCAGCCGGCGGTATCGATGTGTTCCGTGTGTTCGACTGCCTGAACTGGGTGGAAAACATGCGCGTTTCGATGGATGCGGTGGCCGAAGAGAACAAGATCTGCGAAGCGGCGATCTGCTACACCGGCGACATCCTCAATTCGGCGCGTCCGAAATACGATTTGAAATATTACACGTCGCTTGCCGCCGAACTCGATAAGGCGGGTGCGCATATCATTGCGGTCAAGGACATGGCCGGCCTGCTGAAGCCGGCTGCGGCGCGTGTGCTGTTCAAGGCGCTGCGCGAGGCGACAGACCTGCCGATCCACTTCCACACCCATGATACATCCGGCATTGCTGCTGCAACCGTGCTTGCGGCCGTCGAATCCGGTGTCGATGTCGTCGATGCGGCGATGGACGCCCTGTCGGGCAATACCTCACAGCCTTGCCTTGGCTCGATCGTCGAGGCCCTGCGCGGCACGGAACGCGACCCGGATCTCGATCCGGAATGGATCCGCCGGATTTCCTTCTACTGGGAAGCGGTCCGCCACCAGTATGCGGCTTTCGAAAGCGATCTCAAGGGACCCGCATCCGAGGTCTATCTGCATGAGATGCCCGGCGGCCAGTTCACCAATCTCAAGGAGCAGGCGCGCTCGCTGGGTCTGGAGACCCGCTGGCACGAGGTAGCGCAGACCTATGCCGATGCCAACCAGATGTTCGGTGATATCGTCAAGGTGACGCCGTCGTCGAAGGTCGTCGGCGACATGGCGCTGATGATGGTCAGCCAGGACCTGACAGTAGCCGATGTGGTCAATCCGGCCAAGGACGTTTCCTTTCCGGAATCGGTCGTGTCGATGCTGAAGGGCGATCTTGGTCAGCCTCCGGGCGGCTGGCCGGAAGGCCTGCAGAAGAAGGCGCTGAAAGGTGAAAAGCCCTATACGGCGGTTCCAGGCTCCCTGCTGGAGGAAGCGGATCTCGTGGCAGAGCGCAAGGCGATCGAGGACAAACTCGAGCGCAAGGTCGATGACTTCGAGTTTGCTTCCTATCTGATGTATCCGAAGGTTTTCACCGACTATGCGCTGGCGGCCGATACCTATGGTCCTGTCAGTGTTCTGCCGACGCCGGCCTATTTCTACGGTCTGGCTTCGGGCGAAGAGCTGTTTGCCGACATCGAGAAGGGCAAGACCCTGGTCGTGCTCAACCAGGCGCAGGCCGAAGTTGACGAGAAGGGCATGGTCAAGGTGTTCTTCGAGTTGAATGGCCAGCCGCGGCCGATCAAGGTTCCTGATCGCAATCGTGGTGCCTCCAGTGCCGTTCGTCGCAAGGCGGAAGCCGGCAATGCGGCGCATCTCGGCGCACCGATGCCGGGTGTTATCTCCACCGTTGCAGTCACCGCCGGCCAGACGGTCAAGTCGGGCGATGTGCTGGTGTCGATCGAAGCGATGAAGATGGAAACCGCACTGCATGCGGAAAAGGATGGCACAATTGCTGAAGTTCTGGTGCGCACCGGCGACCAGATCGATGCCAAGGATTTGCTGATCGTCTACGGCGCCTGACATTCCGTTTGGGATTGCAGAATAAAAGAAGCCCC
>ERZ1034377.368-NODE-368-length-9901-cov-9.356881_pt1 | contig 9901 bp, 5 predicted proteins | sample MGYA00520584_ERZ1034377 | MGnify/ENA primary metagenome ERZ1034377 (study PRJEB33736, sample SAMEA104288464) | Azolla filiculoides | biome: Urban; feature: water surface; material: ditch water | place: Netherlands | collected 2014 ... | reverse complement strand
TTTTGTCCCTTTGCTTTGTCCATCAAGAAACATATTGTAAGGATGTACTTGGTGGTAGAGAAATATCTCTTGAATCCCTCTTGGTATGGGGCTCGTATCTCTTTGACATCAACATTCATAAGCGTAGAGTTATGCTTCAAGCACTACATAAAGTTTGGCTAGTGTATTGTCAAATTTGGGTTAAACATCACAATTTGTAAATTGTAACTTGTTCATCTATCACACCTTATCTTAATAAATCTAGGTGAATGTCTTGACAGAAACTCTTAGTTATGCTTGATAAACATGGTCTTACCGGTATGTTATCGCAAACAAATAGTTAGAGTTATAAAAGGCTCCAACATTTCCGTACTATTGTTGAAGGGTCATTGATTGATTGCAAAGATACGTCCGTGACAAAGAAAAAGGATATTTGAAACTAAAAAAGTAAAATCAAGATTCCTATTTTCACTAGGAAAAATAGCAATGAGAATCGTAATTATTTTTATATTGAAGGCCATGTGGTACATGATCCTCTTTCTCCCCTCATAAATATATATTTGTGTTTAGCATTTTACATATTTGGAAAGTATATTGTTAATTTTGTGCACTTTGGATGGTGATTTAGTCGAAAATGGAAGGGAGACTAGAAGAATGTTCATTTTTGTGCCTAACTATTAGTAAGTCCACCAAAATTTGAAGTAATTGAAGGGAGGTAGTTAAAGCCTTAATTCCTTTGGATGTTTGATTAAAAATTCAAGAAACCTCTTTACAACTCAACTTGATGGGATGCTTGTTTGGAATGCTTGGCTATATGTGGTCTATAAACATTGGTTACTACATCATGTTTTGAAATGAATGTCAATACGCAAGCTGTGCATTGTTTATAAGATTGGGATGTTAGGAATAGCCCATGTTCATCGGAAGAGAAATAATCTAAAATAGTAGAACTTTTAGAGCGTAAAAGTGAGGGCACTTGTTTGGCGAATGCAATAGACTCAACTTTTGTCCAAAAGAAGACACAACGATCAAATATCATAGGTACAAAATGAAAACAATTTTTTTAGTGGACATGGTTGAAGGGATAGTTAGGGTTAGTGTAAAGGCATTGATCTTAGCGATTTCTCATTGGTAGTAATCAAGCGAGGCCAACCATGTGCCATGACAAAGGGATCAAAATTGTTGCATAAGGATAAGATGGAATGGACAACAAAGATAGAGTTGGCTTCAGTCAATTATGCTAGTTATGGGCATGCCGCATTGCTAAAGAGAAATTACCTTGAAAAGCGCACACACATGTGGACCATGTTGTATGTGTAGTAATGTAGAACTTTGATCACATTACTTTTCTTTTATTGGGGGTTCATGGGTGGCTTCACATATTTGTCTTTGAGCTCTTGGATAGCATATGTGTATGCCTTCGTATACACACACAACAAATAAAGGGATTTTTGAAAAGTTGATAAAGTACAAGTAGGAGTGTAGTAGTAGCTAGATAATAGGAAATCCACGGCTTTCATTATTAGAAGATCCCATGTCAATGTATGTGGCTTCGTGAAAGATACCACGTGGGATAGATAAATGTACAAATTTGGAAGTATTCAGATTGAACCTTGTTAAGATGAATCTATTCTCTTTGGGTTGACTACAAAAGTGACACTTGCTAGAGGATTTTTATGTTTGAGAACATGAATGTGATCGCATTGTGGCATTCTATATTAGACATGGCCATAGAGAGAGAGAGATGTTAAAATAAACAACCCATTTGTGATGCTTTAAGAGTCTAGCAAGGTCTAAAGAGAAAAAGGCACATGAATAGGAGAGTAAACTTGACACCGAATTCGAGGTGTTTTCATGGATCACACACTTAACATCATATACGTCTACTTTGTAAATCAAGTTCGTAGAAAGAGATGATGGTGACATGGATGTCGATGCTGGCGTGAAGGTCTCAGATAGAAAGGAGGGAGAAATCTCCATACATTATTGCATACTTTCCCATTTGACTCACATATCAAAAACATAATAGTATTTGTGCTAAGACCGAATCATTCTTGTCTGTCTATTAACGTGCCTTCTTTCTCTCTCTCTGTAAAACTAAAAACTCTTTTATTTATGTTTATGTTTATGTTTATTTTTTGTTTTCGATGATTGGGTACACACATCGCATTACATATTGTAACCAATTGTCTCATGGGCCAAATTTGGTCTTAGAAGACATTAATATATCTTTCTTTCTTTCTCTCTCTATCACACATACACATCTATTCCGCTGCACAAAATCACTCCCGATTCTTTACAATACGGACATGCCTCATATGGCTACATCATTTGTGCTATCGTAGCCCATACTACCATACCCCACAAAAAACCGCCATCCCTAAACATAAAGGTCAGAAATCGGAACACTCTTCTCCAAACTTGTTGTGCAACTTGACATTCCCACAAGCAATGTTTCAATGTCTCCATCTGGCAACTACAATAGATGCATGCAGTCGGTCCAGCTGATTGTTGCAGCCATTGTCCGACCGGTAATGCTCTATGTATTACTAGCCATTGGAAGACATTTATTTTCATATCTTGTTTCCTGTCCCATAATGTCCTCCAAAACTTTGCTAAAAATTCGGATGTGACCCCTTGATGGATCCAAAATTGACTAGCCCGTGGTGTAGTCCTGCGTTGAGCTGCCAAAATGTGTCGTCCAATCTTAACCGAGTACTGAAAAAATTCACACCTTTTTTCCGCACGGTCAAATGGGTCTTTCCACCAAAATTCCCCTGGATCCCATTGCAACCTTATCAAGGGTTTCTTTTCAAAAACTCTCAATTTCCAATGCTCCTTGACTTCATCCACTTGTGGATCGATGATCCACTTAGCTCCGTCATATGCAAGGACCCTTATTTTAGAGAATGTGGCATATTCCAAGATCTCTGGTTGTGTCGTTGCTCTACATATACTTCCATCTTCCTCCACATCATAGTCTTGAAATCGCCCGCTAGACAAATATCCCCTTACCCCCACCATCACTTGAAGCCTCGTAAACGCCCCTTCCCACTTGGGAGGATTAAAGGACCATACCAAAGAGGTAGAGTTCCCCAAAACTGCTTGCACTTGGTCCCACATAATCCGCCCCCCTCTCAAGGAAGAAAAAAATTCGGACTTGTCATTTATATGCAAAATGTCAAAGGATTTCCATGCATCAACGGATGATCCTGGCCCTGCATCGAGCTTGGCCCAATCTAATCTCGTACGGGACCCCAACATGTGCCCTGACGGCAAACACATATTCGGATTCCACACTAAGTGTTGTCTCAAATATTCCTCCTCACATGTTGGTACACCATGTCCCAACCCTCTATGTACATGCTCCCATGCTCTTAGAAGACTATTAAAAAATTTGTCTTCCCAATTCCTAGTCTTAACATGTTTATTGTCTGGTATAAAGATCCATCTTATGCTATCACTCCATAATCCACCCTTCGACGGAGCACAACGATACAATCTTTGCATAAGCAATTGCTTCCAAGGGGCATGTCCTGGTAACAAGCCACGAACTATTAACTTTGCTAACAAGGCCATGCATTGGTCTAGTGGGTCAATAATCCCCAAACCACCATGTTGCTTCGGGGTTATCAGCGTACACCATGCCACCTTCGCTCTTACATGACTCCTATCCTCCCCCGCCCATATAAAATTTCGAACCAGTCTTCGAATTTGTCCAATGCACGATTTTGAAAAAATCCAAGAGGAAGCTATATACCACACTGTAGACAGTAACACATGATTGGCAACTATCACTCTCCCTGCTAAAGATAGTTTAGCGTGGCTCCACAAGAATAACTTTTTCCTCAAAGTTAATAATAAAGGTGCAGCATGTAATTCTGGGGCCAAATCAATTCCAACTTGCACTCCAAGATATCTAACTGCAACTCCTCTTTGAGTCCACTTGAAAGTAGGATGCGGTGCCCAACGAGGCGGTGGTTCCTCGCTCACCCAAAATGCAACAGTTTTCTCCCAATTTAGCTTTGCTCCAGACGCTATACAAAATTGTAATAAAGCCCCTTCTACTTGTTGCAAATTTGGTAGAGTCCCATCCACATATAACGCAGTATCATCTGCAAATTCCGAGTCCAATATATCTTGTCCATGCATTGGCATCGCCAAACCATGCAAGCCCATAGATTGGGATGATATAAATAAATGCATTGCTTCCGCAAACAAAAGGAACAAAAATGGTGCAAGCGGACATCCCTGACGGACGGACCGAGTAATGTTAAACTGAGGTCCTACACCTCCTGCCAACAACACCTGACTATGTGCATTTCTATAAAGACAAGAAATACCCTTAATCCATGTCATGTTGAAGCCTAGGTGATGCATCGTACCTTCCAAAAAATTCCAGTCAACCCTATCATACGCTTTCTCAAAATCCAACAACAACACAACTAGGTTTTGTTTGTTTTTCACCGCTACTGCAGTGGCCTCCCAAAACGTGAAAACATTATCCATAATACTCCTTTCCCTCATAAATCCAGTTTGCGATACATGAATTATCTTGGGTAGTACCTCTTGTAATCGACAACTAAGCAACTTCGCAAATATTTTATAGCTAGTATTCAAGAGGGTGATCGGTCTCCACTTACGAATATCTTCCGAAACCCCCTCTGTTTTAGGTATAAGATAAATAAGCCCCTCAGATAACGACATGGGCATCTCTCCACTTTCGAACATATGTTGGTAAGCGTCTCTTAAGTCTTTCTTCAATATCCCCCAATATTTCTTGTAAAATTTAGGTGTAAGACCATCCACTCCAGGACAACTATTGTCCGATAACGAGTGTAGCGCTTGTTCCAACTCCATCTCTGTAATAGGTGACAGCAATGAATCCTGCATTGCTTGAGTAACCTTGGGCTGAATTTCCGCCCATACCTTCATTCTATTTTGTCTAATGTCCTCCGAAAGAGGCTCTTCTGATAGAAGGGTAACATAAAATTTCGTGGCAATTTCCCTCACAGCATTAGGGTCCATTTCAAGTTCGCCATTTTCATTCCGCATACAACATGTTACATTAGAGACTCTCTTGGGGCCTTTAATATTAAAAAATTGGCGTGTACATCTATCCCCAATTTGCGTCCATCTTGAAGCACAATTGTGATAACGAAATTGACTACGACAGTCTTCCATATGTTGAACCTGTTTTCGGGCTTCTTCAAGATGCAAAGCTACCCATGCACAGCCTGGCCGACCCTGTTGCAATCTTTGCAAAGATATCAACGTTGCCCGCATCCTTCTTTCCTTCTCTTGATATTCCATGTATTCAGATTTTGATTTCAATGCAAAATATTGTGCTAGCTCCGTCAAACCACAAGCCACCTTGATTGCAATGGGAGCATCCATATTATCCTTCCTTTGCCAAATATCTCTCACTTGAATATACCATCGATCGTCTAACATTACTTTTTCGGGTATCCGAAATCGCATGGATGCCATTTTCGATTGACCAAAGGTACTCAATATAACAGGAGCATGATCAGAGAAAACGGTGCCTGGCATAATGTTGATATTCCCCCCATTTAAGACAAAGGCCTCCCCCACATAAAATCTATCCAATCTTGAGAGATTGGTTCCACCAATTCTCCTATCAGAACGTGAGAAATGCAAGGAACCTTGAGATCTATAAACATTAGGCATATGCCATGCATCCAAAATACTCAATTTCAAACACATCCGTTCCCAGACTGCTAGTTCCTCCCCATGAATTGTTACCACACTCCCTCCTTTTCTATCACCCGGATCTTCAAGCATGTTAAAATCCCCTGCAACACACCAATGAGACACGTTCGGTAATGCATTTGTGATTTCACACCAAAAGTGTTTCCTAGCTGATGCATGATTTAGTGCATAAACATTCAAATAACCCCAAGTTGTATGCATATCCTGCAACACAATATATTGTGCTCTTCCTGGCACAATGATCTCCTTGCATATAATACTCGATTTCCAGTGATGTGCTATTGCCATACACACCCCACCTTGTGTACCACTAGTGCCAATAGCCGGGGACCAAAACATCTCCCAACTACCGGGTAATATAGTGCCATAGTTCCTTATTCGTTGCTCATTCAAATGATGCTCTTGAAACATCATAATATCCAATGGCCCATTCGTAAGACACTTTTGTAATGCTTGTCTTAACCTGCCTCTATATCTTCGATACAAGGGGCCTCCCAAGCCCTGAACATTCCATGTAAGGAGCCTCATTAACAACTGCTAGATGCCAAACCAGACCCGAGCCTACGAGTCTTAGAGGATGGTTCCATGGAACTTATACCCCCCCCATCCCTCATAATCACCATTTGGCCTTTGAGCATGTCACACCCTTCTTTAATGAAACGCCAATGATGATGGGCACGAGCCTTGGCTTGGCTTTCCGGTACCTCATCTTCATGAATATAAACATACCCAAAATCAAACAATAAGTCTGAAGGTACATCCAATACAATATGCTTGCGGTTCATTGCATCCAAATATGGAACCGTTGAACAACTTGCATTCTCTAACCCCCTCAATAGTGCTTCCCCCAATTGAGGGTTTTGCACATATTTGGCAAAATGCAAAACTTGGCCTCTCATGGCCAACATAACATCCGGGTGATTCCATACATTTTTCTCATAACCACATAATGGAAAGGAATAACCGACAAATGGGCTTTCCACTTGCTTTTGTCTAAATAGAACATGTACCCTTATTGCAGTGGGCTCATGAACATCCTTAACGCCCAAATGTTTTGTAAAATCATGGACCAAAGGGGGCTGCATAATCAAGTATTGAGAAACCACCACTTCCGGTATCCTCCTTCAACATCCCACATGTCCTTATCGTGACCGCACTATCCAATTTCCGTGAACGTAACGTTCTTTTTGAAGCAAATGTTCTAGTTACACACCCCTGATTTGGCTGGATGGTACCAACATTTCTCTCCCTTACCTCAGTAGCGGGTGTTGGTTGCTCTTGCATATCAACCTCTACGTCCAATGCAGTGTACTCATTAGGGGTAACACATGTCTCTTGCGTAGGCACTGTACGTGACTTGCACGCATGCTTAGCCTTTACATTCTTCCATTGATCGTCGCCTATTTCCCCTTGTGGCTTTTCACCCAAACAGTCTGAGGTTAATTTCTCTTGGCAACTATCTACCTCATGCCCCTCTTGTTTACAATACTCACAACAACGTTTTTTTCCCCTAATTTAACATTTCTCCTTGGACAATTCTTGGCTAAGTGTCCCATTTTCCGACAATAGAAACATTAGCCAGGGAGTCCGGCAAACTCCACTTTTTGTTCGATAAAATCTCCTTCTTCATTTGGTAGCATTATCTTTGTAGGTAAGTTTTCAAGCGATCCTACCAAGATTCTGGCTGACGGAAATCCTGACATTTTATTTATTCTCGTAGCCATGGTTTCTTGGACCTTCACCACTATTCCGATCCTCGAAGCTATCGCTCCAATCATCGGTAAATACTCCTTCCGTAATCCCGGGAAGACAATCGTTAACGGAAATATACGCTCTCCTTTCCGTATTGCTTCCATCGGATTAAAGCCTTGTTTCCAAGGCATCACAAATGCACGGGCACCTCTTATATCAAGAGGACTATGCTCTAACATCATTCCCACCGATTCGGTGGTATCCAATTCCACATGATAAAATCCCCTCCCCATAAATTGGACATCCGTTATCCTACCAATTAATCCATTCATAGAGGCTTGTAAGAGATCTTTGCACTCACCTCTATTCGGCCGAGCTCCCACCACTCTGCAGATCATGGAGAGTTGGCTAAGACGACGAACCTCCGACTTGAATTCAACCTCCTCTTCGGGCGAGAATACGATTGGCAGTGGCCGCTCCTCAGAATCTGTTGGTGGGGATGCTTCTTTAGAGTTCCCCTGTTGTGTCGTTGAGGTGGTTCTCTGCTGCTCTCTCCCTCTTCCCTCTTCCTCCATCGGTTTTTTCTCCGACGAACTCTACTTCCATTAATGCACCATATAATTTAGCGAGCATATGACCAATCATAATGGTCCATATGTATTTGGGTCCATGGGGTGCCCTACTTTACGTACAGGGGCCACTCTGTTTCATGGTCCAATGTGGTGGAAGACTATTCGCGAGGGCACGATTGAAGAGTAGAGGGAGAAAAGGAGTTAGGCACTCTCGAGCATATATGATTAGTCCAATATGCAATCCTGTAGGATCCATGGGCTTCCTATGTTGTAATTTCTTTTTGACTGCAATAAAGAGTCGGAATACTCCAACGAGTCATGAGATTTTTGTTAAGTCCGGTTACTACGACGAGTCGAGAGACTCTTTACATACATAAACACGTAACATACATACATACTATATGGTTTCCAATTGGAGCATGCTCTTCTGCTCCTCATCAGGCCCAGTGAGTCCAGTAGTCTCTCTCTCTTGGGCGTTTCTCCTGAGAGGCAGGATCATCTTGTGCAGGGTCTTGTTTCCCATTCGATGCGTCTGAAATCTCTTTTAAGTTCATCAAAGGAAGAGGAACATGTTTTTACAGTTGGGGAGTTCCCTTTCTTGCTCGATTCAAATTTCACACACAACTAAGAGTCAAATCTTGTTTTGTTTTCTGGACTGAGGAATTCCTCACACGGGAAAGAAAAGAATCGGCCTTGCTTGGACGAGAGTTTATAATTTCAGATTCTCCCTTCGATGAAGCATAGGGTACTTCGACAGAATGGAGGTCAGCAACACCAATCTGATTGGTATCGAAAGATTCTTGTAGGTTGTATCATATTCCGATTGCTTAATGCGCTGCTTCTTCAGACCTTCTTCAATCCAGATGAATATTGGCAATCCGTGGAGGTAGCGCACCGCATCGTCTTCGGGTATGCCAGAAAAAGAAAGGAAAAGCATTATCTTCTTTAAAATTTGAAAACAATTTTTTTTGGTATTAAATGTATGAAAAGTCATGAGAAAAAGAGGAAATATCATAAATTCATTGGTATGAAAGAACTGAGAAGTTTTGTAGTATGTGGAGAAACTGAGTTGTTTTGGGGAAAAAAATATTTTGGATGGGTATGCATATTTTGAAATTCAAAAGTTATTGCTAAAGTCTAGTTCCAAACCTTTCAGATAAAGCCTTGGAAGGGAATTAGTTCTTTTCTTGTTTCAGTAAATGACAAGGTTTAAAATTTTAAGGTTTGCATTCACATTTATCATCAATTTTGTTTATTCAACTTGAAGTTTGTATCTTTCATTTTGGAACTTGTAATTCTCTGGATGGATTAAGAATGAAAACACTTATGTTTGTGCTTATGACCATAAAGTTAATGCCATTTCTTTGTTTAATTACTTTAAGTTTCTTTTAGTTGTAATTAATGCATAATAATTATTTGGTTCTTCTTTCATCAAATTTGGTTTCTATCATTTTGCTAGCCTAGACTGTTTCAGGGTGTACTTATGGATAGGAAGACATTTCTTTCACTAGCTTATTCACGAATTGATATTTTTATGCGATGCTTGAAGGTATGGCCACTTAACTTGGGAATGGACTAAAGGAATTCGAAGTTATATCCATCCTTTGATCTTTGCAAGCCTTTACAAAGTTCTACAACTCTTGGGTCTGGACACACGGTGGTTGGTGGTATAACTTTCATTGGATTAATTTTTTTAATTCTAGATTAAGAGTGATGCTCATTCCTTTTCAAAGGTAAACTGAATGTAGTGATATGGTATTTTGTATGACATATGAAATATTGTGACACGAGTATGTGATTTTATGCCTTGATACATCAGAGACTTTTTTTTTGGGGATGGACATTGTCAAACTGTCAAAATCTGAGAAGTTGAAACATAGCATATTCTCACAAAAGAAAAGGGGTTTGTCAAGTTCATTGACTAG
>ERZ1034377.365-NODE-365-length-9941-cov-10.548358_pt1 | contig 9941 bp, 5 predicted proteins | sample MGYA00520584_ERZ1034377 | MGnify/ENA primary metagenome ERZ1034377 (study PRJEB33736, sample SAMEA104288464) | Azolla filiculoides | biome: Urban; feature: water surface; material: ditch water | place: Netherlands | collected 2014 ... | reverse complement strand
AACAATCACACTATGAATTTGTTTGCCTTTCTCCATAGCACCTTTGATGCCACATGCTTTTAATGTACAAGTAAAGGTGATTGCATTTGGAGAGAGACCCTCAGCCTGCATCCTTCCGAAATATTCTAGAGCTTCATGACATTGACACTCTTGGACATGCCCTGAAATCAATGCAGACCAAGAAATGGCATCTCGAACACAGAGTGTGGCATGCACATGCTGCGCTTCTGAAAGCAGGCCGCATTTCACGTACATATGAAGCAAAGCAGTTCCAAGAAGAAGATTGCTCTCCAAGAAGCCACTGCTGAGAATTTGCGCATGAATTTCTTTGCCCTTGTCAATGGCCGCCCTGCTGCCACAGGACTTGAGAATGCAAAGGAAGGTGAGTGCATTGGGACATATGGAGTGGCAGAGCATCCGTAGAAACCATCGCAAGGCTTCATCGCCTCGGCACTGTTTAGCAGCCACAGAGATCGCAGAATTCCAACTGACTAAGCTTTGAAGGTTTAAGCTCATCACCGCATCATCTGCCCCATTTCATTCACTTCACATTACTACATTTATGTACACTATGTAATGTATGTATGTATGGCTTGTGTCTATCCGCTACCAAATCATAAATAGGGTTGGCGAGGGAATGACGGCCACATACGGTGCATGTCGCTCAGCTGATGGCGCATGCAATCTGCACCGTCCAATTCGGATAAGAAAGAACGCGTGAAAAAAAGTTGTCAAGTCGCACTCTGACCGTTGCAGGTCAACCTTGACTGTTACAGGTCGCCCAACCAAATGTATCATTTCATCCAAAATCTTCTAATAAGTCTGAACTTAAAACTTGAAACTTAACATAGTAAATCAAACAACCACAAACTAAAACATTAAAACTTCCAAAATCGACGAACTTCACCATACTTAAAACTTAGTCTTAACAACAAAAATCAGCTTAAACCATAAAACATAAAAGTTCAAAAAATACACGCACTTACACCTAACACCCAAAATTCAACCTTAAATATATAGCTTACAACGCACTTGAAACATAAAACATAAATGAACTTAAAATATACTTGAAAAAAAAATCAACATAAAACATACTTGATTTGTAAACCCAAGTACAATGGTCTGCAAAACCAAACAAAACCGTTCATTTGAAATTGAATAAACTAAATTTCCAAAACTAAACATCCTAAACTAAAGTTCCTAAACAACCACTCAAGCCATGTTTATGGTTCATCTGGGAATGATGGCAAGATGTAGCCACAATTCTTACAGCAATCAACATTCGAGTCCCTTGATCTAAAGGTCAAGGCATCACAATGCAAGCATCGAATCTTCTCTGTCGCACATATTGGCAACCACCTCCGAGCTCGACTTGCACCTCTTTGCATTTTTCCGGTGTGTGCCTTGGAAGTGTTTGGGGAGCTGCCAATAAGATCTTGTGAAATGTTGACTGATGCTCCCCTTTTTGCACCAATTGCTTGCTTACGCCTTATGGATCCACGGTCTTCTTCATTGGTTGGTTTCGGTGCACCTACGCGATACACCACCGCATGACTCATTTCTTCAATGGACTCCATACATGCTAAAATTGTTGCACGATCGAGTGATCGTAACCCTTGCCTAAGCGATTGAATAGCTCCCTCAGCCGTTTGTAATTTGGACTCCCATTCCTCCATTTGTGATGTTATAGGGTTTGTCTCCTCGACCGGTTCTACCTCTGTCTCCACTTCTGTCTCTGTGAAATGGTCATTGCGCATATGGCTTGCATGATCTATAAAAGGCAACGACCCACATAGATGTGGCATGTGCCTCTCAATAATCATCCTTATGCCGAGTATGTGCTTACATTTACTCGTAGGGTCTTGGCAATCACAATATGAGCATTGGAGCGATACATTATACCATACATTCGGTTTTGTCAAGCTCAAAATTTTAAACCAATATCGGGGCTCGTCCACAGTATGCATTGTCGCATCATTAGTTTCATACCTCTCTAGTAGCCTCTCGGCCTCTTTAAGTCGTGTTGTTTGATCCCTACAATTTGCACGGGGTGCAAATCTACCACTCTCACATATTTCTTGTCGTTGCTTGTACCATTCAATAACAGTGCCCCCGACGCAAGTGCCAGTTTGACTGTCCCCGATTAAAACATGCACAAGATCAGTAATTGATCGGTTTATCCTCCCTCGCAACGCAGTATATTTAATAAACTGCCAATGTCTCTCCACAATATTGGTAGTGTCAACATGTCCATAGTTGAACATTCTACCAAATTTGGGCCACAGTTTTCTCCACACACATGTCAAGCCACACCATCCTCCTTCTATATATTGCCAAACACCTGGCTTGTTTGCATATTCTACCTTTAACTCCTCACATTGGGCACTGAATGTAGATTCCGTAATGCATTGCATGAGTTGGCACATCTGATTATAAAGATGGTTTCTCTCAGTTGCACTTACCTTTGGCAACAAGTTGTCAAGCCATGCTTTTTTTGCGTGGAACTGACACAACAAAAGTCGACAATGTGTTTGCGACCTTTGCCCATTTGTAACAATCCAAGATAATCGGTCTGTTGCAACCACATTACTTATGGCATTATATGATGTCCAACTTTTATCGATGACTATCGCATTTGGCCTCACATTGGGCATTCGTGCGAATATGACTCTCAAGCAAGTTTCTAAAGCTACTTGCTCATGGTTAGACCCCTTATCGGAACTACATATCATGTACCATAATGGGATACCAACTCCCATGGCATTTGGGGCCACAACTGCATATAATGGCAAGCCAAATTGGTTTGTTTTAAACGTGGAGTCGATTGCCCAAGAGTTGTTTATTGACAATCGCTCACACATTTCTAACATCCACTCATCTTGGAGCACCAAGATGAACGGTTGCCTTGCGGGAGATCCATATTCACCAGGCAAGTAAGGTTGGACATGAGCTACCTTCCCAAGATCTCGGAGAGCATAGGCATTTTGCATCATCAAAGACCAATCAACTGCTGACATGGCACTCCCAATTTTTAACTTGTTGGCCATGTTATGGACCTCCTTTGGTATCATAAAGAACCTATAAGTCACAAGGTCTAATGGACTAGCCTTGGACTTATGATATGCTTCCTTACGCATGCTCATACGTGCCACATGTCGTGCGCATCCAACATCAAAAAGGTCATCTCTACAACAACTTATAACATTTGGGTGTGCCGGCAAATAGTACGCATCTGGTCTACTTCCCGGTACATGACCCGTATGAGGTCCATATATTGAAAGGGTCATTGTCCCATGGTCAACCCCGTCATTCCTTCGAGCGTTCACATGAAATGTACACCCACATCGGGATGAATGCTTTCTACGTCGAGTGCACGGATATTTCTTGTTGGCCACACCGGATCGGTGGCAATTATACCTAGTCACACATGCACCCCTTGTGGCCCCTGTGCGGAAGCGTGTGTGATACCTCAATTGAACATCTATGAGCGTATCATCAAGCTTATGGGCCTCTATCTTGATCACTTCTATGGGTCTAGACTTTTTATATTTCACGACACTTGTCCCCTCCATGTCAGATGGAATTAACCTCGACACAACTTGACAACCACATCGGTCAACCACCGCTTTCACATACGCACTAGGGATCCCATGGTCACGAAGGTCATTGGACCAAAGTCTCTTTAACTCTGTCAGAGTACCAGTCAAAGAACGGTGTGATGCGCCACAATGTGACGCTAGTACTATCTCCCTCCATTTCTCTACGTTCGTAACCTGAAGATGAGGCGATGCCTTAAGGTATATTGTGTTCTCATTTCTAAGCGTGAGACGACTCTTCATGCGCCTCCATGCATGTAAATTAAGAGGTGCACCCCTTGCGACCGCGCTTAATGTATCAAACGTTACCTTAACTTGACCCGATAAATCTTTAAGCATTAAATCATACGTACCTCTTGTGAACGCAAAATACCTCGCCGAACAGTACATGAATGGATCAACCTCCTCCGCCTCTTCTCCGGATGAAGCCGACTCACAGTCTTCGGATGCAGACAAGTCGGAGTCTTCGTCGATGGTTGCGGAGTATGGTGATGGATAACCATCCTCAGAATCATACAAGGACGTGATGAAATCTACTTCATTTGGATTCATCTCAACAACTTCTAATTCTTGTAGTGATTAATTAGAGGTAATTTAAGATAGAGAATGTGATTAATTGAATATGATTAAGACAAAGATTATGATTGAGACAAAGAGTGTGATTATAAGAATCTAATTAAGACAGAGAATGTGATTTAAATGGAATCAGCTCTGAATGTGATTAATTGGAGATGGAATCGGCTCTGATTAAAATGACGGTTTAGGGATTAATGTGATTTAAAATGTGATTAATTTATACGTTAATATGACCGTTTTTTGGCCGTTTATTTAACAGGTTGGGCGACCTGGGTTATGGTTGGGTGACCTGGCTTATGATTTTTAACCGGTTTGGGCGACCTTCTTTATTACCATCGATGTTTTTTACAAGGGTTGGGTGACCTGCTTATAAAGTGTTCCATATTTAAATAGGTTGGGCGACCTGGATAAAGAGACAATTTTTTTTAAGAGGTTTGGGCGACCTGTATTAAGAGATCATTTTTTTAAGAGGTTTGGGCGACTTGGTTTATTACTATCGATGTTTTTTAGAAGGGTTGGGAGACCTGCTTATAATGTTTTCCATATTTAAACAGGTTGGGCGACCTGGATAAAGAGAGAATTATTTTTAAGAGGTTTGGGCGACTTGGTTTATTACTATCGATGATTTTTAGAAGGGTTGGGCGACCCATTTATAATGTTTTCTATATTTTAAGAGGTTGGGCGACCTGGATTAAGAGAGAATGACAACTTAAGAGGGTTGGGCGACATGGATTAAGAGAGAAAATACACCATATCTTTGAAAACATCTGATTCAACTCAGCAGACACAAATTACAGAAAATACACCATATGCATGAAAGAAATCAGCAAATCAACTTGTGATCACAACTTGGTTTAAAACAGCCAATTAAATTTTGATCACAACATGAGATTTTTTTAAAACAACAAATCAACTTGAGATAAACACTTGTTGTAAACAACTTTTCCATTAATAAGAACCCGCGATATACAATGAGTCGATACTCTCTATACAAAAATTGTGTGGATTCCAAAATAGATTTACAACATCAGTTCTATAACAAAATCGTCGCTGAAAACAGCAGACACAAAATTTACAATATGGGGCCACCGGTCGCAGGTGCAAATCCTAGTACCCTTCGTGCCCACTCGTCCACATGAATCCGAAGTGAATCCACTTCGCGTTTGGTGAACCACATCTCTGTGCCCTGTCACCAAATATGTATAAGAACACATCTATACACAATCCACATGAATAAGGCATTTGAATTACACTTACAAAAGTCGGAGATATCCATCCTTGTAAGAACTCCTCCACCAGCATCTGGATAGTCTTCATCACGTAAAAGCCACAATCCCAACAATTTGGCTGAGTTGGGATGTGCAATACGTGATGTCGACCCTCGGCCACAATGGTGTGGTCTGACGGTTCAGATGAAATGGTCCGAATCGCCAACTCAGCCAGACTCCGCACATTGCCAGTCTCCGCGTTGTTTAATGGATCACAGAAGACTACTTTGCTGGTAAGCTTAGAAACTTTCTGTCGCATCTTTGTCCACAACACCCAATGGCCGTCAAGCACGATCGGAATGAAGATAAAATCACGTTCAACCACCTTCCCAAGGATGGCTTGCCCCTTCGCCGTCTGCTGGTGTAGTTGCACCCATAGTGGGTCGACGATGGTGAAGTGTTCTGTCACCTCGGGTGGCAGCGAGTACTCCATAAACAACGTGAATAAGGTCATTGTCCAGGTCGATGCCATTTCTCCGTCCTTGCACATGGTCTCAAGATCTGACTCAGTAACGTCAACGGCCATATCGAGACGTTGGCAGGTCAACTGGTACCTGAATGCATAGAAATATGTAGTTTGAGTAGGTATATCACACTCAATGCCAGTTAGTAGGATACTAATTTATATTTCACATAAAAACTACCTGGAAAAGTGTTTGTTCGGTGTTTGGATCCACAATCTGATGCCCTTGCCGTGCTGAATTTGAACTGTGGCCACATCCGATGCAGCGTCATCTGAATCTGATGTTAGGGGGACAACATCAGTGTTTGACTCGACCTCCTTCCGTCGGACTGGCATCTTCTGTCGTCTCCCTCTCGGTGGAGTGGACACACAACCCTCAGATGGGTTTAGCGCCTCACCCACATCCGTGGACACACCCTCTTCGGTGGATATCCTCGCCTTTTTACACTGTTCCACCACAATAAGACACATGTTATTATATGAATTCTACAAATAAACCCTCCAACACATCTCTCAAATGAAATCCTCGCTCATACTTACATAAGAATCCAAACCAGATGCAATCTTCGTCTTCAACATCTCCAAACGCTCATCCTTCTTAGAGTCGTATATGGTCATCTCGTGGTCCATAAATCGCGCCACGAACTCTGCCTCTGTGTCAAGACGGAGTTCAGCGGGAATAGAGTTGTATCTTGAAACAACCTTAACCTTCAACTTCCGGATGTATGTTTGCCGATTTCTATGGTACTTGATTTCGGGGTCCATGAATCTTCTGAGTGATCTCTGACGCTCATAGCTATTAAAGCATGCCCCTGGAGTACCCTCCTCCTCCTCTATACGCATCCCTCGTGGTAGGACTATGTCAATTCCATGTTCCCTTCGTAAATGTGATTCCATTGAACATTTTTTGCGATACCACCTTGGCGAGAGGCGGCAAAACTCTGTATAGATACACGCACGGGCCTTGTTCCCGTTTGCATCTCTTCCAACCTTATACAACGAGTCTCGGCTAGGAGCATCGGTTGTTTCTGTATGCATTATATATTTAAGACATAAACATTGACATTGACATAAACATCGGTTGTTTCTGTATGCGTTACATTGACATAAAGATTGACATATTACAACGATACCAAATCCACATACCTTTTGGAGGAGCATCTTCATTGAATGTTGGCATGGCATGTATCGGCTCGATCTGAGGCAGATGAACCACTGGTGTCTGATCCATTCTTTCCCCACCCTTAGACATGTCGGCTGACGAACTTCTCGAATGTCTTTTAACGAAAATCCTTTAAGAAATCACGAGTCAACATACATGCATCACACATCATTACCACTATTAGGGGATATTGGTTCATGACATCATTACCACCATTCAAGTAATCAAACCTTTTTTGAATTTAATACTCAAACACACACAATATTAACTTCAATCAAGCAAATCATTAAACCGTAAAACATTAACATTCTAATATCAAGCATTAAAATCATCATATCAACTGTAAACCATTAATAATCAACCACCAATTTCTACAATCATATCTTTGAGTCTAAACACTAAACCTTGTCCCTATTATTCTAACTTTACGCCATAATATCACATTAAAATCATTATATCAACCAAAACCTTCTCCCAAACCCTATTGATCTCGTTTGAAAACCTGAGAGATAATGACAGGTTTCAAGGTTTTATAGTCGTCGGTCGGGCGACCAACTTACTTTAAGGCTACAATTAGGCGACCTGATTAAACGGTTGGGTGATCCAAGTCATGCATTTAACACGGTTGGGCGACCAAAGACTCAGATTCAGAGCTGGGCGACCTCTGACATATATTTTTTTCGCGCGCTATTTCTTATCCAAATTGGACGGTGCAGATCGCATGTTGTCGTGAAGATTTTTGGCCACACGGGGAAACATAGTAAAAGACGCGTGAATGCGGGTGTGCACAAGTGCACGCCCTTTTGTACTAATAGTTGTAAATAATAAAGTATAGATAAGATGTTGCTATTTATGAGGTGAATAGTAAGTGTTGGGCTTTAAAGTCGCACGAGTGAAGAGAGCAAAATGAGGGACGGTCATTTCAGACATGTAAACGATTGTTTCTTATGCTATAAAAGGGATGGCCTCAGACTGTTGTTTGGGTCTAAGTTTAACAACAAGGAACCTCTGCTGCACAGAGTACTGTAGTTATACAAAGACCATAGACCGCCCTTTCTTAGGTGCTTCCTCTGCTCACGTGAGATGCCCGTGTGCTCCCGACCGGAGGATCTACCTTCTACGTTTTTGCATGTCTGTGTCTGTATGTTTTCTGTTGAGCTTGAAGTTCTATCACCGGCTCTGATCCAGTTGTAATTACTTACTGCGTTGCGCACACGTTTTGATTCAATACAACTTGCCTAATTAGACTAAACTATTCGTTGTGTCTCTATCTCGTCGCGTCGTGTCGAGTCGGCGACCCACAGTTCTCTCTCTCCTACCCTTCTCTGTCTACCCGTGTTCTCTGTGTGTATGTGGAACGTGGTCCTCTCCATCCTTTCTCGATTTCTTGGTTCAAGACCCTCGTGGTCCTGCCCCGTTTCTATGCATCCGCGCGGAACTCCGCGACACCGTCTCTAGAGCCTACACCCCTCGATAGGAACCTGAAGTTACTTCCCGACTCTGGACCGGCCTGCAACGAGAAACAGTTATGACAAATATACCTAACTATCACTTGACCCGACATTAGGTATCCATTCGGATGATCAAACAATTCATGCAGCGGTCAAACATCGAGCACCTTTAGCACGCACATCAACTAATGTGATATGTGAACGACACTAAGGATCGGGGATTGTTGTACCGAAACTGTATAACCGAACAATTGGTGGTTATACGAATGCGGACTAGGCCGGAGATGCGTTGGATCGTTGGTTAACATCCGGTTTCGTGTTCTCTCTTGGGAACAAAATGACTATTATTGGACATAGGATTGCAAGTTTGATGTTGTGTAAAGAATCCTTGTTGGAGTCAAGGCAACAAAATGTGACCTAATCCTGTAAGATCCAAAGACGTTGTTGTGTTGTAAATACTTGTGCTCAACAAAGTGGTTAAAAGATAGTAAAATATGGATACAAGCTGGTTATGACACTTTAAGGGATGGTGGTGGATGCTTTAATCGAAGGTAGATTTGAAGAATTCAAGGTGAATTGGTGTGACATAGTAAAAGAGTGCCTTGACAATAGGCAATCAATGTTTTGGCCATAATATTTCAAGGGAATATTGGATTTTAATAAATAAACATTCTTTGGAAAGCTTGCTCGACGTGCTTCAAATGGCTAGAAGGGGTTGTGGATAGCATCAACCGTCTTCATACCGCATGCAAACGAAAGTGGCCGAAGTGTTACATGTGCGACATGTGGCAAGATACATGCAATCACTAACAATTAAGCCCCTATTGTATATGAGTATGAGTGTGGAAGGCTTGAGGATAAGATAGACTTTTGTGTTTGAGTTCTTTCTTAATATCATAGATGTTTTATGGTGCCCCATGATGATGTGCTTTGTGTGTCTCTAGACACATTGTGCTAGGGTTTTGAGAGGCAAACTCTTACGCAACAACGGGGGTGCTAGGGTGGGGTGAGGTTGGACGATGTCCCACATAGAGACGCCAGTGGAGCCTCTCCCTATAAAATGAGGGTCCTACATTTTGGGAACTAACAAAGAGCTCATGGCCAATAATATATCAATATTATCGGTTGTGAGAAGGGTGACTTCTGACTTAATGAAAGACATGTCCTTCTACTTCTTCCTCCCCATCTTCATCCTTTGTCTTCCAATCCTAATGGAGGCGGAACGAAGATGGAGAAGATGGAGAAGATGAACGAAGAAGGAGCCCTCCCCTTGACTCGGGGAGGTGCCCCCAAAAACCTTGCCCCCTCGAGGGCAGCGGTTACTTTGGCAAGGTAACCGCACCCCTCGAGGGGGGTGCCCCCAAACCAATAAACACAAGAAGGAAAAATTATTATTATATGGTTGTAACTTGTAACCAATAAATA
>ERZ1034377.364-NODE-364-length-9941-cov-20.537510_pt1 | contig 9941 bp, 8 predicted proteins | sample MGYA00520584_ERZ1034377 | MGnify/ENA primary metagenome ERZ1034377 (study PRJEB33736, sample SAMEA104288464) | Azolla filiculoides | biome: Urban; feature: water surface; material: ditch water | place: Netherlands | collected 2014 ... | reverse complement strand
GAGAAAACTGAAAAGAGCTTACTTACCCATGGCGATGGCGAAACGAAGCGATCGATGAAGAGAGAGGAAGGAAGGAAGTGGAGATGGTGTTCTTCGAAGACTTTTGAGGCTTTAAGGGAATTAGGGTTTCAGACGACTGTTTACCGGCTGCAGCCGGTAAACCTACTCCAGTGATAATAAGAGGCTGTTCCCACGTAATATATATTTAAATATGTACCTCTATGTATGTATGTGAGCCAAAACTATGTCTTGGGGTGTTGTTCTTTGCACTCGGAATTGTGAGCCAAAATTGTCTTATGGTGTTCTTTGCACTCTTCGTGTGCTTCCCATTGTTTATTCTCGATTCAATGTTTTCCTATTTCCTTGTGAATCGGCACATCATGCAATGAGGAATGCTCGGGCTTGCCGGCAGTAGATGACTGACCGAGCTTACTTGGTACTACAAGTAGTATGACGATGGAATGTCAACCATGAGGATGTTTATAGGTTGTATCGCTTCCCCATCCATTTCCAGTTGACATGTTGGCCATCGTATTGACCACGATTGCATCAGGAAACCCAAAATCATTGATTACTCATGTAATTATGTCACCTACCATTAAAATCAATTGTGTCTAATGTCACGGGTATAACCATAACTTATCTTGTGGTAGTTTTTACCGTAGTTTTCTACGCATAGGGATACGGGTGTGAGGGTTGATTGATAATATGAAGAAGGGAGGATTACTTTTAATCCCATGGATTGAGACAACCCTTAAGGGCCAAGTATGACCTTATGTGGAGGCCGTAGGTATGGCTATAAATGTGAAGTCTAGCTAACTTCATTGGGGGATCATTCAATTATTTTGAGATCGTGATCTTGATAGAATAAACTCTTATGGTGCAATCATCAGAGTGAATTTCTAATGTTTCTTGTTGGATGGATCAACACCCTTCTTTCTCTCTTTGTCTCTTATCTATCCATCATTTACTTCATTATTTCATGCTTACATTAAGAAAATTCTCTAACATATGGTATCAAAGTGATTGATCTAATATTTCTTTTGTTGATGTTGTTTGTTTTGGATGATGATCGATCGAGGTTCGTTCTAGCTTTGATCAATAAATTCGTCAACAAAGGAACACTAGTACTTCCTTCTTCTTTTTTCTATTATTTCCTCTCCCATTCTATCCGAATACCCACCTTCTTACCTCTAGCCACACATTCTTGATTCATCTAATCTTCTCTTTCTATCTTTCTATCGCGTGCATTGAAATCATCTCATCATTCTTTGGCCTAACACCCTTGAATCTCCTTGCAATCACCCAAGCCACATATTCTTTATTATCTCAAGTTCATTTTCCAAGTTTCGTCTAGTTGAGGAAGCGGAGAATGTCATTCCTTGTGTACAATCAGTTGTGATGAAATGCAAGATAACAAAGGATAATGTGCATTAGGCATTACATTCCCAAAATGATCCTCCAATTCCTCAATTGCACAAACAAACCAAATTACACACACACACACACACACACACACACACACACACACACACACACACACACACACACACACACACACACACACAAACAGTTACATAGGTGGTTAGGTTAATAGAGACAACATAATATTCTCCATCATCTGTACAAGGAGGGAATACCTCCTATTAATACAAGAGTGGGCTTTCCCCTAACTCCCATGGTGAATACACAATGTAGGTACAAAAGTTGGGTGGAGTAGGACCTTTTTGTCCAACATATAATAGGTTCTTTCAAAGATAAGTTGATTTGTGCATGATCCAAATATATGTCATGGGAAAGCTGTAAATGGAATTTTTGAATATTTAAGTGGTAAAATTAGTTATGCTATTTACTTTATTAAAGGAAATGATTTGAACTTACCTTCTTCTTCAAATTTAAAGATTACAAATAATCTATGTGTAGGCCACCACTAAAATGTCTCATATGTGATACTTTTGATCTGGTTGGAGTATAGGATTCAACAATGCAAAATTACGTACGAGTGGAAGGACTTGGTCGTTGGTATGATGAGATGAGAATGTTATCTACATATTACAGATTGACAGTTTGAAACAAAAGCTATTCGTGAAGGTCAGTGGCATGCTCGTGCTTCTTTATGGATTACACACATCACGTCGCATACCTTTATCCAATAAACCCTTTTAAGTTCAGTTCCGTAATGTGAAGAGTAATACAATGATAGCATGGAAAACATGAGACCCTATAAAAAATAGGATAAATAAGAATAAGGTGACAAATAAGAGATCCTATCCCTTCACGTGTGATTCTTTCTTGATAAGGAAAGCCGAAGATCCTATGGCCTAATGGATAAGGCGTTGGTCTTCGAAACCAAAGATTCTAGGTTCGACCCCTAGTAGGATCGGTTCGGAATTATGATCCTAGTCTATGAGATCAAAATTACGACTATTAACAATCATGGAGTCATCATGCGCATTCGTTCGTTGTAGCTGTCCAGAAAGCGTCTTCACCTTGTATCTGCTCTTTTGGTTGATTGCATTTATTGACGAGGAGCACGTTTTTTATTTGGCACCAATTCCTCATAAAAATGTGTATCCGCCATGCTTGCGCAAGGGTTTCGACGAATGTCCTTCTCGTGTGTCCATCACGATTCTCAACGAAAATTACAAGTAACGACGTGACTTTGGTTGAATATTCATTTACGAGGAGAATGTGGTTTACTAAGTACAAATTCCACATTAAGAAAAGTCATTCCGACATCCTTGCGCAAGGATTCCAGATTGCCCTTGGTCAACCCTCTGAAAGAGAGGGATAAGGGAAGATGAATCGCTGTAATAGCACACACATCTGAGAAAAATAAGGACGAATCCTACCGAAATGGTTGCTCGTGTCAGTGTTGACCAAGGCCACTCATGGGAATAAAGGGGAACTCTGGGATAATTCGAAGCTTCCTCCCAATTTTTATTTGTGTTCACGTCATAACACTTCTCCATTTCTGATCGTCCAGTTGAGGTTGGGAAACAATTGTCTTGCTCATTGAAACTCGAGAACAAGACTGATGATTTCGTGGCTTTCAAGGTATGTGTGTGTATGTGTCATCAATCTGGTTGAAGGATAAATTAAGTTGATTAAGAAATTCAACGCCTGTTCGAAAAGGTTGTATTAAATTTCATGTGCTTTGTGTACGTTTAGGCTAGGGTTATCTAAGTTTTGCACAGGTTTCAGCTGGTGATTCTCTTTGATCACTTAGTTAGGTCTTCTTTTATACACATCTTCATTTGGTCTCCAAGAGGAAAGACAACAATTAGGATTTTCTTTTACTTTATTATTATTATTTTTATGTTCTTTTGTGTAAAAACAAGGGTTTAAAAACTATTGGTCGTACTCGTTGATCCAGAAGACCTAACGAAGTGATACTCTTTGATCACTTAGTTAGGTCTTCTTTTTCATACACAACTTCATTTGGTCTCCAAGAGGATAGACAAACCATTTAGGATTTTCTTTGACTTCATTATTATTATTTTTATGTTCTTTTGTGTAAAAACAAGGGTTTAAAAACTATCGGTCTTGTTCATTGATCTAGATAACCTAATTCAGTGATTCTCTTTGATCACTTAGTTAGGTCTTCTTTTTCGTACACAACTTCAATTAGTCTCCAAGAGGAAAGACAAAACAATTAGAATTTTCTTTTACTTTATTATTATTATCATTATTTTTATGCTCTTTTGTGTGGAAACAAGGGTTTAAAAACTATTGGTTGTACTCATTGATCTGGAATCATAGGTCAAAACCACTGCTCCGAAGAAGTATTGTGTTCGACCTAACACTGGACTTGTTCCCCCTGGAGCCTCTTGTGATGTCACAGGTGAAAAATCTATGGAACCTTGGGTCTTGAATTTTTTAGAAATCCATGTAAATGGTTACACAATTCTATGTGCTCCTTACGTGTTTGATATCGGATCTTACGAATTGCGTTGCTATAATGTTCAAGTGCATGCAAAGTTTGTTGAAGAGATCTATATTTGTATGTTTTGTAAGAAGTGGGATTAACTTTGAAGCTGAATACAAATTTGATTTTTTGCAGTGACTATGCAAGCCCAACATGAAATTCCATCAGACATGCAATGCAAAGATAAGTTCCTTCTCCAGAGTGTGGTGACCGAAGAAGGTTTTAAAGAGGCTGATATCTCTCCAGAGCTGGTGATTGTTTCTGATCTGTGGTTGATTAACTAATGAATGTAAAGATTGATAAGTCCTTGTGTCTGATCTATTCGAAGATTTTGCACAATTTCATTTTCTGCATCTATCATCATCCCAATTTGTTTATCCATATTCCAACTTTCTGAAATTTAATAGAAGCTCATTTTATTGATTTTTTATTTCTTTGCTCTTAAGAGTTGTATTTTGAGTTTTGACCCTTCAATTTCTCTATGCTTGCATATATAGTTCAATAAACATCCAGAAAAGGAGGTTTATGAGGCAAAATTGAAGGTCATTTATGTCTTGCCACCTCCACCAACAATTGCACTTCCATTTTCACCTTCACCTCAACGTCAACCTGAAGTTTTCGTACCCGAATCGGTAGCTTCACTACACACGAGCAATCAGAATGCATATGATTCTGTAAGTTGAAAAAGTGGAATAGGGAATACATAGATACCTTTTGTAGAATGTTCTAGAAATCTGCTAAGAAGTTACAGAAATTGGATGATACAAAACAGAAAAAATCTTGTAGATGTATCAGGTAAAAGTCCTTATTTACTAAAGTTTTGCTGTTAAACTCAGGCAAGAGATTTGGAGGATCAGAAGACGAAGCTTGCGGAGGTTAAGTTTTGATTTAAATTTGAGTTTCTTGGGCAGTTGAAAGATATGTCTTATTTATGTGTTTTCCAAAATTTTGATCAGTTGACGACACAACTTGCCAAATTGCGTGAGGAAAAGCAAGAAGCTCTAGCAAAGTCTCAACAACTGCAGTTAGAAATTGTAAGTGATTGCAGTAGAAATTAAGTGTGACTGTGGTATGAATATGTAAGAAATTTCTGTCTTTTTGGATTCAGTATCTATCATCAGTCAATCAATCTTAGTATGAGCTGAAGGATATTGATGCAAACAATAGTTTTACCTCTATACAACGAAGAAACACTCTGAATTTTTTGTTTGGATTAACAGATATCGCAAGCCAAAAAACGACCCAATGCAACAGGCTTCTCGTTCTTCTTTGTATTTGTGATTTTTCTTCTTGGCATTATACTCGGCTATATCCTTCGTTCATAGCCTTATCTTTCATCGAGAATCTGGAGTAACAGTGCTTAAAGAAGAGTAAGGACATTCATTGATTTAAATATTTAGACCACCCAACCAAAAATCTGTAGCTTTTCTTTAGCAGATTTGAAATGAATATCCCTACCGTTTTATCTTTTTTTTATAAAATTATAAGAATGCCCTCGTGTTCTTGTTTGCATAGATTGAGAATATAAATCACCATAATGCCTCCAACAACTTATAAATAGATTTGACTGGATTTAAAGAGAGGAGAACTTTTTGTGATTTGATTAATAAGTCCTTACTGTATCCTTGTAATTTAAGAAAATATAGGGGTCTTCTTGTAATTTTAAAAAATATAGCTGTCTAGTGCTAGATCATTAGACTGCTCTGGTGCTAGTTACAAAAAGAAAATATAGGGTATCCTGGTAATTAAAAAAACATTATGGCTATTTTGGTTGTGTTTTCTTTCATATATATATATATATATCATTAATTCATCTAATATTTTCTGGTTTGTGATTTATTGATTGCTAATGAGACGAAATGATCAGGTGAAGAAAAGAAACGATGGAGAATGAAGAATTGGCAAAATATAAAACCGAATGAATGAAGAATTGGCAAAATATAAAACCATTTCTGGAGATCTATCTAAAGTAGTGTCTCATCTACCTAGTACAAGGATGCAAATACAAAAAATGCACAAACGTACACAGTAGAGTTTTTGATTTATATATGTATGTATATGTATGAAGACCCAACTTTTGGAACTAGCCAATTATTTATCTCTTTGTAGTAGTGACAAATCTTATGTTTTCTCAGACTTAGGTTTTCTGCATCTTAATTTTATCTACATAGCTTGGTGACATGGTGTTTGATGTATTTTTTGACACTTTAAAAGACTCATTAGTGGCATCATCTGTCACAATATATGTGCTCATAATGTGATGCTCCCTAAACTAGATTTCTGATGATATGTATTAAAGAAACTGTAATATGGTGCCCTATTTTCACCAATTCCATAATGGTTTCGAAGTGAGTGTTAATTGGAGAAATGTCATCCCTTAAGTTTCATGCTTCATTTTATGAGGCAGTGGTGTTATAATTGTGGTAACAAGTTAAAGGGGGGGCTATCTTCTTGTTTTGTAACCTTGAAGGAATCAATGCTCTATTCTAACTTGCAGATTGTGGTCTCAGCAGTGTTGTTTAATAACTGCTGTTTGTAATCATGGTGTTGATTTGTATCTGTGCTACTGCTGTTTGTAATCGTGGTGTTGACTTGTATCTGTGCTAATACTCAAGTTCTTTTTGTGTGGATATAAAAATCCTTGACATGATGTGAATGATGACCATTGTGCGCCCATCTACTATATTTGTGAATTCAGGATTCCATATTTTGCTGTTTTATAACTGCGGTTCAATGAATGTAGTTTGTAGTCATGGTCTTAAATCTGATCTATTCTAATAGTTAAATCTTCGATGTTATGATTTGATGTTCAACCAACAATTTTATGGGAAGTGGTTTAAAAATACGCCAGTCGTTGGAGTGTCAAAATTTTAAAACCTTTCTGTCCATTGGCATTTAAAAATTGCTAATCATCCTAATGCATGGGTGTACAATAAATCTACACAATTACAAGGAATGAGACGCATTCTTTTTTCATATATTTTTATATTAAACAAATGCAAAAAGTAGTCATCACACATACCTCTCCAAAATTGGTCTTATTTGGTGTATTGATTCCTACAAACATTAAAGTTTTAAGAGTTGGTTTTGGAAATCTGTTTTTGACCTTATTGACCTTATCTGATTGATCGCATCGGTCTCAATTGTTGTAGTGATGCTCGCAAACATTATTAAACCTAAATAGTTAGGAGCTGGTTTTGAATTTTTTGTTTTTGATCTTATTCATCTTATAGAACCCTTTCACATGCGATTCATCAAATTTGTATCATTTACAATATTTGATTTTGATCTTATTCGTCTTAGGAAACCTTGTTTCACATGTTATTGATAATAGTACGTAAAATAAAAACCTATACTCCAAAGTCTCATTATCCATGGAGAAGATTGCCCCCATTCATAATATGATCACAACAATTTTTCCAAGATTCGCGCATGGTTTTATATAAGACAATTCCTCATCCTCACAATGAGGTCTTTCTCCTTGCATTTTTCTATTTAATCAATGCATATGAATGAATCCTATTTTTTCCAAAAGGATTTCATCGTACTTCTAACCACTCTCTAGTGCATGCATCCAATTTGTTAGAATCTTTATCGTAGTTTGTTGGACAAAAGAACTCTGTAGCTTCAAATATATCACTTAAAATGATTATCTAATGTAGCAATCAAATTCCTATTCTAAACCCTCAAAGGGAAGCTCTTCCAGGTTATGTGGATGTATTCTTCCTTTTTTTCTTCTCCAATTTGAAGCTCTATTTTTTTCCACTATTTGGATGTGCTGTCTCTTTTTCTTAATACGTTACGTATAGATTCAGGGTGGAATATATATCTAAGGTATTTTTTGATTATTTAATTGAGAAAGGTATTAAACATGAGTACTCGATTCGCTTTACTCCACAACAAAATGGGGTAGTTGATCGTACAAACATGACTTTAATGGTAATGACACGATGTATGCTCAATAATATGCATCTTCCACATTAGTTTTGTTTAGATGCAATACAATGTGAGAATCATGTACTAAACAGAGCATAAATAAAGAAGATAAAATAGAAGAATCAATCATATGACTAAGAAACTTTACTTTATAGTCTCCATGAATCTCTCCATAACGATTAGTAAAAAAAAAATAGACGGAGTCGAAGCTCTTTGATTCACCCCTAGCCACAAGTCATCCCCGTATTTTGTTCTCCGGCAAGAAAACTCGATTCACGCGAGAATAAATAAGGGGGACTTCTTATTATCGCCCGACCGTTACCGAAAGCATCAAGAAAAGCTCTCAAGAAACATATGAGACATATTATGATAAGAAACTTAATGTTCACTATTATTTTCGAGTATTTGGTTATGTTGCTTATCTACATGTACCTAATGAATGTAAAGGAAAATTAAATCATAAAGCTTTCAAATCGATTTTCATTGGCTATAGTTCTGAAAGCAAAGGATATAGATTTTTTGAACCCAAAACGAAGAAAGTAGAGATGTAAATTTTGTTAAAAATACATCATTTTCTAAAGAAGAATTTCAAATGTCTTTTGAAATTTGTTACATTTCAGTTTGGAAAATATTAAGTTGCAACAACACTCAAGAGTTTGTTTCTCCTAATCCTCATGAATTTCATATGTCATCCCCATTAAATCAGGATATGAAACAAGAAGAAGAAAAATACAATTGGTCGAGAAGCTGTTGAATCTTCTAAACAATTACCAAAATGGTATTTACAAACCATTGGTGACGTGGAAAATATTAGGCCATATAGGATCAAACGCGTCGCTTGTCCAAACGAACAAGAAGAATTAGGATATTGCATTCATGAGCAAGGTATGCATGTCGCTGATTTATCAATATATATGATTATATTATGTTAGTAATTTTAGATGACAAAGACCTTGTTTCTGCTATGAAAGATGAGATTACATATATTGTAGACAACAAAACTTGGAATCTAGTAGTGTTGCTTAAAGAAAACAAGATGATCGGTACTAAATGGGTTTTTCAAATTAAGAGACATGAAAATGGTACAAGACCGATACAAAGCACCAGTTGTGGGAACAACTATGGCCAACAAAAAGGTATACTAGACTACAATGAAACCTTTGCTCCAACATCACGTATGAGCATTGTGAGATGTGTCGTAACTCTGGCAATTCGTTTTGGCAAGAGAATTCATCAATTTGACGATAAAAGTACTTTTCTAAATGGAGACTTCCACAAGGATGTTTATGTATCAACCTTAAGAATTTGAAATAAACGGGAAAGGAGAACTTGTATTTAGGTTAAAATATGATTGACATGGGAATATTACATCACTATTTAGGCATTTAGTTTCACTAGAAAGATTAGTTGATTGTAATGGCACAGTCAACCCATGTTTTGAAGCTCCTTGACGAATTCCACAAGAATGAAGGCACACCAATTGCCACGCCCATGGAAACAAATTTGAAACTGTCAAATGTTAATGATATAAGAAAATTATGTAACATAAATGTGTATCGTCAAGAAATAGGATAAGTAATTTACTTATTTAACACACAACGAAACACATAATCATGACAACAAGGCTGTCTTAGTCGTGTACTATATGTAGCCTGTTGGTCGACTACACGGATGTAAGTGTGGATCTTGATGAGGAACAATAAACATAGAGTAAGCATGAAACCCTATATATCTCAAGAATGCAACACACACACACACACACACACACACACACACACACGGTTACACAGGTGGTTAGGTTAATAGACATGACACAATATTCTCCATCATTTATTCAAGGAGGGAATACCTCCTATTAATACAAGAGTAGGCATTCCCCTAACTCCCTGGGTGAATACACAATGTAGGTACAAATGTCGGGTTGGAGTAGGAACAACTATGTCCAAAATATAATAGGTTCTTTCAAAGATAAGTTGATTTGTGCATGATCCAAATATATCTCATGGGAAAGCTGTAAATGGAATTTTTGAATATTTAAGTGGTAAAATTAGTTATGCTATTTACTTTATCAAAGGAA
>ERZ1034377.362-NODE-362-length-9957-cov-75.679960_pt1 | contig 9957 bp, 12 predicted proteins | sample MGYA00520584_ERZ1034377 | MGnify/ENA primary metagenome ERZ1034377 (study PRJEB33736, sample SAMEA104288464) | Azolla filiculoides | biome: Urban; feature: water surface; material: ditch water | place: Netherlands | collected 2014 ... | reverse complement strand
GCTTGCAGTTGTAAAACTTCCTCTTCGCTTAAATCTACAACATACTTTTTTGCCATGGTCAACCCCTTTTTTGACTATTTTATCAAAAATAGGGGCTTACCCAGCAACATTGCCTTGGTTGACTACTAGTTCTGAATATGTAGCAAATACAATTAAACTAGCAAAAGTTTCGTGAGGAGTAAGAGAAAAGTTTGATTCACCAATTAGAATCACTTCTGGTTACCGTCCACCGCAGGTAAATAAGAGTGTTAGTGGCGTTAGTAACAGCCAACACATTTACTTTCACGCCCTGGATATGCAGCCCCTGAATGAAGATTTTGGCAAACTTTCGGAAGTGTTAAAAGCTTCTCTATTTACAGGTTTGGGAGATGCTGTATTCATGGGGCGCAATAAAGCATTTTTTCATGGAGATACTAGACCTAGTGGCAGAATTATTTTCCCTTATCAATAGCTCAAAGCTCGAATTAATCAATTAGTACAACAGGGGAAAATACTAGAGCGTGGTTGCTTTTTCCCCTTTTTGTAAAAATAGACTTATTTCGCCACTATCAACGGGTTCTGTATTTAATTTCCCTGGAGAAAAATCGTCAATTTCTGAAGATTTATCTGGCGACAAGTGAGAGTAATTAGTACCTTTGACTTCATTAATTGACGCGCGTTCATGATTACCTAAATCTCCCTTTTTACCGGATGCGGATAATAGGGAAATATCAATTAAAGGTAAGATAATTTTCACCGTTGTTCCATGGTGCAAACCCAAACTCTCCAGAGTGATTTTCCCTCCCATCAGTTCAATTAAATTCCGGGAAATTGCCAATCCTAATCCAGTACCTTCAAATTTACGTGTAGTTGTACCATCCACCATCACAAAAGGACGGAACAGTTTATCTTGTTGCCCAGGATCAATACCTATACCGGTATCTTTTACAGAAATTATAACATGAGATGAGCTGTTATTGTGGTGAATGTCTGTACTAATAACGATGCTACCTTTATCGGTGAATTTAGTAGAGTTACCAATAATATTAATCAGGACTTGTTTAAGTTTTAGCTCATCTGCCCTAACTGGTATCAGTTCATTACCAATTGCACATTTTAGTTGTAGTCCCTTTTGTTGAACATTAACTGATTGTAAATTAATCACGTCTAGTAGTAATTTACGTAATTCTAGAGGTGTCGTAATTACAGAAATTTTACCCGCTTCAATTTTGGAAATATCGAGTAAATCATTAATAATCCCTAATAAGTGAATTGCTGTTTCATCCGCTCGCTGAAGAAACTCTAATTCTTCTTCTCGATCATCACACAAACCATCTCTAACTAAGCGAACACAGTTAATAATAATATTTAGTGGGTTTCTCAATTCATGGGAAGTTGTCGCTAAAAACTGACTTTTAACAAAATTAGCTGATTTAGCTTCTTTCCAGGCTATTTCTAGTTCTTCTGCCCATGCTTTGAGTCGTTCAACCATTTGGTCTAGTGCCTGAGCAAGTTGATTAAATTCCCGGATTTTAAAGTTTCTAGGAATTGGTTGTGCAGCGTGGTGACTGTGAATATTTAAAGCATAGTCTCTGAGTTCTTCTAAAGGACTAGCTAAGTAAGGTGCTAAATATAAAGATACTAACAAACTAGCACCAATTAAACCAGCAGTTAATACTATGAGAATCACTTTGATTTCATTTAAACCCAACAGGGCATCTTTGACACTGGCAACAGCTAAAATAATCCATTTCTGTTGTTTTTGTTGTGTAATCGGATTAGGGATTGCTGTATAACCAACGATTGATTCTTGTCCATTTGGGAAATTAATATTTATGGAGTTATTATTTCCTTGAATGGCATTTTGAATGATGTCTTGTATTTTTTGAATATGTGAAGGATTCTTAAGATTAGTTACGAATTTTTCCCGTGATAAATTAGCCAAGATAGTACCATCTTGAGCAATTACTACCAAGTAACCAATCAGTGAACCTTGCTTATGTTTAATTTGTTGATGTAATGTAGTTTTGATAGTTAAGGTATACGCTAAATTTCCTCGTTGACTATAAACTGGTGCTGATAACAGTAATTGCAGTTGATTATCTGGGTTTTTCTTACCAGTTTTTCCTGGTTGTGGTGGTGAAATAGCAGTAATCTGCACTTCATCATTGGTAAATGATATTGGCAATTCGGCAATTGTTTGCTCGCCGCAGCTACTAGCAATAATTTTGTGTTTTCGGAGAGCTTTAAGTTGAATACAAGCAATTTTAGTAGGTAATTGCTTGGCTAACTGAGTGAGAAATTTTTGCGCTTGATATGATGATCCAGACTGAACGGCTTTTGTTTGACTGGCACTCAGTAAATTAGTTTTCAGTGCAGCGATATCATCAGTGATTTTTTCTCCTTTGTTAATAGCACTGTCTGTTAGGTTTTGACGTGCGGCTGTCAGAAGGCTGGAACGTGCCTTATTGAGTGTAACCATTTCCCCAATTAGTAAAACTGGGACAAATAGTAGCAATATTTTAGTTACTAAAATTCGTCGAAAGGACGATTGACGGGACTTAGCCATCGAGTCTCTCACTTCGTATCTGCAAACCACAATAATAACGATATGCGATGAGTTTAGCTAAATGATGCATTTTATGAAGTTATGAGAACTTTTTTGTAATTGGCTAAAGGAATCAGAATTTGATACCTTTAGAACTTACGCAAGTCTCACACTCAATGTTTCTTGTAGGGTTAGTCAGATGTCAAAAATCAGTTGATGCTAACCAATTTATAGGTCTGACGCACCTTAGTAATATGCCAGTTGCGTAAATTCTATGGTTAAAAAGAAACTTGATATAACAAAACTTTGGGACGGTAGATGTAATAACGATTTGTGTCGCATATCGATCCAGAAGTGAAATTATTCAATAAGGAGTTCAGAATACAAGAGTTAATGAGAAATTTGTGGTTGGTTTAGCTTAGGCACTGATACAACAGTGCTATTACGCTTTATATTTACGGTACAATAACTACCATATTAAAGCCAGTACTGTTACAACAGAGAAAGAAAGAAAATAAATCTCCTTGGCCTCTTCATATAGTGCTTTCAAGTTCTAGACACCTCAATCCGGATATTAAATTCTTTCAACAACTGGTTAAATACTGTTTGTTACTAGAACTTTACACAGTTGTACTGGAAGTATTTCTCCATGATCCACGGCAATAATCAGTGGTGATGGATTAGGCTAAATAAAGCTTTTGCTAACTTTTAGATATTCAAAGTAGATATTTAAAACTACACGATGCTGAAACAATTCAAACCAAACTACTCTGTTATTTGGACTAATAAAATTACCGAAGTTCCTCAAGCAGTCTGGGGTGCTTTGGCTATGCCCCTGAAAACCCCGTTTTTGGAGTGGGATTGGCTGAATAATATGGAAACTTCCCATAGTACGACAGCAAATGCGGGTTGCTTGCCAAATCACTTAACTTTGTGGCGAGATAGAGTATTAATTGCTGCTGCCCCACTGTATCTAAAAGGGAATAGTCAGGGTGAATTTGTATTTGATCATCACTGGGCGGAATTAGCTTGTCGCATTGGGGTAGAGTATTATCCAAAAATGTTGGGAATGTCACCTTTTACTCCCGCTGAAGGCTATCTCTTCTTAATTGCAGATGGGGAAGATGAGGAAGAAATCAGCGCGTTAATGGTGCATGAGATTGATGCCTTTTGCGTTAAACATGGGATTTCTGGTTGTCATTTTCTTTATGTTGATCCTCAATGGCAGCCAGTCTTGTAAAGACAAGGTTTTACGCCTTGATTGCACCATAACTATATTTGAAAAAATTCTAATTTTCAAACTTTTGATGATTAGTTAAAAGTATTTAATGCTAATCAAAAACGGAATATTAGGCGGGAACGTAAGGCTGTAGAAAAGGCAGGTTTACGACTGCAAGCAATAACTGGGGATGAAATTCCTAAGTCGCTGTTTCCGTTGATGTATGATCTTTATGCTGATACCTGTGATAAGTTTGGTTGGTGGGGCAGTAAATATTTAACCAAAAGGTTTTTTGAACAACTATTTTATAATTATCGCCATCGAGTGGTGTTTTTCGGTGCTTATGGTGAATATAATCAGCATCAGCCTGTGGGGATGTCATTTTGTCTATTTAAGGATGACAAACTGTATGGACGCTATTGGGGGCAGTTTTCAGGACATAGATTGCTTGCATTTTGATGCTTGTTATTATGCACCGATTGAGTGGGCGATTGCTCACGGTATCCAAACTTTTGACCCCGGTGCAGGTGGAAGACATAAAAAACGCCGTGGGTTTCCCCCTACCCCCAATTACAGCCTACACCGCTTTTACAATAATCGTTTAGGACAAATCTTAGGTCCCTATATCTTGGAGGTGAATCAAATGGAAGAGGAGGAAATGAAAGCAATTAACGCAGAGTTACCTTTTGCTACCAGGAATTCAGAATAAATTTCCAGTACCAGCCTGTAATTTTTGAGAAAAAGCTAACTTAAGAATTACACTTGAGTTGTAATGTAAAAAAAACTGTTGACATAATTTCTCTTTTTAGAATGGGTATGGATTTAATAGTTGATGATTTAACGGCCATTGATGATAAACTTTCACAGCGTCGTATTGACCTTGACCCTAACGGCTATTTCATTATTTACATCGACCGCAATGATCGGTTGATTTATGCCAAGCATTTCACAAATGTGATTGATGATTGCGGTTTGGCTGTAGATCCAGAAACAGGCAAGGTGATTCCAGCACGGGGTAAGGTGGAAAGAACTCACACAATGGTATTTAGCGGGCGGACGGCAAAAGAATTGTGTGTGAAAATTTTTGAAGAAACTCAACCCTGTCCTGTTACTTTCTTAGATCATGCTGCTTATTTAGGGCGAGAATTTGTCCGGGCTGAAGTTGCTTTGGTGACAGGGAAGGATTACGTGCAGGATTAGGGACAGTTATCAGTTATCAGTTATCCCGGTTTACTTTTTCCTATCTCATACCTCCAATCATGACAACATCTTTAAAATGCTTGCCAGAAAATCATCTCGGTTGTGTTGAGAACGCAGAGGTTCAAGAATATAGTTAAAGGTAGGAGAAGTCATTTTAATCCCATTGGTTGTTTATATTCAGCAGCAGCTTTCATCATGGGCTGATTAGGTGCTGGGGGATTAAGAAGTGAAGCCACAAATGCATTTCCACTTTCTCCTATTCTAGGTCTATTTTCCGTAATTATAATGTGGGGAATGGGTCGACATTGATAGGTTATTAGCCACCCAATCCCCAATTAGCTACCCTTGATTTGAAGGCTGATTGATTTGATAGATGTAATAAGTTGCCATGGGGATCACAGTGGCAGCAATTAATAATCCTACTACCCAAGCGGTAGCATTGCCCTTATTTTTGTCGGTGTCTTCAGCTTTGGTAAATGTTCCTTCTACCTGTATGGTTTCTTTTTCTTCCGGTGGGCCGGGATCAGGTTTACCGGAAAGAACTGTTACCAAGCGCTCGCTCGCATCCAATAATCCTTGATTATATTTATTACCATTGCGTAAAGCTGCACCCAGGGTTTCCTCAGTCACACTATTAGCGATTGAATAAGTCAATAAAGATTTAACCTGATCCCCGCTAATAATAGTTGCGCCATTGGTAACAGTATCAATGACCAACAGACTTTGATTAGCCTGTTCCTCTGGTGTAGGAAACCATTTTGTAAATAGTCCTTTGGCGAAACTTTCCGGTGTTTCCCCATAGTCAAGACGATGAATGGTAACAATCCTGACTTCCTTGCCAGTTTCCTTAGCCAAGTCTTTAAGAGTGCCGCTAATTTGACCTTCATTAAGACGGCTAATAACTTCACCTTCATCTACAATCCAAGTATCCCCTGTCAGGTTGGGGATTTGATATACACCTGTAGCTAATGCTGGTGCAGTAAACAGATAAGTTGCCATCAAGATCACCATCAAGGGTAAAATGAGGCGAATAATGTATTTCTGAATACTAAATAATTGCTTGAGTAGCTGTTCCATGGGATGAATCCTAAGACACTCTAGCACTCAAAATACTACACAATCCATGTCAAAAGCATCTCATTTGTGGATAATTTTCCAACCCAAAACTCTGTGTACCTCCGCGCTACCTCCGTGTTCCTCTGCGTTAAAATACAATAATGAAAATTATCTTAACTAACGACGACGGTATCGACGCACCAGGTATCCAAGCCTTAGTCAAAGTCGTAAACAACAAAAATGTAATTATCGCTGCACCACAAGAATATCAGTCTGGTTATGGATATCAAGTTACTACCCATCGTCCTATTAAGCTACAACGCTGTTCTAAGGTTGAGTATAGAATTGCTGGTACTCCCGCTGATTGTGTCAGAATTGCAGTAACACAAATTTGCGAAGATATCAAATTTGTCCTGTCAGGTACTAATCCTGGTGGAAACTTAGGAGTGGATGCATACATTTGGGGTACTGTTGCGGCTGTTCGCGAAGCAGCAATGCACGGTATTCCCGGAATTGCCATTTCTCTGTATCGCAAATACAAGCTAAATTATGATTGGGATTTAGCCACTCAATGGACATCAGAAATATTAGCAAACTTGCTGGAACGTCCTTTAGAACCTGGTGGCTTTTCGAATGTTAAGTTACCCCATCTATTACCAGGAGATACTGATCCTGAATTTGTATTTTGTCAACCTTCTACCAAACCTTTACCTGTGAATTGTCGAATAGAAGGTGATAATTTTTATTATGAAGATGAATATGGTAAACGTGTTAGCGAAGCTCACTGAAGGTATTGCACTCCTGGTAGTGATGTAGATATATGTTTGTCTGGAAATATTGCAATTACTCAGTTGAAGCTTTGATTTAAAACTTCATGTTTCTTCATCTGAACATTGCAGCAAAGATACGATTTTATCTACAGTTTGTGTCAATTGACTAATTCCTTGTAGTGAATCTTTCTGAGATTCAGCTAAACTTTGAACAGCATCACACAAAGCAAAAATTTGATACCCTTGCTGCTGTACTTGTTTTCCTTGAGCCTCTACTTGTGAACTTAGAGCATCTAATCTTTCAGCGAGACGTTCAATTGTCTCAGTTGTTGAGAGTACAGCTTCACCAATTTGCTCAAGAATAGATTCTAATCTGTTGATTTTAGTTTCGATACTTACTGAAATCATTTCCTGACCGCCCCAATTTTGAGAAATCATCATAGTAATATCGTTAATATTCATCAAATAATTTCATAATCAGCCATAAACTGTGTTAATTAAAATTTCGGAATCAAAAGAAAATTCCATAGCAGTGTTGTTTTATTTGTTCACTTGTGGAAGCAGGTATATAGAAAAAAATTCACACACACAAATGATTAAGGATGACTAGATTGTGTAATCTAGTAGTTACTTAGTAATAATTTTGATCTTATTTTCACAAAAGTTAAGGTTATTAGCAACAATAATACCAAGTTTGTAATTGGGCAAGTTATTTTAATTTTTCCTAAGGACAATTACCAAGCTAGTGATATTCCCAGTAGCAAAACAACGCTAAAGTATTTTGTTAATCCTAGATTACTGCATTGCCCAAAAATACGATACCAACTGCACAAAAAGTTAACCCAATCCAGGGAATAGTTCTAGGTAACATCTGAGTCATTACCTTTTGAGTGATAATTATGCCTATTCTTCTAGCAGACATTGCAATCGCAATTTGAGTTAAGCTAACACCAATCAAATATGGAACTAGAGTTACAATTTCTGTACCTATGATGGCTTGACCATCAGTATAACCTTAAGATAGACCAGCAGTAACACTGAGTATAGGACCAGCCAACCAAGTTATTTGCGTAGGTAAAGTTAACACTACACCAAATATGATAGTTCATAAAGCGACTACCATTTCTGCACCTTGGAGATTTGGCTCACACAAATGAAGTATTTGTCCACATAAAGCAGATTAGATAAAGAATCCACCTATCCAAGCACCACGGACAAACCTTGCAGAGAGTAAAGCCAGAGCGATTATACCAGCTAACCAACTTAAGCCAATAACAGGATCTCCTATACCCCAAACAAACCCTTCCCAACTGTTAGAAATAGTATGAGGAATTGGCGCTCCACCAGATGAAGTCGACAGACTAATTAAAACTAGAACTGCCATCGCCCCCATAAAACGATACTGTTTATTACATGTGGGGAGCTTTTCAGGAATAGCTGATGTTGATAATGGAATTTTGAACATAGAAATTATATCTCAAATTCTTCCTTTCGGTAATCTATATTACTCCAATCCCCAAAAGGATTAATGTAATTACATATATTTCTCAGTATCCTGTTTCAAGCTGATAGGTAAACCATTGATTCACTTATGGGAATCCCTCAGTACTAGTCACAGATTGGCTAAAATGACAGAATAGACTCAATTTAAGTTCTCAAGCTAAGTTATCTCCTGTAGCCTTTAGTACTTTCGTAAACATTTATTTTCCCTGAACTAAACCTGAACGAAAATTTATGTCTTCTTCCAATCCCAAATCAGACAAACGCTTTGTTTACCAAGAATTTGGTAAGGGTATCTCACCTGCATTAGAACGTGGTGTAGAATGCGGAATCCAAGATTTACCACCAAATCAGCAAAATGTGAGAGTACAAGCTACTCGTGCTGGACGCAAAGGTAAAACTGTGACAATAATTACCGGGTTTCAAACTAAACCAGAAAATTTGGCTGCTTTATTAAAACAGTTAAAAACCCAATGCGGTACAGGTGGAACTCTGAAAGAGAACGAAATTGAAATTCAGGGAGATCATAAACAGAAAATATTAGAGATTTTAATCAAGCTTGGTTACAAAGCCAAAATCAGCGGTGGTTAAGAAGTACGGTTTACCGTATCTTTTTAGGAATCGTATTTATGGCAAGTGATGTTAATTGTACAGACGTGGAATATTAATGGGAGGGTGAAATGGATTTAGTACGGATTTTATGCGCGGTTTTTCTGCCACCTTTAGGAGTATTTTTGCAAGTAGGTTTCGCTTGGGATTTTTGGATTAATATCGTTTTGACGTTGTTCGGTTATATTCCGGGAATTATCCACGCGGTTTGGATAATTGCCAAGAAGTAATTATGGCTGAGAGGTAGGTGCTATTTTCCTATCTCTCGACTTATTCCTTTAATTTTATTGATTTGTATAAGTATCTCATTGTGCCTTCACCAAAGAGTCCTTTATGAACTATAAAGCTATTGCTTTAGCAAGAATTTTGGGTATTTCTGCACCTGCGATTATTGATGTTGCCATTCCTCAACCTGTACTAGCCGCATCATACAATTATCCAAAAGTAAATTTTGCTGATAAAGACTGGATAGTAAGTTTGTCTGGAGAGTAAGTTTGTCTTTTGATAATAATATCTATTATTATGGCGAGAACCGTAAGAGTAATTCTTATATTACCCTGTCTAGTGCTGTTCCTTCAGGAACTAATAACCGTCAAGTTTATACTTGAAATAATAATGGCACAAAATATCAAGTAAGTTGGCGACCAAGTGATCCGAGTTGTATTCAGGTAGAGGTAAAAAGTCCTAGTGGTAAGGTGATTTTGAATCTGTTCCTGATGGCTACAGGAGATTAGAGACATTTATTGATCATAGGTAACGGGTAATAGGTGAAAGCTTATTACCTGTTTTTGATAGCATTTATAAAATTTATCATCATTGTCATGGATTTTTACGGTATACTATGTAATATTTCTTAGTCTTCACCGATATTCTGCTAGAAAAACCTGAAAATGAAGAAATATCAGGTTTTAGTAAAAGATTTTGGGCAGATATTAGTTATGGTTTTTAGCAATTTAGCTACTCAAGTCCTGCAAGAATTTGGTTTTCGAGTTCCAGAAGGTAAGGATTCAGGTGGTGGGGTATTGACAAGTGTGATAGGTGAGGCAGAATATAGCAGTTATGGAAAAGAAGCTGCC
>ERZ1034377.361-NODE-361-length-10044-cov-2.824220_pt1 | contig 10044 bp, 9 predicted proteins | sample MGYA00520584_ERZ1034377 | MGnify/ENA primary metagenome ERZ1034377 (study PRJEB33736, sample SAMEA104288464) | Azolla filiculoides | biome: Urban; feature: water surface; material: ditch water | place: Netherlands | collected 2014 ... | reverse complement strand
CGGGTTGCCCAGTGCGTCGACGACGCGGCCGAGCAGTTCCGGACCAACAGGAACGTCAACGATGGCGCCGGTCCGCTTGACGGTGTCGCCTTCCTTGATGCTACGGTCGGAACCGAAGATAACCACGCCGACATTGTCGGCTTCAAGGTTCAGGGCCATGCCGCGAATGCCGCCCGGGAACTCGACCATTTCACCAGCCTGGACATTGTCCAGACCGTAAACGCGGGCAATACCGTCACCGACGGAAAGCACCTGGCCAACTTCGGAGACTTCTGCCTCTTTGCCGAAGTTTTTGATTTGATCTTTAAGAATTGCGGAAATTTCCGCGGCGCGGATATCCATCAGCCAACCTCTTTCAGTGCAAGCTTAAGGGTGGAAAGTTTGGTGCGAAGAGACGTATCGATCTGGCGGGAACCGATCTTGACGATCAGGCCGCCGAGAAGGGAAGCATCGACCGTAGCGTTGATCGAGACTTCCTTGCCGGTAACGCTCTTCAGCGCCGCCTTCAGTTCTTTTTCCTGCTCTGCCGTCAGGGCATGCGCAGAGGTCACGTCAGCCGTGATCTCGCCCTTGTGCTGGGCGGCGATCTGACGATAGGCAACCACCATGCCGGATACGGCAAACAGGCGGCGATTGCCGGCAACGACCTTCAGAAAATTCAGTACCAGCGCGCCGAGCTCAGCCTTCTGGGCAATTGCGGTAATCGCATTGACCTGATCTTCGGCTGTAAACACGGGCGACAGCACCAGGCGCTTCAGATCGGCACTCTCGTCGATCATGGCCTGGAAACGGTTGAGATCGGCAGCAACGGCATCCACAGCGCCAACTTCGAGCGCAAGCTCGAAAAGCGACGATGCGTAACGCTCTGCTACGCCAGAAATCACTTGGGATGTGTCTGCCACGGGCAAAAAATTCCCTGATCTTGATCCAGGCTCTCCCGCATCCCCCACATGGTTCAGCAAGATCCTGATATCGTTTTGTTTTCCCCCGAAAACACAAGCGTTCTGCACTTGCGTTTTCCGAATTTCGCGGTTCGTCTAGCATAGCAGGTCTAGACTCGCAACACGCGTATTAACGGTTTACTCCTTTAGAGCAAGGCCCCGCGCCGAAATTTGTCCGAATCTGCGTCGAATTGACGGCGCCCGTGCCCGGGAAGGGGTTTTGCACGCTCAGATCAGACCGAAGACATAGGCGAGCGGGAGAGCAGCGAGCACCGCCTCCACAACCAGAAATAGCACGCCGCGCCAGGTGCCGCCCCGATCGGACATGAGCGACAGCACGCGCCCGAAGGCAGCCAGCCCCAGCGCCGAGCCGAAGGCCAGGTAGACGATCGGCTGGGCAAGCAGGATGGCGGTTGCCGAAAACCCGATGATCAGGCCGCCGACGGAGCGCGCCGCTCCCAACCCCTCGGGGCGTTCGTCACGACGCACCAGACCGAGGATATTGAGTGTGATGCCCGGTGCAAACAGAATGAAACAGCCGATCAGCGACATTGTGGCCGCAGAGAGAAAGGCCAATTGCTCGCCGAGTTCGGTCGGAAAATAGAATTCCATGAGTGCGTCCCGCCTGGAAGATGTTCGCCGCGGCTTATGCCACAATCGCTGGCGTTTCGGTATCGCGTTCGCCAATAATTCTTCGGCATCCGCGACACCGCCGATGGCTAGAGAAAGCTCTGCGGATCGACATCCACCTGCACCTGGATCGATTTTCGTTCCTTCGGGCCACGTGCCAGCATGGTTTTGACAAACGACTGCATGTCGCTGCTGCGTTTCCCATGGATAAGCAGGCGGAACCGATGCCGGCCACGGATCAGCGCCAGCGGCGCCTCGGCCGGCCCCAGAATGGCGATGCCCGGTTCATGGGGCGCCGATTGTCGCAGCGCCCTTGCGTGCCCTTCGGCCTCCGCTCGGCTATCTGCGGATACGATGATCGACACCAGCCGTCCGTAAGGCGGCAATTGCGCACGCTCACGCTCGGTGATTTCCCGATCATAGAACGCAGTCGCATCCCCGGAGACCAGCGCCTGCATCACCGGATGCTGCGGCTGGAACGTCTGCAGCAGGCCGAGGCTCTTGCGGCCTGTGCGGCCCGCACGCCCGGTGACCTGTGACAAGAGCTGGAAGGTGCGCTCGGCCGCGCGCGGATCGCCGTTCGACAGGCCGATATCCGCATCGATGATGCCGACCAGCGTCATCAGCGGAAAATTGTGGCCCTTGGCCACCAGCTGCGTGCCGATGACGATATCGGCCTCGCCATTGGCAATTGCCTCCAGTTCCAGGCGCAGGCGCTTGACCCCGCCAAGGTCCGAAGACAGCACCAGCGTGCGTGCATCGGGGAAATGTTTCTCGACCTCTTCGGCAATCCGTTCCACACCCGGGCCACAGGCAACCAGATGGTCGAGCGTGCCGCATTCCGGGCAGGCGTTCGGCGTCGGCTCGTGATAGCCGCATTGATGGCACTGGATCTGGCCGCGGAAGCGGTGCTCGACCAGCCAGCTCGAGCATTGCGGGCACTGGAAGCGATGGCCGCAGACGCGGCACAGCGTCAGCGGCGCATAGCCCCGACGATTGAGGAAGAGCAGCGCCTGCTCGCCGCGCTCGACGGCCTTGCCGACGGATCGCAGCAACAAGGGCGACAGGAACCCGCCGCGTTCCGGCGGATGCCGACGCATATCGATCAGATGCAGGTCGGGCATGGCCGCATCGGCAAAGCGCGTCGGCAGGTGGATGCGCTTGTAGCGACCGGCGATACAATTGACCTGGCTTTCTACCGAAGGCGTTGCCGAGACCAGAACGACCGGAAAGCCGGCGATTCGAGCGCGCACGACCGCCATATCGCGCGCGTTGTAGAAGACGCGGTCTTCCTGCTTGAAGGCCGGGTCATGCTCTTCGTCGACAATGATCAGGCCGAGATTTTCGAACGGCAGGAAAAGCGCCGAGCGAGCACCGGCCACGACGCGGATTTCGCCGGTCGCCGCCTGACGCCAGACCTTTTCGCGCGTGCGGGTCGCAAGGTCGGAATGCCACTCGCCGGGCTTTGCCCCGAAGCGATCATGGAACCGATCGAGGAAATTGGCGGTCAGCGCGATTTCCGGCAACAGGATCAGCACCTGCTTGCCCTGGCGCAGGGTCTCGGCAATCGCCTCGAAATAGACCTCGGTCTTGCCCGACCCGGTCACGCCATCGATCAGGGCCACGGAAAAGCCGCCCGCTTTCAGACCTTGCAGGATCTCGTCGGCTGCCTCTTTTTGCGGACCGGCCAGCCGATGTTCGGCATAGTCGGGATCGGGCAGCGCGACAAGCGGCGGCGGCGGCAGGAAGACCTGTTCGAACACCCCTTGTGCAACCAGACCATCGACGACGCTGCTGGAAACCCCGCAGGCATGCGCCAGACCGCTCTTGGTCCAGGACAGGCCATCACCGGCAAGCTCCAGGACCTTGCGGCGCGCCGGCGTCATCCGTTCCGGCTGGTAGCCGCTGAACCGCAGGCCTTCGATCATGGGGTCCGGATCAAGCGCTGCCGGTGCGCGAAGCGCCATGCGCGCGACATAGCCCGGCGGGGAAAGCGTGTAGCTGGCCACCCAGTCGAGAAAGGTCCGCATGTCCTGATCGAACGGCGGGCTGTCGAAAACCTTGGTGATCTCGCGCAGCTTTTTCGGATCGACGGACGTCTGGTCCTCGCCGTCCCAGACGACGCCGATCACCTGGCGGGGCCCGAGCGGCACCTGCACGATCGCGCCCGGCGCAACGGTGACACCATCGGGCACGGCATAACTATAGGCCGTCGGTGCCGGCATCGGCACAAGCACCGGCACGACGCGCCGGACCGGTGCATCGAACAGCTTGCCAAAGAGGTTGGACGAATCTTCGTTCATGGGCGCGGACCATGCCCCGAGACAGAACAAAAGTGAACCCTGAAGACTACTCGTCCTCTTCATCGGTCACGCCGGTCAGCCGCATGCCGTCAATCCAGGTGGCGCCATCCTGACGGATAACTCGTTTCGGCCGAGCCCCACAACGGGCGAAGACAGCGGCCGCCAGGTGTTCGGAATGCGTGACGATCCAGATCTGGCTGTACCGAGAGGCCTCTGCGATCATGTCGGCCAAAGGGTCCAGCATATCGGGATGCAGGCTCGATTCCGGCTCGTTCAAGGCGATCAGCGGTGGCAGACGGTAGGACATCAACGCCGTTGCCAGACCCAGAAAGCGGATCTGGCCGTCCGACAGTTCGCGCGGATGGAAGATCCGCTGCGGGAAATCCGGAAAGATCACACCAAACTCGGCATGTTCGCCGGGTTCCGGCACCTGCAATCGCGCGCCGCCGAAGGCCGATGCGATCGCAGCATCAAGCTCGACCGTGTCCTGGCGTGTGTGGACGAGCGTTGCCAGCACCGCTGCAAGATTCCCCCCGTCCTCATCCAGCATCGGCGCTGTGACGGCAAGGCACGGTCGGCGCAGTGGCGAATCGCGATCGGTGCGAAAGCCATGGAAGAACCGCCAGCCATCGACCATGCGGCGGAAGGTACCGACCTCCGGATAGTGCCCGGCATCGCCGAGCAGCGCGATTGCGGTCTCCGACGTCATCGCCTGCTCGGGATAGGGCTCCATCCGCCCGCGTTCGTCGCGAACCATGATCCCTGGTCCATCCCGCTTCATCATCGTCACCGGCCGCGAACCGGTCTCGATGGCGAAGTGCTCGGCCTTCACCTGCGGCTCGAAGGCGAAACCGGCGGCGGCTTTGGGCGGTCGAAGGCCAGCCTCCACACCATAATAGAAAGTGGCCGCACGCTCCTGGTCCAGGATCTCAACATCGAACTTGATGCGGAAGTTCTTTTCAACGCGTCTCGGCCCCGACCACAGCGCAGACGCCATACCGCCTTCGGCCGCAATCTCGTGGGCGAGCCGGCCGCGGACGGCCGCCTGCACCAGTTGCAGCGAACGATAGAGATTGGATTTTCCGACGCCATTGGCGCCGATGAACAGATTGACGCCCGCAAGATCCATGCGGATCTTGCGCAGAGATCGGTAATTGCTGGCTGACATGGACCTGAGCTGCATGCGGCCACCTTAACCGATGGTATGCGGCTTAGAAATGGCGGCCGAAGCACGCATTTTCATCATTGGCGAGTGTATGCACGGTGTGGCGCTCCAGCGCCCTGGTCACATCCACCGGATCGCCTTCCAGCTGGTCCGGCGGAATGAGATTGCCGATGGTGAAGTCGAACAGATCGCCCTTCTTGTTCAGCAATTCATGGAACACCGTCATGTCGCGCAGCTCCGTCGACCATTTGGCGAGCCAGTAGAACAGACCGGAATTGCGCGCCTTCATATGCACCGGCAGGATGGGCAGATCGTATTTGCGGGCAAGCCCGACCGCGGAGGACTTCCATGGCCGCTCGTTCAGGCGGCCATTCGCCCAATAGGCAATGCGGCCGGATGGAAACAGGATGGTCGCTTTCTGCTGCTCGACGGCGTGATTGGTCAGTTTCAGCGTTTCGCGCGCCTTGAGCTTGGACTTGTGCTCCTCGCGCCATTCGACCGGAATGATCATCTCGACAAAGCGCGGATTGACGCGCACGGCATCACGGTTGGCGTAGAACATCATGTCCGGCCGGCGATCCTTGAGAAGGTCGAACACCGCCACTCCATCGGCAATGCCGGTCGGATGATTGCTGACCAGAATGAAGCCGCCCTTGGCGGGAATGCGCTCCGGCGCGTTGACCCTGATCGTCAGGTCAAGCACGGCGCTCAGGTATTCGAACGCCTGGAAGCCCGGCATGTTGGCAATGTCATTGGCGAACTCGATCGCCTTGTCATAACGCAGAAGACTGTAGATGAACGGTCGCATCACCGGCCACAGCGGATGCGTGACGATTTTCTGACCGCGTTCGGCAATCAGCGTATCGACGATGTGGCCAGGACGACCATGGGAAAACAGCGATACGGTATCTGCGATCTGACCGAAGGTCGCCACGGGATCACGACGCGACATTATCTACCTCGCCTGTTGGACACAGCTTCTATCGCAGCCGAGTGTGATCCGAGCATGACAATTCGCCTCGTTAGTCTTATCCTAATCCGCTGGCCGCATCGTCAGACATCATCACACTTGCGCCATCAATCGGTGGAAACGCTGAAAGGTCCGCTTTGATCCCTGCAGACGAAAAACTCCTTGGTGAACGGGCTGCCTGGCTGGAAAGCCTGGGCTCGGAAAGACGGCTGGCCGGCAATACGCTGGAAGCCTATGAACGCGACACGCGACAATTTCTCATCTTCATGTCGGGTTATGTCGGCGGCACGGTGAAGATCAGCGATATCGCCAACCTTCGGCCTGCCGATCTGCGCGGATTTCTGGCGGCCCGCCGCAAGGATGGCGACGGCGCGCGGTCGCTCGGCCGCCACCTCGCCGGTCTCCGATCCTTCCTCCGCTATCTCGAGCGCAAGGATCTCGTCAATGCCGCCGGAGCCGGCGCGATCCGCTCGCCCAAGCAGCCGAAATCGCTGCCGAAACCGCTGACCGGCAGCCAGGCACTGACCGTCGTCGATCGCGCCACGCAGATGAACGAGGAGCCATGGATCGCCGCGCGCGACGCCGCCGTGCTTTCCCTGCTCTATGGCTGCGGCCTGCGCATTGCCGAAGCCCTCGACCTGACGCCGGCCGCATTCCACGCCAAGGCCACAAGCCTTCGCGTCACCGGCAAGGGCGGCAAGACACGGCTTGTGCCGCTGCTGCCGATCGTGGCCGAAGCGGTCGAGACCTATGTGAAGCTCTGCCCCTACCATCTGCCGGACAATGAGCCGATCTTCCGCGGCGCCCGCGGCGCAAAGCTGCAGCCGGCGATCATCCAGCGGGAGATGCAGCGCTTGCGCTCGGCACTCGGCCTGCCCGATTCCGCCACGCCGCACGCGCTGCGCCACTCCTTTGCCACCCATCTGCTCGGCAGCGGCGGCGATCTGCGCACAATTCAGGAACTGCTCGGCCATGCCAGCCTGTCGACAACGCAGATCTATACCGGCGTTGATTCGGCTCGCCTGCTCGACATCTACGACCGCGCACATCCGCGCGCCTGAGCGTGCATTAACCACGATCCTTAACAGATCGTGAGGAGCAACCAGCCTAGTCTGCCGCGATCAAACGGGATCCGCCATGAACGCGCCATTGCTGCAAAATCTTCGCCCTTATCTGTCTCGCCTGTCCCTGGCCGATGCGGCGCTTTGGCTGGCAGGCGCCCTGCCGCTGGCTTTTCTCCTGTCGCTGATGCTGGTGCTGTTCAGCCTCTCGCCGGCGAAGGCCGATGACGTCAAATGCACCGGCGAGAACCTGCTTGTCGCCATGCAGCGCGACGATCCGGCTGCACTGGACAAGGTCCGTGCCGAGGCGGCCAAGACCCCCAATGGCAAGGGCATCTTCTGGAAGATCGAAAAGGAAGGCGTGAAGCCCTCCTGGCTGCTCGGCACCATGCATGTCACGGACCCGCGCGTCCTGACCATGCCGGAAGGCGCCCGCGAGGCTGCGGCAGAAGCCGACATCATCGTGATCGAATCGGACGAGATCCTCGACGAGAAAAAGGCCGGTGCGGCCCTGCTGATGCATCCCGAGTTGACGATGTTTACCGACGGCAAGACCGTCAAGGACCACCTGACGCCCGAGCAGGTGACCGAACTGGACGAGGGCCTGAAGCAGCGTGGCCTGTCGCTTGCCACGGTCGCCCGGATGAAACCCTGGATCCTGGCCAGCTTCGTTGCCCTGCCCGCCTGCGAGATTTCCCGCAAGGCGGCCGGCGCGTCTTTCCTCGACAAGCAGATTGCCGAGGATGCGATCAAGGCCGGCAAGCCGGTCGCCGGACTGGAAACCCTTGTCGAGCAGTTAAAGGCCATGGCGGACCTGCCGGTTGACTTCCATTTCAGGGCGCTGATCGAGACCATGGCGCTCGGCGACAAGATGGAAGACGTCATCGAGACCATGACCGAAATCTATCTCTCCGGCGAGATCGGCATGACCATGCCGATGCTGGAAGCGGTCACACCGAGTGGTGCCGACAAGGACGACAGCGCCTATGCCGCCTTCGAGCGCCGCATTGTCCAGGACCGCAATGTCGTGATGGCCGAAGGCAGCCTGCCGCATCTGGAAAAGGGCAATGCCTTCATCGCCGTCGGTGCCCTGCATCTGCCTGGCGCAGAAGGCCTCGTCGAACTGCTGCGCAAGGACGGATACACGCTGACGGCCGTCGGCGGCTGATCAGGTTTTCGGCTCAAGCCGGCTCAACAGCGATTGGACGATCGCCTTGTGGAACGGCGTGATCAGCGCAATATAGGCCCGGCCGCTGAGATTATGTCGGGCGACGACAGTCGTGACCGCAACGAGGCTGCCCTTCCCGCCATCCGGCCGCACATCGACCACGATGCGGAAATCGAGATGTTTGTCGTCGAAGCCAAGCACCACCTGCCGGTCGCTCTCGCTGACGATCGGAAATGCGCCGACGGACCCGGCCGCGCCGACTTTCAATTCGGCCGACTTGAGCCCGACCAGACCGACCAACCGGTTGCGCAGCGCAAGCAGCGACCGGATCCATCCAGGGGCTGAGCCAAGCACACTCCGGGCAGCATCGATCGCCCGCATATCCGCTTCCTTGACGCTCACGACATAACAATCGGCCCAGTCAGCCGCCGGCAAAGCCGGATGCGGCAAGGTGACGATCTCGGCTCGTGCCAATGCCATGCGCGGCTCCAGTTTGCGTGCTGCCCATCATCCCTTGGTCATGCGTTGGGCGAGCGACGTCTTCCAGTAGAACTGGTGTACCAGCACCGCCAGGATATGCACTGCGATCAATAGCCACATCAGCGACTTGAGCGGGCCGCCATGCAGGAAGCCAGCGGTATCATTGCCGAAATAATATTTGCCGATGCCGCTGAACGGGATCGCGATGAACAGACCGTAGAAGCTCCAATGCGCAACCTTGGCGGCCAGCTTGAACATCGGCGGCTCATTGGCCGGCGCATCCGGTGCACCCTGCACGACCCGCAGTACCAGCCGGATCACGGCGAGACAGAGTACCGCAATGCCGACATAGGCGTGCAGATTGGCGCCGGCGAGATCATCAGCGGATGGAACAAGGCCATCCTCGAGCGCCTCCACCGTCTCTTCCATCGCTTCCGCGACCAGCAAGTTGAAAATGATCAACGCGGCCATCAGCCAGTGAAGCACGCGTTGCGGAATGGAGTAAACCGAGACTGCGGAGGTCATATTCTTGCCCTTTATCAAGCATTTGCGGAATATTGCCTCCAGATGATAAAAGCCGCGACTTGAAGCACAAGCCGCGGCTTTGAAGATTACGGAAATATAATAATTTCCAGTTTTACTCCTCTTTAGAGGAGCGGCCGATTACATGTGGATCGGCTTGAAGAAGGTCGCGAGTGCAGCTTCCTTGACCGCTTCCGACATCGTCGGATGCGCATGGCAGGTACGGCCTAGATCTTCCGAAGAGCCACCGAATTCCATCAGCACGGCAATTTCGTGGATCATCTCGCCGGCGCCGAAGCCGATGATATGGCCACCGAGCACGCGATCGGTATCCTTGTCGGCAAGGATCTTGACGAAGCCGTCCGTTGCGACCATCGCACGGGCGCGACCGTTTGCCGTGAACGGGAACTTGCCGACCTTGTAGGCAATGCCCGCAGCCTTCAGCTCTTCCTCGGTCTTGCCGACGGAAGCGACTTCCGGCTGGGTATAGACGACGCCCGGAATGACGTCGTAATTCACATGGCCGTGCTGGCCGGCGAGGATTTCGGCAAGCGCCACACCCTCGTCTTCAGCCTTGTGCGCCAGCATCGGACCCTTGACCACGTCGCCGATCGCAAAGATCCCGGCGACATTTGTCTTGAAGTGACCATCGATCTCGACGCGGCCACGATTGTCCAGCACCACGCCAACCTCTTCGAGACCAAGGCCGGCCGTGTACGGCTTGCGGCCGGTCGCGATCAGCACCACGTCGGCTTCAAGCGACTGCGCGTCGCCGCCCTTGACCGGTTCATAGGTGACCTTGGC
>ERZ1034377.360-NODE-360-length-10051-cov-70.439643_pt1 | contig 10051 bp, 9 predicted proteins | sample MGYA00520584_ERZ1034377 | MGnify/ENA primary metagenome ERZ1034377 (study PRJEB33736, sample SAMEA104288464) | Azolla filiculoides | biome: Urban; feature: water surface; material: ditch water | place: Netherlands | collected 2014 ... | reverse complement strand
GGATTTCCCACTCCATATCAGTTAAGTCTGTGGGGTAAGACTTTCGTTCCATCAGTAGCTATGTAAATACACTACATTTTATGTATGCTATCCTTCCAATATTCCTTTTCTACTCCCCTTTACATTTACTTTATCAATAGCCTCTAAGAGCAGATTGCAGATCAATGAGGTACAGAATCTAAATTGAAACCTAGACAGCAATGAAGTTTTACTCCTGACTCCTGACTCCTAGTGTATCAGTCTGTTCACTGTTACCTGTCACCTATGACTTCTCACCTGGTTCAATTACCAATCAATTCCACTGCATCCCGTCCATCCCCATCTTGTAAGTAAACTTTGACAATCTCCTCTTTAGCAGTAGGCAGTTTCTTACCTACAAAATCTGGGTGAATTGGTAACTCGCGATGACCCCTATCTACTAATACAGCTAAACGAATCACCTCTGGTCTACCATACTCATTCACTGCATTCAAAGCAGCACGAATTGTTCTACCTTTGAAAATGACATCATCAACTAGAACAACTGTTTTCCCTGTTAAGTCAAAAGGTATCTCAGTTTTAGCAGGTGTTCTTAAGCCAATTTTATCTAAATCATCACGATAGAATGTAATATCTAAGGCTCCAACTGACACACATATATCTTCAAGAGTCTCTATTTGACGAGCCAATAAATTAGCTAAAGGTACACCTCTAGTGTGAATACCCAAAAGTACCAATTGGGACAAATCACGAGTTCTTTCAATAATTTGAGAAGCAAGGCGGGTCAAGGTACGACGCAGTTCTTCTGATGAGAGAATTTCAACTACTTTGGTAGACATAAGTACTGGGGGAGGGAGATAAGGGAGATGAGGGAGATAGAGAAATATTTATCTTTCTTCAGCTTTCTGTCTCCAATTATGAATTAAGAATTATAAATTAAAAATATTGCCGACCCCAACCACAGTAAAAACGAATATCTAGTCAATTGCAAAGCCTTGTAAATTGACGCTGGGGTGATTGGATAAATAGCATTTCCTAACAATGGTTTATTTTTAGTTACTCCACCATAATAATTTATCCCTCCCATCTGTACACCTAAAATAGCCGCATAGGCACACTCGCTCCAACCAGAATTAGGACTGGGGTCTTGAATAGCATCCCGGCGACAAATACTCCAAACATCTAAGGGTTTAACTGATAATAGTGCCAAAGTCATCACTGTTAACCGACAAGGAAGCCAAGTTAAAAAGTCTTCTGACCTAGCACTGAACCAACCAATATAAGTATAGGGTGCTTGTCGATAACCCACCATTGAATCTAAGGTACTACTGGCTTTATATGCTAGAACCAAAGGGACTGCTCCAACAACAGGAACTAATGCACCCACAATTGCATAAAATAAAGGAGCCATTACTCCATCCGTAGCATTTTCTGTCACTGTTTCTAGAACTGCCCGCAAAACTTCTGGTTCTGAGAGGTTTGCTGTATCCCGACCCACATAATTACTTAAGATCTGTCGCGCTTGTTTTAAATTTCCTGTTGTTAAAGGTTTGATAACATCTACAGCAGCCGTTCGTAAACTATGAAGAGCGAAACAACTGGCTAGAAAAATACTCTCTAATATTACTCCTAACAATGGATGCAGCCCTTTGGCTATTTGAATGATTGACCAGCCTGATAAACCACTCCCTATTATAAGGATAATGGCGAGTATAATTCCAGCTAAACGCTGTGTTATATCACTCTGGCAATGTTGCAGAAAAAATTTACTTAAGCCAGAAATTATCCACCCCATCACTCGCACTGGATGAGGCCAACCCCAAGGGTCGCCAATTAAATAATCTAACAAGGCTGCAATGATGAAGATATACATGTTGTTGGTCATTGCTCATTGGAAATAGGGAACTCTAAACAATTTATAGTAATAACTGATAACTGTTAATTGACAACTGGACTAAACTACAAAACTAGCTACTTCTCCCAGAGATGCCTGCCAACTACGAGCATCATAATAAAGGTCTGCCAGAGTGACACTGTATAAAGCTTCTCTTAGTTTTTGGTTAAGTCTTTGCCATAGTGTAAATGTTACCCAATCTTCCGCTTGTGCAGGACGTGGATTGTTCAAAGGTAAGTCCGTTATATTTTCCCCTACTGCTTCTAAAATTTGTCCTATAGAGATTTGTGCAGGTTTTATTGCTAATTGATAACCACCGATGCTGCCACGAATTGATTTCACTAATCCGGCACGACGCATTTCTATTAGCAGTTTCTCTAAATAAGGAGCCGGAATATCTTGACGCTTGGCAATTGCTTTTACAGACACAGGTCCATATTTTGGCTGTAAACTCAAATCTAGCAATGCCTTAACACTATAGTGTCCTCTGGTGGTTAGTTTCATCTGTCAGTTATCAGGGAATGGGGAATAGGGAAGCCACATATCAATGACCAATGGCTAATGACCAATGACTTCAAGATTATCTTCCGTTAGCAGCGACTTTTCTGCGGGACTTTAAAAAAGTTAAACAAATATAGTCTACCAGCAATTCACAAACTATATATAGATACCAGCATTATCAGAACTATATTTCAGAAAATATCTTGACAAGATTGGTAATTGTGCAACAATTTTTTCTGTAAGTGTAATATACTTGCCTATGCTGAGATAAAAAATAAAGGATTCTGTTCCTGTTAGCTCAGTATCAGTTAAAATAAAATCGATTCAACCAGTTCAAACATTCATTTTCGACCTAAGTTGATGCCTAAACAGAAAAAAATTGACCCCCTTGTTGGTGAAGAACTGCTTAAAAAAGTCAAGGAGCTAGAGAACGAGAGCAAGGAAGACAAAGCTAAACAGTGTGGCTACTATACTGTTACCAAAAATGGTATAGAGCGCGTCAATATGATGAAATTCTTGAATGCCCTAATTGATGCTGAGGGCATTCAGTTGGATAGCACACCTAGTGCTAATGGTCGTGGTGGACGCAGTGCCAGCTATAGAATTAGTGTGCAGTCGAATAATAACTTATTGATAGGTTCAGCTTATACAAAACAGATGAATCTTAAACCTGGAGATGAATTTATCATCACTTTGGGTAAAAAGCACATTCGATTGCGGCAAGTAGACCCAGAAGAAAGGGAAGAGGATGCTGAAGTAGAAGCTACAGCTTAATAATTTGTCATTTGTCATTTGTCAGTTGTTGATCTTTATCAATGACCAATGACCAATGACCAATGATTAATGACCAATCACTATATCTGTTATTGGTAAGACAGGTAAATACTGCTGTATCGCCTTGCGGGTGGCTGCCAAGTTACAAGTTAAAGCAATTTGCTCCTTTTCTAATAAACCTAAAATGCAATCGGGGTTGTCTCTTGCTACTACTGGTAATTGATGCAAACCACGCAACGCCATACGGTCTAAAACTTCTGATAAAGGTTCATCCTTCCAAGCATAGAGAATATCAGTTGTACAAATGTCTATTACTGTTTGACTGGCAAAATTAGCCTGTATTTGAGTGGGAGAATTATGGAAACCTTCCCAAAGGGAAAGGGTACGGTTTATATCTTCTAGAGAAAGAATACCCACTAATTTTTCTGCATTATCAATTACTAAAGCAGTGCGTGTGCGATCACGGATCATTTCCATAGCTGCTTCCAAAACTCCAAGATTTGCAGGCATTTTTTTAGGGTAGGAGTGCATAGCATCTGCCACGGAAATTTGCTGCACTATTTCCACCTGGTCATCTTTCAATTCTGCAAGCCCAATCTGTTGAAGATTGGAATTAGAGTTAACATTTGGTTTAATTCGCTCTACTAACCATACACTTAAACCAACTGCCGCCATCAAAGGTAAAACTATGCGGTAGTCACGGGTTAACTCAAACAACATTAAAATAGCTGTTAATGGCGCTCTTACACTAGCCGCTAAAACAGCAGCCATACCCACCATTGCATAAGCTGGAGGAGCAGCCATATATTCACCAATTATGGGCGCTATCAAAGCTAAAACTTTGGCGTAAGCTGACCCAAAGGATGCACCTAAAAACATGGCCGGTGCAAACAAACCACCTACAAACCCACTAGCAGAACTAACCACCGTCATTAGCAGTTTCAATACTATAAGTTCAAGTAAAAGGTTTAAAGAAAATTCCTGATCTTGCAGCATTGCTTGCACAGTTCCATAACCAATGCCTAAAATTTGTGGGTACTGTAAAGCCACAAGTCCAACTACTGCACCACCAATAATTGGTTTAATCGGCTGAGGAATCTGTGTAAAAACTTCAGAGCCTTTAATCCGACCTTCGAAAAACCCTTTAGCCAAACTAATGGATTGAGTGTAGGTCAGTGCAACTAAACTTGCACCCAAACCCAAGCCTAGATAAAGCGGTAATTCCAATAGACTGCGGACTTGGTAAGCAGGTAGAGCAAAAGCGGGTTGGGATCCTAAACCAATTTGAGCTATCAATGCTGCTACTACTGCTGCTAGTAAAACAACACTCACAGCATAAGTGGCAAAAGATGTAGTTCCCATCACCACTTCTAGAGCGAAAAATACTCCGGCAATGGGAGCATTAAATCCTGCTGCTAAACCAGCCGCAGCACCTGCACCCAAAAGTAACCGCTGTCTCTCTTGAGAAACTTGCAGTACATCTGACAACAACACCCCAAAATTAGTACCAATTTCAACGCTTGGTCCTTCTGGTCCCAAAGATGCACCACTACCTAAAGAGACGGCAGCAGCTATCATTTTAGTAACAGGTCGTAGTTGTTGCTTCACCTCTCTCCCTTGAGAGACAGCAATTAGAGATGAAAGTCCGGGGCCAAAGTCTTGAGTGCGCCAACGCATTAAACCTACAATAAAACCACCTAGTGTGGGAACACAAGCTAAAGTCCAAGCACCCCAGACTCCTATATGTCCCATGAAATTTTCCAGCATTAGGTCGTGAATCAGCTGGATTAAATAGTGAAAGGTAACTACACCCATACCAGTACCACCACCAATAAGCACGGCTAAAAACAGCACGACTGTTTCTGGAGATGGTTGAAAACGATTAATTAGATGAGTTAAACGGGCGGAAGTTGTGGGAAAGGCAGGTAGTGACCTTACCTTCCTCAGTTGAGTAGGAGGCAAGAGAGTCATGAAAACCGGGGGAAATGTAGAAAGAAATTTAATCTTTTATTCGTTAGTTCTCATTGTGAGCCATTATTTAGCAACCGGACAAGTATGCTTGATTGGCTTCAATTACAAAGCTTTGGTAAACCCAAGTAAGTAGTTAGAATTTTTGTGAAAAGAAGGGTTTAAATAGGAGAGAATTAGTGTTGACGGCAGATGAGTAAGTCAGTAAAAAGTTTGTAGGGATTTAGGGTGCAGGGAAAAATTAGTAGTAGCTCTGTCCCTTATTGATCTTGGGACTGGGTATAAACAACACCAATTCTCTGTTTCCTGTCCACACCCAGGATCATACACCTTCTTGGCGGATGTAACTGGCGTACCTCTCGCAGTTGTAAAGGTTTGACTAGATTACTCGATAGTTATCAAAGTTCAATATAGCTATTTTTATAGAGTGAGTAAATGGACTAGGTGGACAAGCTAGATGAATATACACACCTTTGATAATAATTATGTTACTTGCCCGATTTGCCAAAGAAATAACAGAACAAAACCTATGAAGACCTATATTGGTTTATTTACTTGTCCATATTGTCAGGAAAGGCTTGTGGTTTGTAACAGTGGTCACTATGTCCGTGATCCGTTTACTTGGGAGGAAATTGTCATTGCTTCGGCGTTGGCTCGTCAAAGCTATCCTCTAGCTAGGATGATTAGGAATTTAGTTCTTCTCCAGCGCCCTTTTGTCGCTTTGGCTATGGGATGTGCAGTTTTATTAACTACAATTGCTGTAACCCAGGAAAATATAAGCTACAACAATCCATTGGTTGGAGAAAATGAGAAGGTGATTAAACCAGGAAAGGATTACATACCATAAATTACCACAAATAGGCTGTAGAATCTAGTACGGCTTGGCATAAATAAACCAACCATTCCAGATCTCTGAAAATCTCACGCCATATACATTTTGAATTTTGTTCACCCACCCTGCTGGAAGCACTATTCTGTTAGCGTAGCTCTTCTGAAAGAAGCATTTTGAATTCACGACTGTAGTAGGTTTTTAAAGGAAGGTCAAAAAGGAGAAAAAGGTGCAGGGGAATGTATTACCTTCAGCCCCTGCCCCCTACCTTCTAGCTTTTTTAATAGCGAGTGATCAATTGCCAACCTTGAGCTTGATCAACTACTTTAATCAATGGAAGTTTGAGATTTTCTAAAGCAGATGCATTCACAAGCAAATAAGGTGGTTGTACATCATACTGCCAATAATATTGTAAATCCCCAAAAGAAGCAGGAATAATGGTGCGATCGCTATAAAAATTCAACGATGAACGGGGGTAGGGAAAAGATGTGTATATTTTCCTAACTGCTGGATTGGCTCGTGCTATCATTAGCGCAACTGGTTTGACAGCATAAGCTTCTCCTGGTTCCCAGATCCAGTAATTAGATTTCATCAACAACAGTAGGGAAATATAGCTTCCCCAAACTAAAATCTTCAAAAATTGCCCATCACCTCGTTCTGCTAAAATAGCCGCTAAAGTCATAGTCAAGGCTGCAGAGGCGAAAATAATCTGTAAGTCTGTTTTGCCTGTACTCCCCCAACTAAAATAAATGCTACCTGCAGAAGCTACGACGGCTAAGATAGCAAAACTAGTTACCCAAGCGCGGGGATAGGAGGAGAATAAACGCAAATTCTCTATTTCTGTGAGTTGGAAACCAAAGGCCAAAGCGAAACCAGGGTAAATGGGGAAGATATACCAAGGCTGTTTGACACTAACCAGAGAAATCAGCAGTAAGTACACACCAGTCCAGACTATGATCAATCTTGCCCAGCTAAGATTACGATTGTCCCAGGTGAAGCGCAGAGTTTGTGGTAGAAATACTAACCACGGCCATGACCATTTGAGAATTTCTATGAGATAGAACCAAAATGCTTCAGGTTGACCATTTGCTACCAGATTAATTTGATTAAGGGGTTGATCGACTAAATTAATCTCAGTGAAGGGATAACCATAGTGCAGTAGTTGGGCAGCGTACCAACCCAGTACAGGTAAAATGCCGATCAATATTCCTATCCACAGATAGTAACTAGTGAGTAATCTTGGTGTATCCCAAAAGAGAAAAACTACAGCAACGGCACCCAATAATATACCCAATAAGCCTTTAGTCAGGCAAATCAGCCCAAAACTTATCCCGATACCAAGGCAATAGCGTAAATCTCGGCGTGATCGCAAAACACACAACATCATCACCATTAACAGGGTTACTACCACCCCATCCAACATTGCTAACCTGCCATCACGCACTACTGGTAACATTGTCAAATAAATTAAGGCGCTATAAACAGCCGCCCAACGCTGGCGAAATATCTCTCTACCAAGACAATACAGCAAAGGCACAGAAATCGCAGTCAATATTGCACCAGGTAGGCGAGTTGTCCATTCGTTTACACCACCTACAGAGTAAGACCAAGCAATTAGCCAATGCATCAAGGGTGGCTTTTGATAGTATGGTTCACCTCCCAAAGTAGGGTAAAGCCAGCCCATAGAACCTGCTGAATCCTGCCAAATTTCTTTAGCCACCTGTGCCACAGTCCCTTCATCCCAATCTCGTAGCGGTAGTCCTCCAAGATTAATACTGAACAGTAACACCGCCGCCAACAGTAACACTATTAACCATATCCAATCAATCCATTTGTCAACTGGGTGATGCTGTTTTTCTAGGTGAGTCCAAATATAGCTTCCTTCTTGCATATTTTATGCTAATCATTTTACTCGCTGGTTCAATTACGTAGAGAAGGTAATAGGGAACAAGATGAGGAGATGGGGATAAGAATCTCACCCACTCAATGCCCGATGCCTCACTAAGTTACAACTTCAAGGCTCAAAACCCAGAACAGTATTGCACCATCACCAACTATTTTCGAAAGCAATGGCTAGATCCAAAATTAGCTCAGTTTTCTCTCAATAATGATAATTTTTTGGAGAAAAATTTTTTTAGTTATTCTTTATATCATTTAACGAGTATTTTACAAGTTAAATGATATAAAGAATACAACCATCAACTTATTAATTGTCCTGAAGGAATGTGTATAATGTACCTAGCTTTTATTTTAGATATCGCCCTGGGTTTAATTTTTATTTACCTAATTTTAAGTCTGTTAGCGTCAGAGATTCAAGAATTAATCGCTACAGTATTGCAATGGCGGGCTGTACATTTAAGAAAATCAATTGAAATTCTCTTAGCTGGAGATTTGGTAAACTCAGAAACCAAGGAAATAATCGAATTAACAAATAAAATTTATACTAATCCATTAATTAAAAGCATCAACCAGGAAGCTAAAGGAGTGTTATCTACTTTTCCTAGAAAACTGACTTGGTTTATAGCTTCCATAACTCGCTTCATAGGACAAATAATTTCTAAATCCTCACAAGGGAAAACAGCTCTTGGAAATCAAAATAGTGCACCTTCTTATATGTCCGGTGATACTTTTTCCACAACTCTGATAGAGGAATTGAAAATACCTAAATTAATCTATAATTTAACAGTAGTGAGGCTGGGAAAATTTAAAGAGCTAAGTTTACAAGAAGTCAGAGAGATTCTTGTCAGGTTGCAGAAACATTTGGAAACAACTAAAATATCCAATCATATCACCCAGGATATCGGGAATGATTTCAATAATCTATCTCAGCAATATACAGACATTTTTAATGACTTTAAAGATCATAGATTTGATATAGATACCACTGTTGAACGGATGAAAGATAGTCTATATAAATATGTGGACAATTTTGAAGCCAATATACACCCCCAATATGAATTCTTAAACGAAACATTGAAGAGATTACAGGCCCTCCGTCAACACATTTTTCAAGATCTTGATGAAGCAATAATTCTAGGAGGATTGAAGCCCAATATCAACGAAATCGTCCAATTAATGAATACAAGTAGTGCTGTTTATACAGAAATAGAAACAGCCATACATGACGACAACAGCCCAATATATCAAACTATTAAGGAATTGACTGATAGCTTACCACCTATGATAGTAGAGAACATTGGCACAATAGTAAAACGAGCGCAATACAGAGCTAAAAGCACAGAGGAAGGTATTAAAATATTACGAGGAGAACTTGAAAGCTGTTTTGATGAGTCTATGCAGCGAGCAGGTGGCGTTTACAAGCGTAATGCTAAAGGAGTAGCCATTTTGATTGGTATTACTTTAGCTGTCAGTGCAAATGCAGATATATTTCACATAATTGATCGTTTATCAAAAGATATGGTACTAAGAGAAGCTATTGTTTACAAAGCTGTGCAAACAATAGAAACTACTAATGCTAATGATCTCAGTAGTGTTAATACTAAAGAGATTTTAAAAGAGATCTTAAATGAAATTAGTTTACCAATTGGTTGGACAAGAGAAAACTTACAAGAACAACTCAATTGGAGAATCAACAAAGTGAATAGCTGGCCTGTTGTTCCTGTGTTAACCATGATTACTGGTTGGATGGTAAGCGGTCTGGCAATTGCAATGGGAGCGCCTTTTTGGTTCGATCTACTGAGTAAAGTTATGAATGTGCGGAATGCAGGTAAATCACCAAAACCAGCTAAAAATCAAGATGATAATTAACTCGTAATTCGGTAAGAATTCAGGAGTCAAGAGAAAGGAGTCTGAATGTTTCAGAAATTGGTTAATTATCAAATAGGTATTTTTGGCGTTAGCCTGAAAAAGCTGACTGCTTACGTAACTCCTAATTATTAGTTGGGACCAGGTGATATGAGAAGAATAACCACTGAAAACCAGGGCAAACGCACCTTATTTCCTAATAAAAACTAATGAGGATTTTAAAATCATCTATATAAGTGCAAAGCTTGATGGATATATAAACACAATCAATCACTTTTCTATTAGGCGATGAATTAGCTTATCTCCAATTGAATAACTCTTAGCTAAGGATAAATGAGCTA
>ERZ1034377.359-NODE-359-length-10074-cov-72.641192_pt1 | contig 10074 bp, 11 predicted proteins | sample MGYA00520584_ERZ1034377 | MGnify/ENA primary metagenome ERZ1034377 (study PRJEB33736, sample SAMEA104288464) | Azolla filiculoides | biome: Urban; feature: water surface; material: ditch water | place: Netherlands | collected 2014 ... | reverse complement strand
TGATTGATGATGTATCAAAATTTAGTCTCACATCAGGTCATGTAAATTTATTTTTTACTGCTTGTGAGAAATCCGGGTTAGTCACCCCACAGAGGAGAATTTAGGCTGTGAATAGGCTATTCAGTGGTGATAGCACTGTTTTATTGTAAGTAAATTGCACAAATTTATTTGAAATAAAATACATCCAAAATAATATCAAGTCCGCCTAATTACTGGTAATAACTATTTTCCTATTCCTTATTTCCTATTCCCTCCCCTCACAGATATGCTAAATATTCAACACTTCTGGATCAGAAGATACATCCCTAGCTAGAGAATTTTAGGGAGTGAATATCAATAGCCTAGATGTTAAATAACCAATAAATAATTTATGAAGAGGTAAGTTATGGCAGTATCAGCGATTGATATTTCCAGAAGTCTCAGTGGCATAGATTTTCCTGCTAATAAACAGAAACTGGTCAACCATGCCAGGGACAACAATGCAAATCAGGAGATAATTGAAATTCTGCAAGAGATGCCAGAGCGAGAATATGACAACATGGCAGACGTAGAACACGAATTTGGTCAAGTTAAATAACTGTTGAATAAGTTTGTATTCTGGTCTACGTCATTAGAGAGTTTTTCATTTTCGAAAAAAGTGGGACTTAAACCTTTAAGTCCCAATACAGGACTTCCAAATAAAAAGTATCCAATGTGTAGGATGCATCAAAAAAAGAAATTGCTCTTACAGATATTATATTGTGAATTGATTTTACCTAATGTGGTAACTCCCCAGTATTACGAATATTCTTTAATCCTACGCTGTTAACAGTACGCTTAATCAAAGCAGTTAAAATGTTACCAGGTCCTATTTCTACTGCTTTTTCAATCCCATTTTCTGGGAATTCCAAAGCAATTTCTCGCCATCGGACTGAACCAGTCATTTGTTTAGTTAAACGCTGCTTTAAAATATCTGCATCAGTTGCGGGAACTGGGTCTACATTTGAGGCAACGGGAACAATTGCTGTTTGAAAAACTGTTACATCTAAAATTGTTTGAAATTCCTCTGATGCTGCTGTCATTAAATGTGAATGAAATGCACCAGAAACTTTCAAAGGAACAGCACGTTTAGCTTTCACTTGGGACATTACAGCTTGTACAGCGTCAGGAGTCCCAGAAATAACAACTTGTGCCGGACTGTTATCATTTGCCAAGACTACATCAGTCGTTTCGGAAATAACTTTTTCTAATTGTTCTCTGTCAAAATTGAGTAAAGCTGCCATCATACCTCCAGCAGCATTATCCATAATTTCTGCCCGGCGTTTGACTAATTGTAAGCCAGTTGACCAGTCAAAAACGCCAGCAACATAAAGAGCAATGTATTCTCCTAAACTGTGACCGGCGACCAAATTTGGTTCTTTTCCCCGTTCCCGTAATAAATCAGCGAGAATACTTTCTATCACATATAAACATGGCTGTGTGTAGAGTGTGCGTGATAGTCGTTCTTCGTCATTCTGACAAATTTCACTCACAGACCAGCCCAAAATTGCCTCAGCTTGGTCAAATCTTCTTTTGGCAGATGGTATTTCTAATAAATCCGTTCCCATACCCAAGGCTTGCGAACCTTGTCCGGGAAACACCCATGCAGTTTTAGTCATTTGTCAATAGTTATTTGTCATTGGGTATTAGGAAAATTACTTCTCCATCTCCCAGTTCCCAGTTCCCAGTCCCCAATCCCTATCTTGCCCATTGAAAAATTGCTGCACCCCAACTGAGTCCAGCACCAAAGCCAGAGGTAGCAATGATGTCGTTAGGTTTGATTTTTCCTTGCCTTACTGCTTCATCTAATGCTAGGGGAATAGAAGCAGCGGAAGTATTTCCATAATGGGCAACGTTGCTGATAACTTTATGATCAGGAATATTTAAGCGATCAGCTACAGCATTAATAATGCGCTGATTTGCTTGATGTAAGATTAGCCAATCTATTCTATCTACGGTAAGATGAGCTTCAAATAAAGCTTTGTCTATAACTTCTGGTACTTTTTGGACGGCAAAGCGGTAAACTTCTTTGCCGTTCATGCTGATGGGGTGATAAGTGCCTCTAGGTACGTGAATATCTGGTGTTACCTGTTGGGTTGTACCTTCATAGGCAAGGTTAAGATGGTGATTCTGAGTACCATCACTTTTGAGGGAAAATCCTAATAAGCGATCGCTATTATTTGCTTGTAGAATTACCGCCCCTGCTCCATCACCGAACAATACACAAGTGCGGCGATCTTGCCAATCTACCCACCGAGAGAGGATATCTGCTCCTATCAGCAGTACATTTTGATAAACACCAGTTCTGATGAATTGGGCTGCTGTAACTAGTCCAAATAAGAAACCAGAACAAGCTGCTGTTAAATCAAAGGCGACTGCTTTCGTTGCGTCTAATTCTGCTTGAATGCGACAAGCACTACCAAATAGGTCATCAGGGGTAGAGGTTGCCAGCAAAATTAAATCAATATCTGCTGCTGTAATTCCAGCTGCGGTAATAGCCTGTTTACTAGCATCTGTCGCTAGTATAGTCAATGATTCAGGCGGTAATGCTAACTGCCGTTGACGAATTCCTGTTCTTGTGGTTATCCACTCATCTGAAGTTTCAACCAGTTGAGTTAAAACCTCGTTCTCTAAGGAAGTGGAGGGTACTGCCGAGCCACTTCCTGTAATTGCTATACCATTTTTCAATAAATTCTGCACTCCTAATCTCCCCAGTTGTCAGTTGTCAGTTGTCAGTTGTCTTTTGTCAGTTGTCTTTTGTACCGCAGAAATAACCAATAATTAAGTACCAATAATGACCGATGACTAATGACAAGTGACATAGCTGTTAGCCTAGTTTCTCGTAGAGAAAACTAATCGCTTTCGCTCTGTAGGATTTGATATTGTGACTGTAGTCTGTGCAATACCTGATTGTCTACAGCTTCCTTGGCCGTGCGAATAGCACTAAAAATAGAAGGTGCTTGGGAACTACCATGACCAATAAAACAAATTCCATTTACACCTAATAGTAAAGCACCACCATGTTCTGCGTGATCCATACGCTGTTTAACACGCTTGAGGTTGGGTTTTAAAATTGCTGTCCCGATTTGACCACGAAGCCCTTGGGGCAGTTCTTCCCGCAGAATTTGCAGAATTACTCCTCCGACCGCTTCAGCAAATTTTAATAAAACATTACCTACGAAGCCATCACAGACAATCACATCGAATTCACCTGATAATACATCACGGCCTTCCGCGTTACCAATAAAGTTAATTTGGGTATTATCCCTTAATAATTGATGTGCGCGAAAGGCTGTTTCATTACCTTTGGTGTCTTCTTCACCGATATTTAATAATCCTATTTTGGGTTCAGGCATTCCCAAAACATACTGGCTATAAATTGACCCCATGACAGCAAACTGCTCTAAAAATTTAGGACGACAATCTACATTAGCACCGACATCAAGTATTAATACGGGTTGTCCTGCTTTGATTGTAGGGAATACTGTCCCGATAGCTGGGCGGTCAATTCCTGGTAATCTTCCCAGCCGGAGTAATGCTGATGCCATTGCTGCACCAGAGTGACCGGCAGAGAATACAGCATCTGCCTGTTGCTTTTTAACTAAATCCATCGCTACGTTGATGGAAGCTTTACGTTTTTTTCTAACTGCATTTAAAGGCTCTTCATCCATGGTGATGGTATCCTCCGCAGGAACAATCTCCAATTCCGCCATATTTATTTTTGGCGGCATTACAGCCTCAATTTGTTGGGGATCACCAACCAATAAGATTTTTACACCCAATTCTTCCCTCGCCCGCATTGCGCCAGCGACGATTTCAGTGGGTGCATGATCTCCCCCCATTACGTCAATTGCGATCCTTACACCAGTCGATCCCATTGCTCAGAGCTTATAGAAACCTTACAAATTTTATCAGATTGCAATACTTAAAAATTCAAAATTACAAAAAAAGCAGAAGAAACTTGATTTCTTTCTGCGGCTATGTAAGGACTCATATATATGTCGATATCCGCTGAAGGATAGTATCCCATGGGGAGGATAGTCTAAGGTAAGCTTTGCCGCAACTTTATCTGTCAAACGCTAGAAATACCATCAAAAAAGGTTCTGTCTCTGGTACCACCCAAAGTAGAACCTACTATAATTAATTCCCAGGATTTACGGAACTGGCATATTAGTAGGGTGCGTCAGACTAAATTCCTTAATATTAACAGATTTCCGACATCTGACGCACTCAACAAACAAGAGATTTGATTATGACACTTCTTGCATAAGTCCTAATTCCCATGGAGAACATGGGGAGAAAAAGAGGAAAATTAACTCAGTACCCAATTAACCAAGGTTCTGACACCAAAACCGGTTGCACCTGCACCGTTATAGCAATTTTCCTTATCAGCCCAAACTGGACCTGCAATGTCTAAGTGTGCCCAAGGAGTATCCTTAACAAACTGTTTGAGGAATAAAGCCGCAGTAATAGAACCACCATAACGGGGTCCAGTATTTTTCATGTCAGCAATACCCGATTTCAGCCCTTCAAAATATTTCTCTTCCATTGGTAGCCGCCAAAGTTTCTCACCTGCTGATTCTGAGGCGGTTTGCAGTTGGGAAGCTACAGCATCATCAGGTGTAAATAAACCGGCGATATCGTCACCCAAGGCAACTACACAAGCACCTGTAAGAGTAGCTAAATCAACGATCGCATCTACTCCCAATTTATCGGCATATACCAAGGCATCAGCCAAGGTTAAACGGCCTTCAGCATCGGTGTTGTTGACTTCGATTGTTTTACCATTGGAAGCGGTGAGGATATCTCCTGGGCGCATAGCGCGACCGCTAATCATGTTTTCCGTAACGGCTGAGATAAAGTGAACTTCCACATCTGGTTTTAGCTGACCAATGGCTTTAGCTGCACCAAGAGTAGCAGCAGCACCACCCATGTCAATTTTCATGGTTTCAATGCCGCTACCAGCACCTTTAATATTCAAACCACCGGAGTCAAAGGTTAAACCTTTACCAATAATGGCGAGTTTGCGCTTGGGTGTGGTAGCTGGTTTGTAAATCAGGTGAATAAACTTAGGTGGTAAATCAGAAGCTTGGGCAACTCCTAAAAATGCACCCATGCCTAGTTTTTCACATTCTTCTTGTTCCAGAATTTCCAGATGTAAACCGTGATCTTTAGCTATGGCTTTGGCAGTTTCTGCCATGGTAATGGGTGTAACAGCATTTGCTGGGGCTGCTACTAACTGCCTAGCCAAAATCACACCAGAAACAATTTGTTCTGCACGGGTAATAGCTGCTTCTTGTCCCCCTAACCCGAGTAAATCAATAGTTTCGATGGGGGGATTTTTATCTTCCGGTTCTGATTTGAAACGAATGTCTTGGTAAAGTGCCAGTTGTGTACCTTCTGCAATAGCTTGGCCTGTAGCTGCTTGGTCATTGTTCCAAACAGGTAAACTGATGGCTAGAGTTTTGGTTTTTTGCTTTTTAGCAGTCCGCGCTACTGTAGCCGCAAGACAGCGTAAAGTTTCTAATTTCAGCGCGTCAGGTTTACCTAAACCAACTAAAATTACCTTCCGCACTGGATGACCAGCACCTACCCGTGCAACTATAGTGCTATTAGCTTTACCTGTAAATTCTTCTTCAGCAATCAGTTCTTTTAACAGGCCGCCCAAGTTATCATTTAAAATTGCCAAATCCCCTGTTAAGTCTACTGCGTCTTCAAATAAGCCAACTGCTAAAGTATCACCAGTCCAATCTAATAAAGCTGTATTTGTAGGTTGAATCGTCATTTTTGTAATGTTCTGTAAACCTTCCTTACTTGTACCAGTATTGCTCAAAATCTTCGGGGTGTGGGGATTGTTGATTGAGGATAGGGGGAGATGAGGGAGATGAGAAGAATATTTATTGTTAAAAACTCTCTTGATGAAAATACAGCCATGAGAGAAATTGCTTACATCATGGATTGACTAATTCCTGGATTGTATTTATAGCTACCAAAAATACATATTCGTATTGGTGGTGCTGTTCCTGATGATCAACCTTATATATATATCCAGGTAAAATTCACTGTCACGCAGGAATAGCTTTAGTGTTACCGGGGTACAAGATGTTTACAAGCTATCAGGGTATTTATGACTGATACACATTCACATTCTTTGCGTTTTTGCGCGAAACCTTGCTCAAAATCATTCCCATCAAAGCCAACTACATACAAGAGTATAATAATACCAGTAAAAGGGATGATTATAGTTGACATTCTTAAGCAAAGCTAACTGTGTCAGACGTAGCGATTCGGCTCTGTTAATATTAGGTTGTCCTAAATGCTGATAAAATTCTTTATTGAACGTAACGCTGGCTTCGTTGTCTAGATCCCACAAACTTGCGAGCGCTCAAAATATTTGAATAAATAACTGCGACTGTTTTGTCTTCGGTACCAATTACTTTGTTTTTAGTATCAATTAGTTACTTCGTCTAATTATAATTTGCTATCTTCACAGGCTTGTTGTAAAAAGTTTTGCAATTTACTTGTAAAGCTTCGAAAACTTGACCAGCTTGTTTGAGATTTCCCTTTGTGGCAGATGGAGATTGCAACAACAAATCTACCAAACGGCGATATAGAGGTTCAGCACTTTCACGGAAGGAAAACTGTACATCTGCATTGGTAGCAACCAAAATCACCCGGGTGATTAGTTGTGTATTAAAAGGTTCTATCTAAACAGTAATAGCACTGTTAAGGTTTGGCTTTTGCGAGCAACAAGTGTCACCTTGACGGAAAATACGTCCCATTTGCCACTGCCAAAGATAGGCGATATCTTCTGCTTGAATAGACTGGGACAAGTTCAAGGCTTTATCAGTCAGATTTTGGGCAATAGACCATTGTTGAGTTAATTCATACAGGTGTGCTAAATTACCTAACACAAAAGATTGCGATCGCACATCTTGTAATTGTTCCCCTTACTGCCAAGATGATAAGGCATCTTCCGCCTTTCCCGGTGTCAATTGCAAACTACCTTTAACATCCCAAACTTGGGCCCAAACCATTAAGCTCAATTACTTTCTTATAATAAGTTGCTCACGCTTTTTAAGTACTGCAAATACCACCCTTAATAATTTCCCCTTTTCCTTAACTTTTAACCAATATACTGTTGCACTATTTCCATAGGACTTACGCATTGACAAAGTAGCAAAATAGTGTGGTGGTAAAAAATTTCATCTACTTAGCAGGTATCGGAGAATTAGAGAAATAACCAAACCTTCTACAGTAGAATCCAATCTGGAACATTACACTCTGTTGTTGCTATCAGAACCAAAGGATGGGGGATGTTGTAGATTGGCAGAGATATTAGACTCGTCCACAAAAGATAAAAAGCCTACTGTGAGAGCGTTACACGAACTCTAACTGGGATGAAATACCAGTTATGGCTGAAGGCAAAAATAAGGGTTTGGGGATGAAAATATCAAAATTATTAAAAGTTTTGAGAAACAGAGCTTTCTAAAAAAGATAATCTAAAGGCTGATAATTCAAATATCATGACTTAGTATAAATGAGTAATCTAGATCTAACCTAACTAACCCACATACTGCCATTATCACCAGATTATAACCATGTCCAGCTAAACGAAATCTATCACTGGCTACTCGAGAAATTTTGACTCTACATATGAGATGTTTAGCACCAATTCTTATTGAAGATATTTTCTTATTTTCTTCCTTTTAAATCTCTGAAGGCTTCAGCTTTTTTGGGATTGTTACAAGGTAAGGTGTGGTAATAGATTCTTCTCCTATATAACCCTTGTCTCCCAAAAATCTTTATTTGTTATGTAGGTTATGGCGATCATTTATAAATAGTGTAATATCACTTATACGACCTAATTGTCCAATATAAATATAAACTATATCTTCAACTCCTAGCAATGCTGTAAATTGATTTTTTAGAGTATGTATTTTATTCTTGCCTGAATAATATTTCCTTGCGCTCTTGATAGTCACCTGGTCTTTCTATAGCTTGTTCTGCACTATCCATTATCAATTTATACTCAATCAGTCATTTCCATAATTCTTGATACTTTCACTCATCTCTTTTTGCCTCTTCTATTTGGGAGACAGGTAAGATTTCCCTCAGGATCTATACCCAATAATTAAATGTGTTATTTGCTTTTGTCCTCCATATATCAAATAATAATCCTAGAATTTCAAATGTTGGCTTCTGTCTCAGGTCTACTAGGTATAGACATACTCCCTCCTTTGGGATAATTTCTGCTTTACGTCCTCCTCCAGACACTATTAACCTAATTTTTCTTTTTTCAATTTCTGCTTGTTTCTCTAGATGCGTTTTCTCTGCTAATACTACTCATGTGATAAAATCTTCATACTTAATCCAAATTAATCTTTTTAATTCCTGGGAGGTATAATTCTATACTCTCTAAGAGACTTGTCATTATTGATATACACAGTTACATTTCTTCTGTTTATTCTCCCACAAGATTTCTTTTAAAGATAGGTCTATTAGAAAATGTTTCATATGACAGTGTGAATAGATTATTACTCAGAGAGACATAGGAACCGAAAGATTTATTCGATACAGTAAAGAAAATCATAAATATAGTAGGAGGGATTGCAAGTGTAGATGACACAGTAGTATGAAAATTGTATCGTGACCCAAAAAATGCAGAATTAATCAGTTGTTTTTGGTCTGGGAAATATCATAACAGCACCGAAGGAATAAATTTAATCACACTTTACTACAGTGATGTGTATGGAAATTCAGTACGAATCAATTACAGAATATACGGCAAAAAGGAGGGAAAGATGAAGAGCGATTATTTTCAGGAAATGCTCAAGGAAGTGATTGACTGGGGTGTAAAACCAAGAATAGTTACAGGAGACAGTTGCTATTCAGGGGTAGAAAGCTGAAAATTCTTAAAAAACCAGAAATTAGGTTCTCTGTTTGGGATTTAGAAAAATAGAACAGTATCAAATAAACTGAAAAAGTATTGTCTATTAAGGAGTTTAGAAATCCTCGATGAAGGTTTGATAACTCATTTGAGAGCATTTGGATTGATCAAACTGTTTAGGCAAGACTTCAAAAAAGAAGACTCTAGAGACTATATAGTGTATCTACCAGATCAAGAAGCTCTCAATCAAATCACCAAAAGTGAATTTGTGACAATTGATGACACTCATTGGGGGATCGAAAGTTTTCATAGAGCCATCAAACAAGTATGTGGAATTTGTCGATTTATGGTTAGAGATAGCCAAGGAATTGAAATACAGATATTTTGTTCACTTCAAGCATTTTTTCGTTTCAAAAAAATGCGCTCTGAAAACATAATCTCGAACCCACATTCCTCACCCTAAAGTGCCACAGAGAGGAATTACGGAGAGAAAAAATCCAAGGGAGCATAAAAAGAAACATATGCAGTGAAAAAAGGCATTGGAGAAACAGTAAAGCACCAAAAATACCATCAAAAGCTATTCTCAATAAGGAGCAATAAGAAAGAATACCGCCCAGAGGAGTCAACAGATAAATGAAGATATTCAAGAGATAAATCATGACTTAGACCAATAGATTGAAGTACAAAAAGAAATTATGGACATAGTAAAATAGAGCTATAAATCAAAGATATTAGGTTATTTTATGATAGAAATTAAATTAATAGAGAGAAAAATTAGGTAGCCAATTGATAGTAGGGAAAACAATGCTCTGGTAAAAGATCCACAATGAAATCTCTCTCTTGAGTCTAGTGAGAGACGTGTTTTTCTTGGTTAAGTGTAACTAAATGAATAGACTGAAAGCATGGAAAAATCCAGCGTAAAGTGGGGTGGTCAGTTGGTTTACCCAATTGATTTTTTACTCTTGATTTAGACTCTCTCACAGCTGTTCTAATTTGTCGTTTCCCTAAAGTATAAACAAGCAGATATAAACCCATAATCATTCCCAGGGAATCTATTCTCTCTGAACTTTTTAGGAAAATACTGTCTGCAAAAATAATGGGTCTTTGAGAAAAGCAAACCCTCTCTCGCAAGACTGTTGAGCTTTATATTCACTCAAGATGGAGTC
>ERZ1034377.357-NODE-357-length-10140-cov-3.139223_pt1 | contig 10140 bp, 9 predicted proteins | sample MGYA00520584_ERZ1034377 | MGnify/ENA primary metagenome ERZ1034377 (study PRJEB33736, sample SAMEA104288464) | Azolla filiculoides | biome: Urban; feature: water surface; material: ditch water | place: Netherlands | collected 2014 ... | reverse complement strand
TCGCGATTGCGGTTCTGAGCGCCGGCTCCGCAGCCGAGCATTCGAAGACCGCATCGAATTGCCCCTTGTCCGCCTCGAAAGGAGCGAGCGCGCCCGGATCGTGGCGAACATTGATTGTTCTCGTGGCACCCATCGCCTTGGCTCTTTCGAGCGCGGCATCAGCAAGATCGGTAACCACCACCGCGCTAGCACCGGCATGGCGCGCAGCCGCCACGACCAGCGCTCCGATCGGGCCGGCGCCGGTGACCAGGACGGTGCGTCCCGAAAGATCGCCAGCCTGCGCCACCGCATGCAGACAAACTGCTAGCGGCTCGGCGCAGGCGGCTTCTCCGGCTGTGACCAGGGAGCCTGCCGGGAAGCACTGAAGCGACGGAACGATCATCCAGTCGCGAAACATGCCCTGCGCATGGGGCAGACGCATCGCACTGCCCATGAACTGCATGTTGAGGCAGTGAATGGGCGTACCCTCGCGGCAGAAACGGCAATGGCCGCAGGGCTGGCTGGGATTGATCGCGACCAGATCGCCGATTGCAAGACCCGAGACACCGGCACCGAGGGCAGAAACATAGCCTGACGCTTCATGGCCGGGAATGATCGGTTCGCGAACCCGCACCGGACCGAAACCACCATCTTGATAGTAATGCAGATCGGAGCCGCAGATGCCGCCCGCCGACATCTTGATCAGGATTTCTCCCTCGCCCGGCTCGCCAACATCCGCCGTTTCAACCTTGAGATCACGTTGGCCATAAAGCCGGGCAAGGCGCGTTTGCATCACTCTATTCCCTTCAGCGGATCAGACCGAGCTCTGTTGGCAGCCAGAGCGTGACGGCCGGAACAAAGGTGATCAGGATGAGGGCGATGAACAGCGGCACGAGCCAGGGCAGGATCGCCATGGTCGTCCGCTCGACGGAAAGCTTGGCAACGCGCGACAACACGAAGAGCACCATGCCGAGCGGCGGATGCAACAGCCCGATCATCAGGTTGAGCGTCATGATCAAACCGAAATGCACCGGATCAATGTCGAACTGCAACACGATCGGCAGCAAAATGGGCACCAGGATGGTGATCGCCGCGATCGTATCGAGAAAGCAGCCGACAAACAGCATCAGCAGGTTGACCAGGATGAGAAACACCCACTTGTTGTCGGTGATCGACAGCATCGCACCGGACAACATCTGTGCGGCCTGACTGACCGTCAAAAGCCAGGCAAAGATCGATGCCGCCGTGACGATGAACAGGACCGATGCGGTTGTCTCGATCGTGTCGAAGGTCGCACGCGACAGTGACTTAAGCGTCATTGTCCGGTAGCGCACCAAGCCAAGGAACAGTGACCACAGAACCGCCGCGACCGCCGCCTCCGTCGGCGTGAACCACCCCATGGTCATGCCGCCGATCAGGATGACCGGCGTCATCAGCGCCATGACGGCCGAAAAATCGAAATACCAGTCTGCTGCCAGCAACACGACGAGTGCAACGGCCACCGCCACGTTCATCGACAGGCCAGCCAGCATCAGCACATAGATCGAAAACGGCACGGCCAGCACCACCATCACCTCGACGGATGCCGAAAGCAGTCGTTTGATTTCGAAAGGCGTGTCGGCACCCCATCCCCGCCGATAGGCAAAAATCGCCACGGTGATCATCATCAACACCGTCATAACGACACCCGGTACGATACCCGCCATGAACAAGGCGCCGATGGAGACATTAGCCATCATGCCGTAGATCACGAAGGGCAGCGACGGCGGAAAGATTGGGCCAAGGGTGGCCGACGCGGCCGTCACGCCGACGGCGACTTCGACCGGATAGCCGTGATCCTTCATCGCCTTGATCTCGATCGTGCCAATGCCGGCGGCATCGGCCAAGGCCGTCCCCGACATGCCGGAAAAGATCACCGAGCCGATAATGTTGACCTGCGCCAGCCCCCCCTTCATCCAGCCGACAAGCGCGACCGCGAAGGAATAGATGCGGCCGGTGACACCTGCGGAATTCATCAGGTTGCCGGCGAGAATGAAGAAGGGCACCGCGAGCAGCGGAAAGCTCTCGACGCCGGCAATCATCCGCTGTGCGGCGATGATATCCGGGGCGACATTATAAAAGACGAGATAGAGGACGGAGGCGACAGCCATGGAGATGGAGACGGGCACGCCCACGACCATCAGGACAAGAAACGAACCGACGAGCAGAAGCATGGATCAATCCTCGATCTTCTGAAATTCTTCCGGCCGCTCGAGCACGGAATAACCGCGCCGCTGATTGGCGATGAATACCTGGATGGAGCGGAACAGCATCAGCACGAAGCCGGCCATCACGCTGTAGAAGACGATGTTGCGCGGCAGGTTGACGGTGACCATGCGCTCGTCGGCGACAATCGACACGTAGCGCCACATCAGCCAGCAGGCGTAGACAAAAAAACCGATCCGCACGAGATCGACAAAGATCGCAAGCGCCCGAGCCACCTTCACCGGAACGTAGTGATAGAGCACGTCCACCTGGATATGGCGCGACACGCGCACGCACATCACCGCCCCGAGAAAGACCACGGCGATCAGGCAATTGATCGCAATTTCTTCTGTCCAGGCGTAGGAATTGTTGAGCACGTAGCGGGTGAAGAATTGCAGGAAGACGCACCCCGCCATGAGCCAGAAAATGGCAAGCGTGACCCAGTCTTCGATAGCGTAATGCGAGATATCGATATCGGGTGCAGCTTCATCGAAGGAATGCGCAAGTTCCTCCGCTGTAATCGGCGTATGGATTTCTTTTGACATGACAGACATCCGCGAAAGAGGAAGAGATGCCGGCTCATCCTTGGAAGAGCCGGCACACGGATCACTTGACGGCGCGGATCGCCTCCCAGTCGGCTTTGACATAGCCGAAATCTTCCATGGCCGCTTTTTCCATCACGGTCTTTTCGAAGTCGGTCTTGTCGACTTCAGCAACATCGATCCCACGTTCCTTGAACGTCGCCACCAACGCCTGCTCGCGCTCGGCAATGATATTGGTGCTGCGTTCGGCCGCCTGCTGCATCACCTCGGTGAAGATCTGCTTGTCGGCATCCGAGAGCTGCGCCCACAGGCTCTTCGAAATCAGCGTGTTGAGATGATCGACGATGTGGCCGGTGAGCACGATGTGCTTCTGAACTTCGTAGAACTTCTTCGCTTCAATCGTGGTCAGCGGGTTCTCCTGCGCTTCGACCGTGCCGTTCTGCAGGGCAAGATAGACCTCGGCAAAAGCGATTGGCGTGGTGTTCGCACCGCAGGAACGCGGCATGGCGAGATAGGCAGGCACGTCCGGCACGCGGATCTTCAGGCCGGCCATGTCGGCGCATTTGGCAATCGGCTTGTTCGAGGTGGTGTGGCGTGTTCCGTAATAGGTAACGGCGACAATGTGGTTGCCGGACGCCTCTTCGTAGCCCTGGGCAAGACGCTTGAACACATCACTCTTGGTATAGGCGATCAGATGTGCCGGATCACGGAACGTATAGGGATAATAGGTCACGCCGATCGGTGCATATTCGCGCGCCGCAAAGCTCGAACCCGAAATGATGATGTCGACCGTGCCGAGTTTCAGGCCCTGGTTGAGGTCGGCTTCCTTGCCGAGCTGCGATGCCGGGAAGACATCGATCTTGTAGCGTCCTTCGGTGCGCTTGCCGATCTCCTCGGCCGCCCAGACGGATTCGGTGTGGAACGGTTCCGACGTCTCGTAGACATGCGCCCACTTCAGCACGGTTTCCGCATGTGCGGTGAAAGCAGTGGCCAGAACGGCGGCGGTCGCGCCCAATAGCATTTTCAGTCTGAACTTCATTTCATTCTCCTCCCAGGTTGAAAGTCAGTGGATCGGCTAGACGCCGCCGGCACGCCTCCATGCGGCCGGTATCGAACCGTCGGTCGTTTCCTCCTCGAAACTTTCCGACAGGCGAAGCTGTGATTGATCAAGATGGGCACGCATGGCGGCCCGGGCTGCGACAGGATCACCGGCTGCAATTGCATCCCGAATGGCACGATGCTCCTCCATCGCGGCCCGCCAGGTATCGCTATTTTCGAAATAGCTGGCGAGCTTTTCGAAATACGGCGTCATACGCATATCGTGAATACTGCCGACGAAACGGTTCAGCGTGGTATTCGCGATGATACCCGACACGATCACATGGAAATCGCGATCAAGCGCCAGAGCGAGGCGACGATCATCCAGCGCTGCCGCCATCTGTGCGAGATTGTCGTCGAGCACCAGAATATGCTCGGGCTTGGCCAGCCTTGCGGCTTCCTCTGCCACAGCGCACTCGACTACGGCCCGCGCACGCAGCAATTCGAACGGCCCTTCGAAATCTTCCGGCGGCAAATCGGCAGGCGGCACCTTGCGTGCCGTCACATAGATGCCGGAGCCCATGCGGATATCGATGAAACCTTCGACTTCCAGCACGATCAATGCCTCGCGAATGGTCGGGCGCGAGACGCCGAGCTTTTGCGCCAGATCACGCTCGGCCGGCAGCCTGGATCCCGCCGGCAATTCGCCGCGTTCGATCAGGCCTCGCATCTGGTCCGCCACCTGGCGATACAGGCGGCGCGATTCCACGGCAGAAAAAATCATGGTCTGCATGTGCCTTCTGGACAGGTGGCCAAGTGGTCATACCAATTTAGTCAGTCGTACACCCGCGACCCGATAGCTGTCAATCGCATTCCAGTCCAGTTTCCGCGCAAGTCAGCAACAGCCTACTTGTCGGCCAGCATGGCCACCAGGACATCCGTCTGCGAAATGATTCCGACCAGACGGTTTCCGCCATTGATCACCGGCAAATAGTGCAGACCTTCCTCGGCGAATGTGACAATCGCCGCCGAAACCGGAGATTGGGGAAGAACCGTACGGACCGGCGTGGTCATGATATCGCGCACCGTGCCGTTTGGTGCGGAAGCACCGGAAAGCGCAAGACGCAGTCGCCGGCGAAAGCCGATGACCGGCCGCCCCTTGCTCCATTCGGCCTTGTCGAGCAGATCCGTCTGCGTGACTATGCCGATGACCCGGGCATTGTCGTCGGTAACCGGCAAAGCCTTGATGTGGTGACGGCGCAACAGCGTCAAAGCCTCCTGCAAGGAGGCATCCGGCGCAATGGCAATAACGTCACGCGACATGACCTGCGCACAGACGGTATCGCCGCTCCGCCGCTGGTAGGAGCGGAGTTCCGTGCGCCGAATGATATTTTCGAGATCGTCCCGATCGATATCGAGAAATTCGTCGTAGTCCCGCAGCACCGCGTCGAGATCGGCGCGAGTAAAGCCGATGCGCTCGGCCGGCGGCGGATCGGACGTACCGTGTTCGGACACCGCCGGCTTCGGCATATGCGGATAGCGGCGGCCGGTCAGATTGTTGAATGCAAGCGCCAGCAACAACAAGAGCAACGAGTTCCCGGCGACCGGCCAGACGACGAACTCATAACCCAGGCCCTGTACAAGCGGCCCCCCGAGCACGGCAGTGAGGGCAATGGCGCCGCTCGGCGGATGCAGACAGCGCAGTGCCATCATGGCCGCGATCGCCAGGCCGACCGCCAAGGCAGCGGCGAGATAAGGATCTGCCACCAGCTTGGCCACCGTGACGCCTAGAAGTGCAGAGACAATATTGCCACCCATGATCGACCACGGCTGGGCCAGCGGGCTGGATGGTATGGCAAACAACAGCACCGCGGATGCCCCCATCGGCGCAATCAGCGCCGGCAGACCTGGGCTTCCATTGACGAAAAAATGGCCGATAAGACCGGTCACCAGGATGCCGATAAATGCGCCGGCAACCGCCCGCGCCCGCTCCCGGTAGCTGACGGTCACCGCTTCGGGGATCAATCGAATTAACCAGTGATGCTCTTGCGCCATGACGTGCCCGGTACAAACGAGAGGAACCGTCGCGCGCTTAGCACAGACAAGCCTCCACCGTCACTGCCAAAGGCGTGGCTGATCTGGCACCCTCCAAACGCACGTCCGATCGGCACTTGACGCGGCAAGCTATATCTTCGTAACCTGAGCGCATTCACCAGGGGGGTCCCGCAAGGGGCTGAGAGTCTGCTGAGCTTTTTCGAAAGCAGCGCAGTGACCCGTTGAACCTGATCCAGTTCATACTGGCGTAGGGACGGTGCGAGCGCTGCAATGCCACGAGTCCATCTGAATGGGCGTGCGGCAGGCGTCTATCCATCTTTCCGGCTGACATGACTGGGTCTCCAAATCAAACTTGGAGCCTCACGATGAACATTGCCCAAAATTTTGCCAAACCCGAAGTCACGACCGGCCCACTTCCGGCCTCGACGAAGATCCATCTGAAAGGCGAAGTCCACCCGGACATTCGCGTGCCGATGCGCCAGATCGCGCTTCATCCGACCTCGGGTGAGCCGCCCGTCAACCTTTATGACAGTTCCGGCCCCTACACTGATCAGGCTGCCACGATCGCGATTGATGCCGGCCTCCCCCGCAACCGCGCCGCCTGGATCACGGGCCGCTCCGACGTCGAAATTTATACCGGTCGGCATATCAAGCCGGAAGACAACGGCTTCGTCTCCGGCGACAGGTTGACCCCGGAATTTCCCATGCGCCACCAGCCATTGCGTGCAACCGACGGCAAAGCGGTGACACAGCTCGCCTACGCCCGAGCCGGGATCATCACGGCGGAAATGGAATTTATCGCGATCCGCGAAAACCTTGGCCGCAAGGCGGCCAGCGAGCCAATGGTTCGGGACGGCGAAAGTTTTGGCGCCCACATTCCAGACTATGTCACGCCGGAATTTGTCCGCCAGGAAGTTGCCGCAGGCCGCGCGATCATCCCGGCCAACATCAACCATCCGGAACTCGAGCCGATGATCATGGGCCGCAATTTCCTCGTCAAGATCAATGCCAATATCGGCAATTCCGCGGTCACCTCCTCGATGGCGGAGGAGGTTGAAAAGATGGTATGGGCGATCCGCTGGGGCGCCGACACCGTCATGGACCTGTCTACCGGCCGCAACATTCACAACATCCGCGACTGGATCATCCGCAATTCGCCGGTGCCGATCGGCACGGTACCGCTATACCAGGCGCTGGAAAAGGTCGGTGGCATTGCCGAGGACCTGACCTGGGAGGTCTATCGCGACACGCTGATCGAACAGGCTGAACAGGGCGTCGACTATTTCACCATCCATGCCGGCGTCCGGCTCGCTTACATTCCGCTCACCGTCAATCGCGTCACCGGCATCGTCAGCCGCGGCGGCTCGATCATGGCCAAGTGGTGTCTGCATCACCACAAGGAGAGCTTCCTCTACGAGCATTTCGCCGAAATCTGCGACATCTGCCGGACCTACGACGTGTCGTTCTCGCTCGGCGACGGGCTTCGTCCGGGTTCCATTGCCGATGCCAATGACGCTGCCCAGTTTGCCGAGCTGGAGACCCTGGGCGAATTGACTCAGATCGCATGGGCCAAGGATTGCCAGGTGATGATCGAAGGCCCCGGCCATGTGCCGATGCACAAGATCAAGGAGAACATGGACAAGCAGTTGAAGGTTTGTGGCGAAGCGCCCTTCTATACGCTCGGACCACTGACCACCGATATCGCACCCGGCTATGACCACATCACCTCCGGCATTGGTGCCGCCATGATCGGCTGGTTCGGCACGGCCATGCTCTGCTACGTCACACCGAAGGAACATCTCGGCCTGCCCGACCGCAATGATGTGAAAATCGGCGTCATCACCTACAAGATCGCCGCCCATGCCGCCGATCTCGCCAAGGGCCATCCGGCAGCGCAGGTTCGCGACGACGCATTGTCGCGCGCCCGCTTCGAGTTTCGCTGGGAGGATCAGTTCAACCTGTCGCTCGATCCCGATACCGCCCGCGCCTTCCACGACGAGACGCTTCCGAAGGAGGCACACAAGGTCGCGCATTTCTGCTCGATGTGCGGCCCCAAATTCTGCTCGATGCGGATCTCGCATGACATCCGCGCGGAAGCGCAGAAGGAAGGCCTGGCCGCGATGGCGGAGAAGTTTCGACAGGGTGGCCAGCTCTACATGCCGCTGGACGATACGGCACAGCCAAAGGCGGGAGAGTGACATGAGCCTTGTCATAAGAGGGGCCGGCATTGCCGGCCTCGTCACCGCCCATGAACTGGTGAGCCGTGGCTTTTCCGTCGAAGTGCACGAGCGCGCCGATGCTGTCGGACAAGGCGCGTCCCACTACGCCGGCGGCATGCTTGCGCCCTATTGCGAGCGGGAGGCCGCGCCGGAACAAGTTTTGCAGCTGGGGCTTCAGGGCCTGAAGTGGTGGCGAAAGACCTTGCCCTCAGAGGTGGTCAACAAGGGCACGCTCGTGCTTGCCCAGCCGAGAGACATGGCCGAACTCAGCCGCTTTGCAGCGCGCACGCGAGCCTATGAATGGGTCGACGCTGAAGCCATCGCCACCCTTGAGCCAGCCCTGGCGGGACGTTTCCAGAAGGGCCTGTTCTTTGCCGACGAGGCGCATCTGGACCCACGCCGGGTGATGCGAAGACTGCATGAGACCCTGGAAAAACACGGCGCCGTATTCCGTCTCTCATATGATGACGTTATGGCGCCTCCCCCACCCGAGTGTACCGGCGACGGCACCCTCGGCCACACCGGCTGTTGTATTGTCGACTGCACCGGTGCAGCAGCCATCGGCACCATTGACGGCCTGCGCGGCGTGCGCGGCGAGATGCTCTATCTGCACACTCCGGATATCACCCTGTCGCGGCCAATACGCCTCCTCCATCCGCGCCATCCTCTCTACGTGGTGCCACGCGGCGACGGTCTGTTCATGTTGGGCGCAACAATGATCGAGGCCGCAGACAGCGGTCCCATAACTGTCCGATCGCTGATGGAACTGCTCAACATGGCTTATGCCGTGCACCCTGCATTCGGCGAGGCGCGTGTCACGGAAACAGGCGCGGGCATCCGTCCCGCCTTACCAGACAATATCCCTCGCATTTTCGAAACACCGGAGGGATTGGCCGTTGCCGGCATGCATCGCCACGGCTTTCTGCTGGCACCCGCCATGGCACAAGAGGTCGCGGATCGGCTTGAACGCCGCCACACCAGCGTGGAAAGGAAAATCGCATGATGCTGATCGTCAATGGCGAGCCGGAGGACTGCCCGGCCACAACACTCGCCGAACTGCTTATCGCACTCGAATACGAAGGCGACTGGCTGGCAACCGCGGTCAATGGCGACCTTGTCCATCGCGAGGATCGGCCACGACACCAACTCAAGCAAGGCGACCGGATCGAGATCCTTTCGCCGATGCAGGGAGGGTGACATGCCCCTAACACTCTACGACATTGAGGTCTCATCGCGCCTGCTGCTCGGCACGGCGCGCTATCCATCGCCGGCCATTCTCGCCGAGGCAATCCGCCGATCCGGCACCGAGATCCTCACCGTATCGCTTCGTCGCGAAACGGCCGGCGGCAAGGCGGGCGGCGCATTCTTCCAGCTGGTTAAGGATCTGGGTATGCATGTCCTGCCGAATACCGCCGGCTGCCACAGCGCATCAGAAGCCGTGCTGACAGCAAGAATGGCGCGTGAAATCTTTTCCACCAACTGGATCAAGCTGGAGGTCATCGGCCACCAGGACACGCTGCAGCCCGATGTCTTCGGCCTGGTTGACGCTGCACGCATCCTCAACCAGGAAGGTTTCCAGGTCTTTCCCTACACGACCGACGACCTGGTCGTCGGGGAGAAACTGCTGGCCGCCGGCTGCAGCGTCCTGATGCCCTGGTGCGCACCGATCGGCAGCGCCATGGGGCCGCAAAATAAGACCGCATTGCGGGCCATGCGGGCCGAGTTTCCCGATATCCCGCTGATCGTCGATGCCGGCATCGGCAGGCCCTCCCATGCGACAACCGTCATGGAACTTGGCTATGACGCCGTGCTTCTGAACACAGCGGTCGCAGGCGCACTGGATCCCCCGATGATGGCACAGGCCTTCGCGGGAGCGATCACTGCCGGGCAAAAAGCTTATCAGGCGGGCATGCTGGAGCCGCGCGACATGGCCGTTCCCTCGACCCCGGTCATCGGCAAGGGAGTATTTGCGTGAAGCTCGACCCATTCTATTTGATTGTCGATAGCGCCGACTGGATCGAAAGGCTGGTGCCCTGCGGCGTGAAACTCGTGCAGTTGCGCAT
>ERZ1034377.354-NODE-354-length-10204-cov-68.867088_pt1 | contig 10204 bp, 7 predicted proteins | sample MGYA00520584_ERZ1034377 | MGnify/ENA primary metagenome ERZ1034377 (study PRJEB33736, sample SAMEA104288464) | Azolla filiculoides | biome: Urban; feature: water surface; material: ditch water | place: Netherlands | collected 2014 ... | reverse complement strand
TGGTCTCTAAATCTCTACTGACTTTGAGTTTCTCTATTTCTTTTTCCAGTTCTACTACTCTATTTCTTAGGTTCTCTCTACTTTTCCCCTGGTAAATAATGATTCCTACCAGTTGCTCTGTTCCCAAATGATTCCTACCAGTTGCTCTGTTCCCAACTGCTTCAATATCTCTCTGTCTAGTTTTGGTGGCAGCTTCTTTTCCATAACTGCTATATTCTGCCTCACCTATCACACTTGTCAATACCCCACCACCTGAATCCTTACTCTTTTTAAATTAAAAGACTAGCAGTGGCAGGTACAACAAGTTTCCCATGTCGTCTAAATAGCTGGATATGAACTGAACTAGTAATAATGCCCATTGACATTTTTGACAATTGGCAGGAATTAAATATCTTGTGATTTGCTCTATAGTGCTGACGTATTGAGGAGTCCCTTATGATAAATTAATATTTGCTCCTGCACCTGTTCCTCATGCTTTGACTTCGACTAGTAAATATGGATGAGTTCTCCAACATTAGAAACTATCACTAACAGTATTTTTGCGAACTGCAAAATCAAGTTTTCCATTTCCTATAGAAAATTAATTGTGAAACCTGCTCTTGTTGATTAAATCCGAGTGATTCTATCAGATGTTCTACAAGTTTCTTGCTGATGAGAGCTTCATTACTCTCATGTAGTTAGATACCGTGTAAAATTTGATTTCAGTCTATAGTTACCATATTACCAAACAGGAAGAAATATGTGTGAAAACTTTAGGTTTCTTCGGTTAACTCTATTTGTTACTGAAATCAAGGTAGTATTTTCATTTATTTGAAATATAAAAACCGGAGAACTCATAAATTAGGATAATTAATTTTACTGAAAATCCCGAATGGCAGTTGCTTGCTCAGAAAAAACACCAATTAAGATTGCGAATAATTCAAACATTTTGTTTGCGCAAATCAATATTCATAACTATTTTCCCCGTCGGGGTGTAAGTATTTGATGAAGCTAAACTTGAGAGATTTTGTTAGGAATTAGTTTTATGCTTATATTATCGAATAATACTTAATTTCGTAATACTACGTAGATTAGCCTAAATAAATATAATATTACTTACCTTTTTTCTCAATTTTCCAAAAGCGCGATGCTTTGTAGGCTTGACGCGAAGCATATCGTACTTTAGATAAAGTGTAAGTGAGGTATCCTTTGCTTCTCAACTTGCTGCGTAGTCAAGTGAACCAGAATTTAGAATTGCTCACAACTCCCAGCCATCAAACAAAGAAGGAATCAAACGACTTAAACTTCAGGGATATTTTGAAAATTGTAGTCGCCAATTGTGCGTTAGATAAGTTAAAGATGGAAATATCTAAGCAATTTGCATTTTGCATTGCCATTTCCAGTCTTCTGGGGCTGACTGTACCTAAAGTTGAAAGAGTTTTCACCCTTTTGGGCAGTTTGTGTAAGGATTAAATAACTGCTTAGGCGTGATATTTCATCTTGACATTTCGCCAAAATTATCTCAACTTGACTGTTTAGCTTCACAGCTATTCTTTTTTTTGAAATTTCCATGTCAACTCTCGTCATCGTCGAATCTCCAACCAAAGCTCGTACCATTCGCAACTACCTGCCACAAGACTATCGGGTAGAGGCTTCTATGGGTCATGTACGTGACCTTCCACAGTCAGCTAGTGAAATTCCCGCGGCTGTCAAAGGGGAAAAATGGGCGCAGCTTGGGGTGAATATAGAAGCCGACTTTGAAGCGGTGTATGTCGTTCCCAAGGATAAAAAGAAAATTGTCACTCAGCTTAAAGATGCCCTCAAAGGTGTTGATGAATTAATATTGGCAACTGACGAAGATCGGGAAGGTGAAAGCATTAGTTGGCATTTATACCAGTTGCTGAAGCCAAAAATTCCCACAAAGCGAATGGTGTTTCATGAAATTACTCAAGAGGCCATTAAAAAGGCTTTGCAAAACTGCCGTATTATTGATGAGCAGTTAGTTCGCGCTCAAGAAACCCGGAGAATTTTAGATCGATTAGTAGGGTACACCCTATCACCTCTGCTCTGGAAAAAAATTGCTTGGGGTTTATCCGCAGGACGAGTCCAGTCTGTAGCAGTCAGGCTTTTAGTCACGAAGGAACGCCAACGCCGAGCTTTCCATGAAGGTACTTATTGGGATTTAAAAGCTAGCTTACTACAGGAAAAAACCCCCTTTAGAGCCCAATTAGTGACGCTAGGAGGTACCAAAGTAGCGACAGGTAGTGATTTTGATCCCGCCACAGGACAAATTACTGCTGGGCACAATGTGGTGTTGTTAAACAAAGAACAAGCCGTAGAACTCCAGGAACAACTCACGGGTAAAACCTGGAATGTCAACAATATTGAAGAACGTCCAGTTACGCGCAAACCCGCACCACCGTTTACTACCTCGACGCTGCAACAAGAATCTAACCGTAAGTTGTGCCTTTCAGCACGGGATACAATGCGGGTTGCCCAAAATTTGTACGAGCAAGGGTATATTACCTATATGCGTACAGATTCGGTGCATTTGTCAGATCAAGCGATCGCAGCAGCTCGTAGTTGTGTAGAAAAAAAATACGGTAAACAATATCTCAGCCCTCAGCCGAGACAATACACCACCAAGTCCAAAGGCGCACAAGAAGCACACGAAGCTATTCGCCCCGCCGGTAGCACCTTCCGCACGCCCCAAGAAACAGGTTTAGGTGGACGGGAATTTGCAGTATATGACTTAATTTGGAAGCGTACTGTCGCCTCACAAATGCCTGACTCGCGCCAAACCCAAATTACTGTCCAGCTACAAGTTGAAGAAGCTAGTTTTCGTTCTTCTGGAAAACGTATTGATTTCCCAGGCTACCTACGCGCCTACGTAGAAGGTTCCGATGATCCCGAAGCTGCATTAGAAGACCAAGAAGTCATTTTACCACCCCTCAAAGTTGGAGATCATCCTACCTGTACAGAACTGGAAGCAGTGGATCATGAAACTCAACCTCCAGCTAGGTACACCGAAGCTAGTCTAGTTAAAACCTTAGAAAGTGAAGGTATTGGTCGTCCTAGTACCTACGCCAGCATTATTGGCACTATCATCGATAAAGGTTATGCTCACTTGGTGAGTAATGCCTTGATTCCAACTTTCACAGCCTTCGCTGTCACTGATTTATTAGAGAAACATTTCCCCGATATTGTTGATCCCAGTTTTACCTCCAAAATGGAGCAAACTCTAGATGACATTGCTACAGGTGAAGCTAAATGGCTACCTTACCTGAAGAAATTTTATCTGGGAGAAAAAGGTTTAGAAACCCTGGTGAGAGAACGGGAAAGTCAAATTGATGCGACTACAGCCAGAACTGTAGAACTAGAAAATTTAGATGCTAAAGTCCGCATTGGTAAATATGGTCCTTACATTGAAGTAGAAAATGGCGAAGGTGTTGTTACAGCTTCCATTCCCAAAGATCTGACACCCGCAGACCTCGACCCCAAACAGGTAGAAGTTTTACTCAGACAAAAAACCACCGGACCAGACCAGGTGGGAAGGCATCCAGAAACTGGTGAACCAATTTATGTGAAGATTGGCACCTATGGACCTTATGTGCAGTTGGGTGACAAAACTGATGAAAACCCTAAGGCTAAACAAGTGTCTCTTCCCAAAGGTGTCACAGCGGAAAATCTCACTTTAGACATGGCTGTAGGGCTGTTGGCACTACCCCGGACATTGGGAGTTCATCCAGCGACAAATAGTAGAATTCAAGCTAGTTTAGGTCGTTTTGGTCCCTATGTTGTCCATGACCAGGGCAAGGAAGGAAAAGATTACCGTTCTCTCAAAGCAGTTGATAATGTATTGACAATCTCTTTGGAGCGTGCATTGGAATTGTTGGCAGAACCGAAAAAGGGACGTGCTTCTAGCACTAGCAAATCTAAAGCGGCTTTACGGGAATTGGGGACACATCCAGAGGACGATTCACCAATTAATATCTATGATGGACCCTATGGCCCTTACATTAAGCACGGCAAAACTAATGTCAGTCTTCCTGAAGGTCAGACCGTAGAAACAGTAACGCTTTCTGCTGCACTAGAATTACTTCAAGCTAAGGCATCTACAAAATCTACAACACGCAAAACTACTAAATCAACGAGTTCTAAAACTAAGTCAACTACTAAATCATCAATGAGTAGAGCGAAAAAGAAAGAAGCATCAAATTAGGGACAGGGGAAATGGGGAATTATGAAATCTTAAGAATTAAGGAGTATGGCTGTCGCCACGCTGCGGTATCAGGAGGCAGGAGGATAAGAAAGTAATTCCCAATGCCCAATGCCCAATGCCCTGTATCCTCCTATAGCAACATTCAAAAGTAATTCCCAATGCCCAATGCCCAATGCCCTGTATCCTCCTATAGCAACATTCAACCGAAACAGCATTACCCTTTCCTTTTAGCTTGTGATAATCTAATAAGTAAGGAAAAACACAAAACTAAATTTTGCAATTGGTTTATTTTCTCCTAAATACAGAAATGTATCAGCCCTGTTAGAAACCAGAAGTGCGACAATACGCCAGTTTCTGCAAAGAAAGTTCAATTAAAATTGAGGTATTATCTCAGGAGCGTTCAGTTCAATGGACTATATAGAAAAGGTACTGGAAAAGCTGAAAGAGTTAGCACGGAAGCTAGTTGAGGCATTGCTGGGGCCAGAATCTGAACCGGAGCCGGAACTGATTCCGATTCCTGTGAACGAACGTTCTCGTCGTCGATAAATATTTAAAGTAATTGGAGTTAACATTGCCTTCTTTAAGTATTTTCGTACTGCACGGGCCAAACCTCAATTTACTAGGACAGCGAGAGCCGGGAATTTACGGTTCTCTAACCCTAGCGGATATTAACGGACTGTTGGAAGCAGAAGGACGGAAGTTAGAGGCGAGAGTTACTGTTTTACAGTCTAATCATGAAGGAGTCTTAGTGGATGCAATTCATGGGTCATTAGGACAACATCAAGGAATTGTAATTAATGCCGGGGCATATACCCATACGAGTGTAGCTCTCAGAGATGCGATCACAGCGGTGAATTTACCAACAGTGGAGGTACATCTAAGTAATATTTATCGGCGAGAAGATTTTCGTCATCATTCTTACATAGCTCCAGTGGTAATTGGTCAAATTAGTGGCTTTGGTATGCAAAGTTATTTGTTAGGCTTACAAGCATTGATACATCATCTGAAAAAGGACGAAGTTTAACAGTTTGTTGTGGATTTTGATTTTTGGAGCAAATAGATAAAATATTCCAAAATCTAATAAATCTAAAATTATATGCGTTATTCTCTCGTAAGTCGAGTTAGAGGTATTTTCCTGGGAGCATTTCTAGGGGAGAGTTTAGCTACTCACAATCGTTGTGATTTAGGTGCAATGACGATTTTGGGTGTACAAAGTTTAATTGAGTACGGTAGATTAGATGTAGATGATTGGTTAAAGCGTTACCAACAAGCTGCCGTTGATTTAAATATTACTCATATTGCTTGGGGGAAAATAATTTTAGCCACTTTACCAGTGGTAATTTTTTTTCACGAAGACACTATTAAACTTAAAAAAAATTTGCTGCAAGTATTACAAATTTGGGATACTAACCCAGTGATGACAGATGCAGCTTTAGTAATAGGATATGTGATCGCTCAATCTTTGACAGAAAAACTTGACCCCATTACCCTTATTCCCCAAACAATTTCTTTTCTAGGAAAAACTACAACTTCAATACCACAAACTTTATTAAAAGTAAATAGTTTATTAGCCCAAGATGCCGGATTAGAACAGGTGCGGGGCGAATTGACCAAGCAAGAGGAACTAAGTAGTAATATTGCATTAGCTATTTATTGTTTTTTGAGTACATTGGAAGACTTCCGACTGACAGTTTTGCGAGTTAATAATCATACTCGGAAGCAAGAATATTGGTGTTTAGGCTCACAATCTAGAAGTGCAATTACTGGTGCCTTATCAGGGGCATATAATACTGCAGTCGGCATACCTGTTAATTGGCAGGTTTTATTCCCAGCTACTAACTCAGCCCCATGGGGACTGAAAAACTTTTCTCAGATGTTAGAATTAGCAAATACACTGGTAGAGGTTTGGTCAGGTGTGTATACTGTTACTCCCAATACTCAGGAATTAACAAAACCAGGATACGGCATGAATGGGAACCTACTTTCAATCTATGCTGCACCAAGTGTCATTCGCCCACGCTAAAAAATCAATAATATCCAAAGCAGAAGGCAGAAAAGAAGGGAGCATACCAATTTTGCAAAAATATCATACATAAATTGTCATTTTGTTAGTGCAGCACTTCATACCGTGCGGGAAGCAAGCTAGAGCATGACAGTAAACTTACATATTTGGGATGCTCCCAAAAAAAAGAGGTTGTTGGGCAACTTTACTTTTAATTACATACTTTGGTTTTTTGCGCCTTTCCACTTACACTTTCAAACAAACTCTTTGAATAAGTAGTGGTGCAAAATAAATTTTGCATTTAGAGGAAGAAACAGGAAACTCTTAACAGGGAACAGATACAGCAGGAGTCAGGAGTCAGGAGTAAAACTCTCTTGCTGTCTAGGTTTTAACTTAGATTCTGTACCTCATTGATCTGCTATCTGCTGTAAGCAATACGGAGATTTCTGTTTTTCCCAAAAATGTTTGATTAATTTCGCCCAGGTACTTATTGTCTAGGAAAACATTACTGTTGTGTGTATGCCTTGACTAAAAACTTGTTGATCTACTGAATTTAGCATTTTGTATCGGAACTACAGCCAGAAGTAATGAAAACGCAGCAATTTTGGCAGTCCTTGACCCAGCAATTGAGGCAATGGCGGCGACAGTACAAAGTGTTATACCGTCAAGTAAAGAGGCTTGGTTCGGTGAGTAATTCCAAGAGTGGAACTGGCAACAAAAAAGTTTTCAGGAATATTTTCAGAACTATTTTCAAGAATCTACTTCTGTATTTATTACCGACTACTGATCAAGGTGGACACCGACAAGCAAGAAAAGCACCTCAATCAACTGCAAAATCTTTCAAAACTCATCATGGCTTTCATGCAGTAGTTTTCAGTTGGTTACATGAAAAGCGTTCTGCTGTAATTTTGTTTATGGCTGTGGTATCTATTACTGGTGTAATGGGGCATGAATTATACAATCAACCCCAGATGAAAATTGGCACTATTGCACCACAAACATTTATTGCTCCATATACTGCAAGTATCGAAAATAGACAACAAACTGAAGCTGATCGCAAAGTAGCAAAAACAAATACACACGCTATATTGATGATTAATACCCGAAAAAATGAGCAAATTAACGAACATTTACGACAAATTCTCGAAGATGGGAATGAACTTCGTGGTGTTGCTGGGTCTTTTCCTTTTTTCGATGTTTCAATTTTGTCTGTTCCTAACCAGCGATACCTCCGTTCTTGTTTGGAATCCGAATGGCAACGGCTAAAAGTGGCTTTAGCAAATTATCAGAAACAAAATAATAAATTGTTGATGCCTAAATCAAGAACAGCAGATAGACTGGTGTTTTCTAGACCTATGCCTAGTCCGTTGTTGCCTCTATCTACACCTGCAATTAAAGAGGAAAGTAAGATTAGTAAACCTGATTTTGATCAAGCCTTAGCAGAATTAGGTGCTTATAGTATCACTGCCCCAAACAAGAATTTCTCTTTACTGATTACCCAAATATCCCAAATCAGACAAGGATATGTTCAAGCAACTGCCAAACTTTTACAGATAGAGACTCAAAGAAAACAAGCAGTATATGCGGCAACTCTGCTTTTGGATTTGTCAGATGAAGATTGGATAAAAACACAAATGGGAATCCATGAAAGTGCAGAAAGGATTCTTACTCAAGGCATAGCGCCAGGAGTACCATTCAGTATTTTGCAGGATGCGGTGAGTTTACAAGTGCAAAAGTCTGTACCTGATGAAGCTGAATCCTTAGCAACTAAGGTTTTATTGGCTGTGCTGCGGCCGAATCTCCAGCAAGATGAAGAAAAAACCAAACAACAGGCAGAAATAGCCGCAGATCAAGTTCCAACTGTGATGGAAAAAGTCCGTCAAGGACAAGTAATTGTTAACAAAGGAGAACGGATTACAGAATGGAAATCTGATGTCTTAGAGTATTATCATTTGATTCGTCGAGAACTAAATTGGCTGGCTTTGATAGGGGTAACAGGCTTGGTTAGCGCAGCCCTTGGGGTTTTTGCTTGGGTAGACCGGCGGCTTGGTAATCATTTGCGAGAACGCGATCGCTTGTTGATATTACTGCTAACTCTAAGTATCCCTAGTGTTCTAGCGATGGGTGTACCCTACACTACCTGGAGCGCCATCGGGTTATTGTTGGGGAGTTTCTACGGCTCGAATTTAAGTGTAACAGTTGTGCTACTATTATCATTAATACTACCAGTCAGTATAGGCATTAGTAAGATTGTTCTTTTAGCTGGTGCTGCGGGAGGAATTTTGAGCAGTTATTTAGCACAGAGGTTCAAATCCCGCGAAGAACTGGCGTTATTAGGTATTGTGATTGCCTTGACTCAAGGGAGTATTTATTTAGTTTTAAATATACTTATTGGTGCAGCATTTGGTTCAGGATGGTATATCGTCCTCCAAGACTCTCTGTTGTTTGCTTTATCTGGTTTGGCTTGGAGTATTATTGCTTTAGGCTTAAGTCCTTATTTAGAAAAACTATTTGATCTCGTCACTCCCATCCGCTTGGCAGAATTGGCTAACCCTAACCGCCCTTTGTTAAAGCGACTCGCTACTGAAACTCCAGGAACTTTTCAACATACTTTGTTTGTAGCGACTCTAGCGGAAGCGGCGGCTAAAAAACTGCGCTGTAATGTTGAATTAGTAAGGGCTGGGACGCTTTACCATGATATTGGTAAAATGCATGACCCTCTGGGATTTATTGAAAATCAAATGGGGAGTCCGAATAAACATGAGACGGAAATTAAAGACCCTTGGCAGAGTGCGACAATTATTAAAAAGCACGTGACTGAAGGTTTGGTGATGGCTAAGAAACACAGTTTACCGACAGTAATTCAAGCTTTTATTCCTGAACATCAGGGGACAATGGCGATCACATATTTTTATCACCAAGCCCAAGAAATGGCTAAGGATAATCCTAGTATAATTGTCAACAAAGCCGACTTTTGTTATGATGGTCCTATTCCTCAATCTAGAGAAACAGGAATTGTCATGTTAGCTGACTCCTGTGAAGCTGCGTTGCGAAGTCTCAAAGATGCGACTCCAGAACAAGCATTAAATATGTTGAATAATATTATCCGTGGCAAATGGCAAGATGAGCAATTAATAGATTCAGGATTGACAAAGGAAGAAATGTCGAAAGTTGCTCAAATATTTGTGGATGTTTGGCAGCAATTTCATCATAAACGCATTGCTTATCCAAAATTAAAAGCTAGTAGTGAAAAATCGGGTAATGATTAATAGACGACTATAGATAGATCACTTTTTTGGGCCTTCATTTGACTGACCGAAAAAAGGTTGTAGGGAAGCTAGCACAGTGAACAGGTGACCCAACTTGTAGGTGCAGTTTGCGTGGCTTCCCCCAGGGTTGAGGAATGTAGGCTCATTGCAAGCTTTCATTAAAACAAAACATAATTTATGAGATATGATACATAAGTCATAAAATAATTCGTATGCATCAATTAAATTCGTTTGACTCAGAAAACAGCTTGGTAGACAATATAGGTTTACTTTCTCATAAGAAGTTATCAACTAATGTACTTACTAACCAGTACTCGATTCATAGATGGTACAACTTTGTTGGTACAACTTTGTAGGTGGTTTTTATTCTGAATTTGTACGTTTTTATATACAAGAAGCAAAACTAAATTGTGATTATGTTGTAATTGATACTTTCTCTGGGCTTGGTACTACACTCGTTGAGTCCAACTTTCGAAATCTATTCTCAATAGGTTCTGAAGCCCATCCTTTTTTTCATGAGATATCACAAGCTAAAATATTTCTCCCATCCAATATACAAGAAGTAAAATTTTTAGAATATCTATTACTATCAATTCAACCTTACACTGGAAGTTTACAAGAAATATGGTCTGAAGATGCTCTAATTTTTTTAATGTAAGGATTCAGGTCTAAGGTAGAGGGATTAAAGAAGGTGTATGGAAAGCAGAGTGAACTATGGCTTTCATAGGTTGG
>ERZ1034377.349-NODE-349-length-10304-cov-79.977999_pt1 | contig 10304 bp, 13 predicted proteins | sample MGYA00520584_ERZ1034377 | MGnify/ENA primary metagenome ERZ1034377 (study PRJEB33736, sample SAMEA104288464) | Azolla filiculoides | biome: Urban; feature: water surface; material: ditch water | place: Netherlands | collected 2014 ... | reverse complement strand
ACTCGAACTGCGGCAGCGCCGTGTCCGTTTCTCCCTCAGATGCCATTCAAAGAATGTTTGCACGGGTTATACTTCTTGCTTTGTGCTTTCCTTTTTTGAGGATTGCTTGCAGTTGTAAAATTTCCTCTTTGCTTAAATCTACAACATACTTTTTTGCCATGGTCAACCCCTTTTTTGACTAGTTTATCAATTAGAGGGGCTTACCCAGCAACATTACCTTGGTGGACTACTAGATAGTATAGCCCTTAATAGACCACTATAGGATTATTGATTTTTGATAGCTTGCGTAGCGTAGCCATACAGAATTAGGCATTCTAGGGTGTGGGACAGACTATCTTTGCCTACACCCCACACCTTCTTTTCCGGCAAAAAAGTAATTGGTGTTGGTGATTGTTGATAAGTAAGTGGGCGTTAAAAATTGTCGTTATGACAAGGCAAGAGGTCAACCACAGCGCTCTTGGGGAGCCACTGCGGTGGAAGGGTTTCCCAGCATAAACCAAGTGGCGTGGTTTCCCCCATGTAGGCACTTCACCTTTCCCCAGGGTGCGACTGGAGAAGCTGAAGGGCAATAGGCAAGAGGCAGTAGGCCAGAGGTTTTCAGGCTAATTTACATTTTTTTACATACTTTTCTTTTTTCACGTCGTTCTACTTACAATCCAGGTTTTAATTCTGGAAATCATGATTTAGAAAATTAGAAATCGAATGTGGTGCGGAGTACGACGAGATACTGTGTATAGTTTTTACTATTGTTTCCCGGGTTAAGAATTACCCAAAAACTAGGAGTCACTGAAATATTATCGCTTACCCGCAAACGGTAAAAAGCTTCGATGTGATATGCGTGATCGCTCTCTTTACGAACATCACTGCTGGTAACGCTGGGATACCAAGGAGGATTCCTGATATTGTTGCTCGTCTGATTCAACTGTATGAGCAAATTCTACAACGAGGGTTGAGTTTTCAACATAACCAACCACCCCTAACTCGTCAAGGTCATCGCGGACGGGTAAAACGACGGGTTGCTCATAACCTGCTCTTGCGGTTTCAAAATTTCCGTGCTGATGTTTTACGGTTTCTGACTGAACCTGATATTCCCTTTATCAATAATCAAGCTGTTCGCATAGCGTCCCGAAGGGTACGTGATTTACAGGTGATGAAGTGTAAGCAGAAAATTTCTGGTGGCTTTCGCTCCTTGGCATCATGGTCGGTTTAACCGGAATTGGTGGGGCTTCTCTAATTACCCCCATGTTGATTTTTGTTTTCCAAGTGGCACCTTCTGTTGCTGTGAGTTCTGATGTTGTAGCAGCCACATTAATGATGTTAGTTGGTAGCGTTAAACACTGTCAACAGCAAACCTTAGACACAGAAATTGTCAAATGGTTACCAATGGGTAGTGTTTCTAATTCACTAGTAGGGGTGCGAATCTTACACCTGATTCGACAGAGTGGTGAATATAATCTAGATCAAATTTTGCTGCGGTTATTAGGGCTCATGATTTCGTTAGTCACATTGTTGGCACTTATACAATTATTATTCATAACTTTTTTCCCCAACTTCAATTTACCTAAATTGCCAAAATTAGATATCACAACCAATAGGGGACGATTTCTCACTATAACTATAGGAGAAATTTTAGACTGTTTCGTTGGTTTAACTAGTGTCTCTTCTGGTTCAATGTTTGCCTTAGTTTTGATTGGCTTCTTTCGGCTTGATACCCGTAAATTAGTAGGTACAGATATTGCACAACCAGCCATTTTATTACTGTTTACATCCCTTGGGGATTTTACTTTGGGTACAGTTGATTGGAGTTTAGTTTTACCGATATGGTTAGGCTCATTTCCGGGATTTTTATTAGCTGCAAAAATTTGCCAGATTACTCCTCAACATCCATTGCGGTTTATCATTTATGCCATTTTGATGATGGTAAGTTGGAAGTTAGTAGCTCCTGTTTAACGGAAACTTCCAGAAATATAATCACGACTGCGGTAATTAAAAGTATGGGGTAAGAATTTCTTCGTAGGGGCAAATTATAGAATTTGCCCAATACGATTTTCATTGTAGTGAAATAAAGCTGTGAAATCTGATAAACGAGAAACTTGCTGGACTTTGTAAGAAATAAATACAATTGTTAATTCATAAGGTAAACATTCGATGAGTTCTTCAGTTTTCATGGTAGTGACCGGATCAAGCCCCGAACAAAGGTCATGCATGAGGAGAACTTGCGGTTTAACTGCTAGAGCACGGGCAATACACAATCTATGTTGTTGTCCATAAGATAGTTCTAAAGCAGATTTATAGAGGTTGTTTTTTACTTCTTCCCAGACATCTGCTGATTTAACTGCTAATTCAACAATCTCATCTAATTCTACTTTTGGATGCCATCCGATTAATTTAACGCCATAGGCAACATTATCATAGATACTCATAGGAAAAAGATGTGGTCTGGCATAACATAAATCATACTAATTTGACGCCGCAGCCGAGCCGATTTAAGTTGACACGACGACCGTAAATATTATTATACCCAAAAAATTCTAGGTTACCTTCAATTTTTACCTCTTCTTGTAATTCATTCATCCGATTAAGAGATTTCAAAAAAGTATATTTACCACAACCACTTAGACCCATAATAGCTGTGATTTTATTTTGGGGAATATCCAGTGACACATCTTCAATAATTTTTTGGGTGTCGTAATAAAAGCTAAAATTTTCGACTCTGATGGCCGGAATTATTTTACTCATGTTGACAAAGCTTATACAACAACTATTGACTGGTAAAGATAGTAAGAAAAAAATCGCTGCTACTCCCTTCCCACTAAAAGAATAAGGTCATAGTAATAGGGTAGAGGGATAATGCTTCTGCGTAAGGTCGAATCCCACACCCCTAATTTCATACTGGGAAGGGAGTAAGGTTTAATTATGTTGCTTTGTTAAATGTGTGACGAGTAGATGAGATGGATAAACAGCAAATCTCTGGTCATTAGAGGTGTATAGTAATCTATGATATGAATAGAATTTTATCTTCGCTAGAATTTTAATCACCACCTTTCACTATATTACTGTGTTTGGTCACATAAGAAATGAGACGTTCGAGAAATTAAAAAATAAAGACTTGATGAAGGTAAGAATTCAGGAGTCAGGAGTCAGGAGTCAGAATGTTTGAGAAATTGGTCAATTATCAAATAGATATTTTTGGTGTTAGCCTGAGAAAGCCGACTGCTGATGGCTGAATACTTAGTGATAAAGACAATTCAGAATCAGGAACAAAATTTAATGGACGATAGCGATATTTATCAATTGGATGCGCGTCAAACCAGTTGTTATGCTAAATTCTCTAGTCAATTTTGAACAGGAATGGTGGGTTGTTTATGCTAAGACATTTCAGTGTGATAGTTACTACTTTTATTTTCTGGCATCTGTGCAGTTTTGTCACACTGGCAGAGGGTAAAAAGCCAGAACAAATGGATAAATTCCCTCCAGGTCCGTTGGAGATGACTACTCCTGATCCTTTAGTACGGGGTTCTGTGGAAAAACAGCCATTAACCTTGGAAGAGTTGCAAAAGTTGGAAACTGCGCTAGATGAGTTAAATCAAGAAGCTACAACGACTCTACAAATAGGGGATAAGCTGACTGCTTTTGATATTTGGAATCGAGAATTACGACTGCGGCGTTTTTTAGGTCCATTGGCTGAGGTACACGCATTATCAGGGGTCGGTGCGATCGCATGGAATGAAAATGAGCGTCAACAGGTAAAATATATTACTGAGAGATTGCAGGTAATTGAAAAACAGATGCTCAAGCAAAAAAGCACTGATTTAGAATTATGGCGATCGCTTGGTGAAGCTTACCAAAATATTCATGTTCCTAAGTTGGCTGTGGTAGCTTATCAGCAGATTTTAATATTGTTCAGACAGCAGAATAATACTACTTCTGAGTTAGGAACTCTTAATAAGATTGCGGAACTACATTTAAGTTGGTTTGATTATTCCCAAGCTGCTACAATTTACCAAGAACTGTTAAATCTTGCTATTAGTCAAGGTGATAGACCAAATGAATTAGGATACTTGCAACAACTGGTTCACATTTTTGAAAAAGCAAAACAGCATCAACAAGCAATTAATGTACTGAGTAGACTAGCAGGAATTTACACCAGTGATGGTAATCTTACCCAGATTCCAGCTTTAAAAATTGCGATCGCACAAAATTATCAATCTTTAGCGCGGGAAAATCCCAACTTACTACAAGAAGCCTTTAACAAGTATCAAGAGGCTTATGTTACAGCATGGCAATCACAACAATATGTGACTGCTAGTGAAGCTTTACAGAAATTAATCAAGCTTTACCGTTCCCAAAACCAAATTGATGAAGCTTTGCAAACTGCTGAGATTTTATTAGAAACAGAAACACTAGCTACTAATTTTTACGGTTTGATGCAAGCTTATGATCAAATAGGACAATTGTATTTAGAAAAGAAAGAAGATGGAAAAGCACTAACAGCTTTTCAAAAAGGATTAGAAATAGCCCAACAACTCAAATATCAAGAAACATACTTTTCCCAAAGAATTGAAACATTATCAAAAGGTAACTTTTAAATAGCTAACATGATAAGATGAGAAGATAGAAGTTAGGAGTGAATAATTAACCAATTTCTCAAACATTCTGACTCCTGACTCCTAAATCCTTGCCTTTTTCCTCTTCTTCTGAATCATTTCTATCATTAGATATATTCCTGATGATAATAAAAAACATGATTTCCTCTGATCTTTCCCTACAACTATGAAATAGTAACTATACTCTAGTGCACTAGTATTCTGTCATAAGCTAGAGGAAAAGGATTCCAAAAATTTCTAAGATTTTGAAACAAACATAACATACTTTTGAAACTTGGGAACAATTATAATGCCACTTTATAAACTAGAAACCTACGATCCAAATTATCGAGAAACCTTTGGAGGAGATGATGTAAGAACCTTGCATCTGTATACAGAAGGAGGAGTAGAAGTTGGTGCAGTGGACGATGTTTTAGTTGATGATAATGGGCGATTTAGATATTTAGTTATTGATACAAGTTTAGATAGTGTTGGTAAAAAAATATTACTACCTATTGGACTAGCTCGGATTAATTATCCAGCTAAATGCGTCTATGTCGATGGACTAAGTAAGCAGCAAGTAGAACAGTTACCAGAGTATCAGGAACACATCATTGTGGATGAAGAATTTGAAGAAAAAGTACGCAATGTTTATCGCTCTCCCATCAGTAGCATCAATTATTCTCGGGAAAACTACACCTATGAACAAGAACCAAGTTTATATGGTTTGAATCAACAATATCATCAAACTCTCAGACTGTATGAAGAACGTTTAATAGCCGATAAACACCGAATTAAAACTGGAGAAGTCGCTGTTGGGAAACACATTGAAACTGAAACAGCAAGAGTTAGAGTACCTATTCAGAAAGAACGGATTGTAATTGATAGAGTTCAAGCTACAGCTACAAGTACAGTAGTAGATCCAAATGAAATTAAGTTCCAAGAAGGGGAAGTAGCCCGAATAGAAGTTTATCAAGAAACACCAGAAATTCATAAGGAAACATTTGTCCGGGAAGAAGTGCGAGTGAGGAAAATGGTAGATCGGGATATGGTGGAAGCAGAAGATATAATTCGTAGGGAAGAGTTAGATATTAATACTTCCGGTGATTTCAATTTGCGGGAACATGGTGTAGGCAGTGATCAATCTTCTTAAATTCTGATGAAATCAGTCCAAATATTGAGAAATTAACCATAAATAAATTCAAAGTTCATTCAAGATTAAATTCATTCAGGAGAAGGAGGAAAAAAGGTCAATAAACTTCTAATGTGGAAATTAAGAAATGCTATCTATGATAGTTGGAGGAAAAATATATGGTACTTTACAAATTAGAAGACTTTGATCCTCAGTACCGCGATTCTTTTGAAGGTAATGAAATTAAAGGTGTAGGAGTCTATACAGAAGGCACTGACGAAAAAATTGGCACTGTTCATGATGTTTTAGTTGATGAGCAAGGACATTTTCGTTATTTAGTAGTTGACTTAGGTTTCTGGATTTTTGGTAAAAAAGTCTTGCTTCCCATTGGTCGTAGCCGGATTGATTATGCAAGTGATCGCGTTTATGCTATTGGTTTGACAAGAGAACAAGCGGAAAACTTACCAGAGTTTAACGAAGGTCTAGCCACAGATTACGACTACGAAGAAGGAGTGCGCGGAGTATATCGCAATCCCCAATACCGGACTCCACCAGTAGAAGCATCAGCCCCTGTAGAATCATCAACACCTGTAGAATCCTCAACACCTGTAGATGCACCACCGATAGCAACGACGACGACTACTACCCCTGTGACTAATATTACGGCTACTTACACCCCTGATACCTACCGCTACGAACAAGAACCGGATTTATTCGATTTAAATGAGCGAAATCATCAAAAGTTGAAATTGTATGAAGAAAGGCTGATTACCAATACACGCCGCCACAAAATGGGGGATGTTACCGTCGGGAAGCGCGTAGAAACCGAAACAGCACGAGTAGCAGTACCCCTAGAAATAGAACACATTGTTGTTGAACGGACCACACCTGAAGATGCTGGTAGAGTAGTTTCTCCTGCGGAAGCTAACTTCCGAGAAGGTGAAGTTGCACATATGGAAATCTATGAAGAAACGCCGGAAGTTCGCAAGGAAGCATTTGTTCGGGAAGAGGTGAGTGTTAAAAAAGTTGTGGAGCAACATACACTTGAAACACAAGCAACTGTGCGTCGGGAAGAGTTAGATGTGAAGGCTCCTAATTTACCAGTTGAAGAACGATAATCACATAAGTTAGGAGTTGAGAAGATAAGTTACGAGTTGAGAAGGCAGAGGTTTATTAATTTTGTTGGCGTAGCCTACCAGAAGCAATATTTTAAATTTTTCTCTACCTTATACACCAAGACGGTTCAGTTAAGGAAAATTATCTGTTTAGGCAGGCAGAGGAGGCAGGGGGAGCATGCCAAATGTGTAAGTAGGAAGGCACAAAAAAACTATAGACGCGCAGCAGCTTGTCCGATAGTAGTATGTAACGAAAAGTAAAATTGACCAAAACCTCTTCCCTATTGCCTCTTGCCTTGTCATAACGACAATTTTTAACACCCACCTACTTATGCCTGAATATTTAACCTCAGAAACACCAGGGGAACAGCAATTAATCAACAATACCTCCATAGCAGAGGAAGAACAAATTATTCCTATTTTAGAAGAAAGAATGTTTGTTGATAAACACAAACAAAAACTAGGAGAGGTAATTGTTCGTAAACAAATCGAAACTCAGATGATACATGTCCCCATCCGCAGGGAAAAATTGATTGTTGAACAAGTTAGCCCAGAACATCAACAATTAGCAGAAATTGATTTAGGGGAAGGTGTAATTGCGGAGGGAATTGATAAATTAACTACATCAAAAACCCCAGAAGTTGCCTATTTTGATAGTGATTTAATAGTGAGTGGAGAGTTTAGTTCACCTAAGATTGCTAGTTTACTGTTAAATGCGATCGCACTAGAAAAAGATCACGGCTGTCAGGAGGTAAAAATGACAATTCTAGTAGAGAATAAATCCCAACAAAAAAAATATCAAGAATGGTTTAATCGCTGTTCTGAGAGTTAATGATCAGGTGGGTATTTCCCACCTTTTTAAAAAATTAGGTCTGACTGGAATTGTCACACTCAATGTCTCTTGTAGGCTGTCTCAGATGTGGGAGTCCACATTTTCGGATATGCTTCAGGTAATTCCACGAGTTGATATCAAGATCAACAATGAAAAAGTTAATTACAACCATTTTCACGATGTCTTACCTGTAGATGAAGAACTCTAATTACCCTTTTCTAGCTAATCAAAATAACTAGCTGTTCACGAAGAATTTAACCCAAACTACTACCACATCTTTGATGTGTAAGGGATCTCTGATCAAATATTGGGAACTGCTGGTTTTTAATTACTGCTTTTCAAGTCCCATTCATTTGCTTCCACAATGGCATGGGTGAAAAAGAATTTGCGGTAAGTCCAATGGATGCCCAAAAAAATTAAACTGACTAAGGTGAGTAGAATCAGTCCAAAAACTCTACTGTAGGCGTGGCAATGCCACAAAAACTTCTTTAATTGGGATTTACCTAGTTTCCAGAGATAGACTACATTGATCGGCTGGGACTTATATATAATATTCATGTTCAAGAATGTTGGTGTGTTCTGCTGTGCGATCGCTAACAACGGGAGCTTTGCGTCTTTGCTTGGCATCTATAGGACAATCACCAATTTGAAACTACGGTAATTCCATAGATCTTGTAGTGTATCCATAGAGTATGTGACATAGCTGGCTTATCAAAGCCAGAGAAAAAATTGCTGTTTGGATACCAATTAACTGGAAGTTTAGCTGTCACCTACGATATGTAAGTTTTACTGAAACTCAATTGGTTCAAAAAACTCCAGTTTTGTTGCGAAGAGCTTTTAGGCTTTCAGCTTGTTGTAATACTCCTTCTGTAATGCGATCACACGCTAACTCACACAACTTAAAAGTCACTGGGTCAGCAATCTCGTAATAGGCGCTAGTCCCTTTCGGCTGATGAGACAAAATCCCCCCTTGAGTTAATACTGTCAGATGCTTACATAGATTTGCTTGCCCCAAACCAGTGGCCTCTGCAATCTCCATCACATTCATCGAACCTGACTTCAGACAGGTCAGAATCTGTAGCCGACTCCCCTCTGATAGCACCTTAAAATAGTCAGCAACTGCCGCGAGAATAGCAGGATCAATCTTGGATAGCTTCGTTTTTAGCATGGGGAAACTCAATCTTTAGCACAATAATTGCTTAATAACTACTTGGCATTATAACTAGCTGTCAATTAACAACGGCGAACAAAACTTATTACTTCTTAAAACTAATGTCAGGTTTACGCTGGTTATGTAGAGTGCTATTAAGTATGAAAACAGCACAATCACTAATATCAACATTACCAGAATGAGAATTTATTGACAATAACTTGCCAGGATACAAACTTGCTCCAAAAACAGTAAATTATGCAGGAATAGAACAAAGATGGTTAGTAGTGCAAAGTCAAGAGACAAGAGAATCAGACCTGCGTAATCTCTTGAAAGGGGATTTACTTTTCTTAAAGACCCATTATTGTTTGCAGATACTATTCTCGGCTATTAGTAGATTTCTTAATTCATTAAGAAATTATAGTTTTTCAGAAAAATTTACATTTCAAGCTAAAAGATATCCCTTACGCTATGTTTTTGATTTTCTTCTGTCAACTCCTTATCTCTGGGTTCAGTTATCAGAGTTAGAGTGGATCGAGATTATGAACTCTATAAATCCCAGACTAGATCCCCTTAAATTGAGCCTGGACAGTGGATAGCCCAATCCTGATGTCAGAGGAGCGGATCAAACAAGTATAGATTTAATCAGTGTTTGAAAACAGAAATTATGTGTATTTTGTTAATTTTTTCAGCCCTATTTAAAAAATCTACAAAACTTGCAAATTTAGCTCATTAAATTCTGGACATACAACTAAATTCTCACCAGCAACAATCTCCACTTTGTGATAAATCTGTCGATTAATTCCCACACTAAAACAGTTTTATTTTCTGGATCAATAATCCAATATTAAGGAATACCCAATCTTGATATTGTCAACGCTTGGCTATAAAATCCCTATCTCTTTGTAATTCACCAGGGCTAACCAGTTCAACCACTAACAAAGGTGGTAACATGGATAATCTGATAGTATTACGTTTAGATAATTGTTGAATATGTTCTTCTCGAAGAATAGTTAAATCAGGATCATGGTTTCTCGGTTCTCCTCTCACTTCCGACTCTATACCATGTCCCCGTACTCTATCAATTCCTATTAATAATGCAAACATGAGTAAAATGCAATTGGTAATTCGTACGTTAATCCCTGATGACGGTGGCATTCCTATTAACTCTCCATTAAATAATTCATATAATTTATCTGAGCCATTGTCATAAGCTAAATATTCTTCAAAACTTTGAAAACGTGGCTTAACTTCTAACATGATAATTCCTCCATTATTCAGTTGTAACATTCATGAACAATAAATTCTGAATATGCAGGTAAAGCTCAAATTTGGGGATAGAGAAGATGCTATGAATCTGGATAATTAACAGGGCGAACGCATGTAAGTATAGTACATATATACTAAGGAATGAGAAAGGTAGGGAGGGCTGATGATATAGAGGTTGACCAATGAGGCTCTGATGGTAAAGTCATTGTAAAAGTAGAAG
>ERZ1034377.348-NODE-348-length-10334-cov-11.013064_pt1 | contig 10334 bp, 7 predicted proteins | sample MGYA00520584_ERZ1034377 | MGnify/ENA primary metagenome ERZ1034377 (study PRJEB33736, sample SAMEA104288464) | Azolla filiculoides | biome: Urban; feature: water surface; material: ditch water | place: Netherlands | collected 2014 ... | reverse complement strand
ATTTTCTATTTAATTAAGACAAGCAAATTATCTTAATTGGTGTAGTGACGATGTGTGTGTTAATTCTAGTTTAACTTAATGAAGACTTCGATGCTTCAACAATTGCATAGAGTCGAGAGGTAATTTGGTTTATATGTTGAAGTATAATTCAATCGATGATGATCCCAAATCCTCAATTAGCCCACATTAGGAAGACATGTTGACCCCTGCTAAAGAAACTTGATTCATTAGCCTTGTATCTTGCATATTAAGGTATGATCTTTTGAGGAGCTTTAGTTTATCACACTCTTTTGTAAACTTTTCCAAGCTACATAAATAAATAAAAAATAGCTAAATCTAATTTCCCTCTCTTGTGATTGTTGTTCTTATCTCCCATGAAAGGAGCCCAACATCCATACTCACTCACATGACTAAACAACACTAGAGTGAGCAAAAAGTGCACATGTACATGCTAAAAAACCCACCCCTCATATTTTAATAAAGTTTTTGGTTTACCTAAATGCTACAAATAGATATTTAGCTCTGACTACCTTATTTCAATGTAAGGGGTGGGTTTTATACTAATGTGTATATGCACTTTGTTGCCCACTATTGCAATGGATATTAACATAACCATATTGCAACGACGAAGAGGAATGGCACGAGGATGGAAACCATGCAAGCAAATCGTGATTACAATATTGGAACATGACATAGGCGATATTGGTGTCAAATAACAACAATTTAAAAAAAGTATTTTAAGTCGATGAGCAATATCACTACCAAAGTGCATGTGATTACGTCATGTGGTTTTTTATGGGTTCTCATGTACCTTTTCTACCCATAAACGTATTTCAACAACATGATACATTGAACCAAGAAAAGCAAAGAAAAATACACTTATTGCTTGAAAGTCCACTAAACAGTTGAGGATAAATGACAAAATCGTAATAGTACAGACAAATCCACCTTTTACATGCTTGTAATGACTCCTATTGGGAAAACATTTGGACAAGTATTGTTGGAAGTCTCCACGGTATAGTACGAGATAAAGCACACACAAAGACTAGGTAATAGTACAAACAGATCCAATTTGCGGAAACATGTAATTTATAATCAGATGTTCGAAAAACCAAACACGCATATGTCTGACGATTATTATTGGTAGTTAGTAAAGAAACACACACATATCCAATGGATACACCAAAAAGTATGGAAAGAAGCACACGCAAAAACTTAAGACCCTGTTGAAATAGATTCAATGCACACTCATAAAACATTAAATGATGACCAAAACATGTATGGGTTTGAAGTGATTATCCCCACAAATCAAACATTAATCCCATTTCCTCTACTTAAAATTCAAACCTAATGAAGCACATTGTACTTGCAATAGAAAAGTTTAGATGGAATGGAGCACAACCCACTTCAAAAGCAAGTGAAACATATCCCCCTGACAAATACAAGATGAATGCAATGTATTCCACTTGCAACAAAAAATAAATCCAAACCATATTCCACTTGCATCTAATAGACTTGACCCAAAGTGTACCATATAGGTCATCTTTACATTTGTCAAAATTCAAGTTGAATGGACATGTCACATAACCATATCCTACTTCCACGAGACTGAAGTTGAAGCCAAATATTCCACCCCCACGAGACAAATTAGAAAACCGATGGACCATGTCCCCACATGCATGTAGATCAAAGTCAAATATGATAGACAATTATCTTCCTTTGGATGGATACATAAGTCAAAACGAATGGAGCATCAGCCCACACATAATTTCAAAACACAAACATATATACTTTGCAGACAGATGATTCACCCACCACGAAAAGGCAGATAAATACATCGAGCCGACGCAAAGACACATAGTCATGTGTGTGTGTGTGTGTGTGTGTGTGTGGGAGGAGATGATGCGTTGGTGTGTATGTGGGAGGGGATGATGCTCTCTTTTACTTTGTTTTTCGAAGGAGCCAATCAATGTTTGCAGGTTAAATAGAGTAGCAGCAGCGTCCATCTAATATCTTCTAGAAGTCCTTGACCTCAGACTTCTTTCGCTGTTCTTTATGATAAGTCGATAACTATTCACACGAATTCTTCGAAAGCGCAAAAATGTGGAAAAAGTTAGTAAGAAAACGTGCTTAGAAAATAAGGACACATAACGTGGTGGAATGTCTAATGTTTTGTTTCCCACCCCCACTCATCAATTGGATGGAATGTGTGTTGTGTTCCGTAATTGAATGGGTTTGAAAGGGCAAATCAATCAATTATTTCCAAATTTAACTACGTCAGTAGGATATGAAACATCCTCAAATGGGTTTGTCCTACAACCCCCAACAAAACAAACCGCAAGAATGAGAATTTGATATCTTGGAAACATCCTAAAACGGCTTGCTTACTCGAAAAAGAAGAAGCACCATTTGTAACGTTAATCGTGGAGCCGTTATTTCTTCCAATATTCGTATTGGCGTGACTTTTGGAACGAATCAAAGTGTCCATTACGTCCAATTTTAATCAAATTTGGGGTAGAACTTCCTCGAGTATGTTTGCCCTCCCAACCACAAAAAAGAAGAATGCAGATTAAAAATAACGAAATGATCCTAAAATGGTTTCCTTGAAACACTGGGTATGTTAATATTGCTCTTGGGGCAACTTCTACAACAAATAATGTGTGTTGGAATGTTTACATTTCGATTCTCACATTCTGAAATGCATGACAATTCTTTTGTGTGTTAGATACGATTTTCATTTTGCACCTTCATCAATTTGATACATGTTTGTTGCGGCCGTAAGAAAGACACAATTGTGTGTTAGACACAATTTGGCAGTACTAGAAAGGATTGTAGAGTCTACAATGGGTCAACTAGTTTGGCACAAATCTATGACAATTACAAAAAGAGTGAAAAATGCACTTAAAATATCACCGAAAAGCAAACATAAGGTTGAGCATTCAGTCAAGAAGACTCCTTAAAATCTAGAGAATCATTAATATTCTTCTAATAACAGTGTGGAAGCCTAGTAGTGATGTGCTACAATGTACAAACTTTTGGCAATCCATTATGATTGGCATTCAAACTTTGTGGACGAAAGACTAGGAAGACTCGAGAACTCTTTTTCATTCCGGGTTGAACCAAAGTATCTATCGTCTATCTGCGAATTGTCAAAGGCTTCTCTCTTTCTAGAAAGTAAGTATGTATGAACGCATTCAGCACGTACCTCGTGTTAGGACCGGGCCCCTACCCTCCTCTCCCCTCCTGTAACATATATGTATGTATATAAATATGTACATATGAGATAGCGGAGAGCATCGACCAACCCAAGCATTCATCAGCTCTCTCTGCTTTCCTCCTCTCCACAATATTCGAATCACTTCCATCCACAATACTCAGAAGCACTTTCGTCCATACCCACCCAATTACAATACTTACTAACTCCAATTTACACAATTCCACCATTCATCACCCAATATGACATCTACTGAGACCACCCATAACATCCATGGAAACAGTGCTATGCGGATCATGGAGCGCTCTGATGGCCCCGCCACAGTGCTTGCCATTGGTACGGCCGTCCCGAACAACGTCTTCCTACAGAAGGATTACCCTGATTTCTACTTCAACATTACCGACAGCAACCACCAGACGGAGCTCAAGCACAAGTTCAAGCGCATGTGTAAGTAGTAGGAGTTCTAAGAACCCCCATCCTCACCCCCACTGTCATATACAGCTGCTAGTTTCATTATAAGTATATGCCATTGAAAGGAGAGACATCCATGTATATTGCTTGAACTACAGGCGAGAAGTCGTGCATCACGAAGCGGCACCTCCACCTGAATGAGGAGATCCTTCATGCCAACCCTAGCATCTGCGGTTACTGGGAGAAGTCGTTGGACGTGCGCCAGGACATCGTGGTGGTCGAGGTGCCCAAGCTCGCCAAGGAGGCAGCGGCGAGGGCCATCAAGGAGTGGGGCCAGCCCAAATCTAAGATCACCCATCTTGTCTTCTGCACCACTGCCGGGGTCGACATGCCTGGTGCCGATTGGGTGCTCACTAAGCTTCTCGGCCTCCGTAGCTCCGTCAAGCGCCTCATGCTCTACCAGATCGGATGCTATGGTGGCGGGACCGTCCTCCGCATTGCCAAGGACCTGGCTGAAAACAACAAGGGCTCCCGCGTCCTGGTCGTATGCAGCGAGATCACGGCTGTCACATTCCGAGGTCCCAGTGACACGCATCTCGACAGCCTGGTGGGCCAAGCCCTGTTCGGTGACGGTGCCTCTGCCGTCATCGTGGGTGCAGAGCCGGTGGCAGAGGTGGAGACACCCTGGTTCGAGCTGCACTGGACGGGGTCGGAGATCATGCCGGATAGTGACGGTGCCATTGACGGCCACCTACGTGAGGTGGGCCTCACGTTCCACCTCCTCAAGGATGTGCCCACCATCATCTCCAAGAACATAGGCAGGGTGCTTGAAGGCGCCTTCGCCCAAGTGTTTGGTAGATCATCAGCGGATGATGCCCCCCCTGCAAGCTACAATGATGTGTTCTGGGTGGCGCACCCAGGGGGGCCAGCCATCCTGGACCAGGTGGAGCTCAAGTTGGGGTTGAGCAAGGAGAAGCTGGCAGCGAGCCGGCACGTGCTGGATCAGTACGGCAACATGTCGAGCGCGTGCGTGCTGTTCATCCTGGACCAAGTGCGCCGGTCATCGGTGTCGAGGGGCACGGCCACGACCGGCGAGGGGCAGGAATGGGGTGTGTTGCTAGGGTTCGGGCCGGGTCTCACATGCGAGACGGTGGTGCTGCGAAGCCTCCCCCTCCCAACACCCGCCCAGCAGCTCCGTATCCCTCCTCTACCTGCAGCTGAGGTTGTAGTAGTAGAGTAGTGTACTGTTAAAAAAGAAACTGAACAGTAATAATGTTACGCGTTAACGTGGCGGCCGCCAAAGATGCCAATGCATCCAGCATTTGTCCTGTAATTGGCTAGGCAAATTATAATAATAAATTACTTCGGCCGAAAAATATGTGAAGGCGTTTCTTAAATGGCTAAATAGATTACAATAATATATTACTGGAATGTTTTTTATTTAGTTAATCTAAATTCAGCAAAAATAAATAATAATAATCAGCACAATACTCTTTAACAAGTAACATCATGCTACTTTTAATGGAATGCTCTACCTCTAAGGTCTTGAATACCCGGAACACTTACCCCCATCATTAATCTCAAAGTTGTAGATGCGACCCTCAAAGTTGTAGTATTGACCAACCAAGCATGGCGAGTATCCAAAACCTTGGTACGAGCTATGGGCCAAAAATGTTTGTTCCTTGGTGATATTTCACATGTAGTGATAATACTTTGCTTTTCATTATCAAGAATTTTTCATACATAGGTTTAGTGCCTATGTTAAGAATATTGTCATTGAACATAAGTTGAAAATCCACATAGGTAATGGTCCTACACAATATAATAACTTCATGAAGTGAGAAATATCAAGAATTAGGATCATCAAATTGTTTTACATATCTTTGAAAGTAATTTTGAAGACAAGACTTGCAAAATTTGACCATTCTGAGGGACTAACAACACACTATATGTATATAAATGTTACGAGCATGAACATAATTTATCCCGTGGTAAATTGTACCATAGTTTCTACACAGACGATAACGTGCGAGGGTTAATCAAGAATGTAAAGACGGGAAATATTACTTTTAATCCTAGGAAATGAGACAAACCATAAGGGCCACGTGTGAACTTGCCTTAGGGGCATAGGTCTGGCTATAAATATGAGGCCTAACTACCCTCATTGGACACATCACTTTACGTTGAGACTATGATCGTATGGTGAATAGACTCTTGTAGCAAGCCATGGCGGTGGTATGGGATGCCGATCAAGGCTCGAGTATGTCTCGATCCCTTCGCTCGGGGGTGGTCAGGTGTTCCCACTCTGTCTCTTTCTCTTTATCTCATCTACATATCATTTATTTCCCAATTTCATGTGTGTGTGTGTGTGTGTGTGTGCGTATGTATGTATGTATGTATGTATGTATGTATGTATGTATGTATGTGCGTATGTATGTATGTATGTATGTATAGTAGGGATGGTGGTGGTGATTAGTATAAAAAGATTAGTATGGGGCGGAGGCAGGTGGTTGTTGCTTTAGACTCTGACATTCTTCCAAATTGTGGATATACATATATTCATGAAGATGGATTATCGGAAGGCCAAGTATTGGCTAAAGCTCATCATCATTATAGAATGATACGTGATGCGATACCCTTATCAGGTTCAATAAACGGTGAGCAAGATGGCAATGAGGTCACTCTAGAGCCATTAATGAAAAACAGGAAAATGGCATCACAACAACCTAAATTTTCCTAAATGCGAGTAATGTCATGGAATGTTCAAGGGTTAGGAGGCCCCTTATATAGACGATACAAATATCGTCTCCGTCAAGAAATCAACAAATGCATAGTGGGTGGACCCCTAGATTTTCTTTTAATACAAGAACATCATCTAAATACTTTTAGAATTTCTCGGTACGGTTCCATTCTACCTGGGAACTGGGACATGTTTTGGTCTCCCGCAATAGGCAACACGGAAGTCCGAGGAGGGGTGTGTATGGCTATTTCACAAAGATGGATATCATCCATTATTCAAAAACAAGTGGTTATTCCAGGAAGGGCTCAATTTGTTATTATCCAAGAGGAAGAGACTACATGGGGACTTTTAAATATATATGCTCCCAATACTGCAACGGCGCGGCAACAATTTTGGAAAGATTTATTAAATAAATTGCCGTCTCTTGGTCATTGGTGTATTGCTGGTGATTTTAATATGCTTGAGGATCCCATCGATAGAATGGGAGGTAGCTCAATCACGATACATGGTCATGAGCTAACAATGTGGGAACAATTGGTGTTTTCCTTACAAATGTTAGACGCTTGGCATGCGCCTTCCATGGTTCGTACAAACACCTCACTTTTGTTTTCAAGATCAGATAGGCGAGTAAATGGTACTAATCTAGCTCGCTTGGATAGATTTTATTTATCTGGCAAATTTATTTCAGCAACGGGTACCGTGCATATAATGCCAGGAACTACCTTTTCTGATCATGCTCCAATTATTCTTTCACTCTCGACTCAAAAGAATAAAGAATTTGTCAATCTGAAGATTCCTGAAGAGCTGTTGTTAGACAATAATTTCTCATCACAGGTGATTGATTTATGGTCGCAAAAAGATGTTGGGCAAGAATCAATGACTATGCGGGTAGCTAATGGCCTACAAAGAATTTCAGAATTTTTCAGGTGTAAATCTAAGGAAAGGTTTGCTATGATGAAAGAAAGGGAGAAAAGGTCTCGTGCTTCTCTTGTTTCCTTGCAACGGTTACAAGAACGTTACCCACACTGTACTTGGATTGCCGAGAAACTTGGGTCAACAAAACAAGAACTAGCTGAACTATTAGAAAAGCGTGCAGAATTTCAATATCATCGTAGGGCAGCTAATTGGACCCAAGTGGGTGACAAATGTACAGTTGAGTTTTTTCATGCAAAGAGACCTAATTATAATGCGGTTTCAATCAAACAACTACAACATGAGAATGGGACCATCTCATCTGATCCTCAAGTAATGAGAGAAATAGCCACAAGATACTATTCTAACCTACTATCAGCTGTTTCTTTCTCTGATGAAGAATTAGTATGTCGGTCACATGTATGGAATAAGTTGAAGTCAAGAATAACAGAGGATATGAATGTAAGTCTTCAAGATGTTCTTACATGTCATGAATTAACTGAAGCACTTCACGCTTTGCCTAAAAATTGTTGTCCAGGTGTGGATGGTCTAACCCCAACATTTTTTATTAAATATTGGGACGTATTCAAAGCAGATTTATGCACAGCATTTCAGCAAATTCTTCGAGAGGGTAGGATGCCTTCTCAGTTTACAGAAGGATTGATTTATCTTATTCCTAAATCAGACGGTCCTTCACTCGACATCAAGAAATGGCGGCCGATTACACTACTAAATACAGTGTATAAAATTTTGGCTAAAGCAATTAGTATACGACTCAGCACCATAATGCCTACAGTTATACATCCGACTCAAACAGGATTCATTCGAGAAAGAAGTATTTTGGATAATGTGTACACATTTTGGGAATCTGTGGCCTTGGCAACTAAATCTAATCAAAAGTTGGTTGTTCTTATGCTTGATTTTGAGAAAGCATATGATCGTGTTGACTGGGAATTTTTACAAGGGGTATTGATTCGCTTTGGATTTTCAAAAGAATGGATAAAAGGTATTTCCTCATTATATAATGCTGCACAAAGCCGAGTCTTGTTGGCTGGAGATTATGGCCCTTTGTTTTATATTTCTCGATCAGTTCGTCAGGGTTGTCCACTGGCTCCCTTTCTATTCCTGTTTTTTGCTGAGGCAATGATTTCTTTTTTGAATGCTGCTGATATTGGTATACGTGGACTATGCACTCCACTCTCACATATAGAAGTAAGGGATGCTGAATTTGCAGATGACACTGCCCTATACTTAAAAGGTGATTTGGAAAATTTGGAAAAAACAGAAGTGGCCATATCCACATTCTGTAAGGCTTCAGGTGCATTGGTTAATTGGAACAAGTCCTTTGCATTTTGGGTGGGAGATGTAAATCCTCCGTTATGGAACCCGCACCCGCAATTTCGATGGATACCATCAGGTTGCCCAGTTCGGTACCTAGGATGTACTATAGGTGTTGATCTTTCGATGGAAAATCAAGTGGCTCCCCTCTTATTGTCTTTGAGGCAAAAACTGTTATTATGGAGCTCAGCTAAGTTGTCTTTTGCTGGTAGGGTTATAGTTGCCAATCAGGTGTTATTGGCGTCAACATGGTATGTTTTGTCATGTTGGATATTCTCCAAGTCATGTATTCTGAAAATACGCAGATTGATTCGTAATTTTCTATGGTCTGGCAAATCGGAAGGCAATGCTCGGTCTAAAGTAAAATGGGATGTTATTACCTTACCTCGCTCTAAAGGAGGACTAGGTATTATTGATCCAGTAGACCAATCAAGAGCACTATTAAGTAAGTTGCTCATTAGAGGATTTACGCCGGGGAAAGAGATATGGAAAATACTATTACTCGACCGCTGTTCAGACTGCTTTCCTCGATTAGGTGCCCCTTGGTCTAAGGATGTAAACTGGATATTTAGGGAAAATTTCAGAGTACCTGCAGCTAACAAGTGGGAAGACAGGTTTATTAGAACAGTATTTTCGGCATGGAAACAAGTATTACCTGGTTTGCTTCGCAATAAACCTAAGCCCAATCATTATATTGAGTATATTAGACAAAGGATAGTTTGGAATCCGTTGTTTACAACATCAGATGGTTCGCTGTTGGGTTCTAGACAATGGTTATCATGGGGAAAAATGGCAGAAGGTCCTGCAAAAACTGTTCAGACATGGCAACGTTTTTTATCAAGGTCATGGGAAGAACAAAAAGAAATCCTAGGTAGTATGCATGGGGGACAAATAATGTACCAACAAATTCAAGAGGCTATGAGTAGATTTCCTATTCCACCCAATAACTCTAATCACAGATGGGTTGGGGTCTTTTCAAGATTGGAAGTACTCTTGGCTGTTAAAGGATATTCAGATGATAAGACCTACCGATCCTTTGAGGTGGATGAAGCAAACCAATTGACACAATCCGGGGAAATGAGGATAGATTACCCTTATGCTATGGAACACAAGATAAGAATCATCGGATATGCTGACCGGAAATGGTACATTGACCCAATGATTGGGGAAATAAAGGCACATTGGAAGTTGTGGGTGTTGGCTAAAATACCGGTTTTCAGATTAGAATGGGACCCAATGGATTATCAGTGGACAGACCCTTTTACGGGTAACAAATTTAATTTTTTCCAATATTCTGTACAGTTAGGAAGACATGTGCTTTCAGATATACGAGATGTGACACCGGCTGCTTTTCAATTTTGGAATCAACAAGGTATTACTCCCCAATTCCTGGCAAATTTTTGGGTAGTGTTATGGGCTAGAAAACAGCCACACCAAATATTGCATGTACAGTGGTTGCTTGTACATCGAGCCTTGCCAGTTGGCACATGGCTGCATAGGATGGGAGTAGAGTCTACTTGCGCACGATGTCGTTTACAAATGGAAACTCAAAAACATTGCTTATGGGAATGTATTGAGTCTCAATTGATATGGCAACGTCTCCTTAGAATTTTTGCTAATTATTTCTCCCCGTTGGTTTTCACTTGGGGTATGGTGGTTTGGACATCTCTTGTCCGTGATGTATTTCATTATGATAACGAATCAATGGACCATGGATTT
>ERZ1034377.347-NODE-347-length-10353-cov-88.493480_pt1 | contig 10353 bp, 11 predicted proteins | sample MGYA00520584_ERZ1034377 | MGnify/ENA primary metagenome ERZ1034377 (study PRJEB33736, sample SAMEA104288464) | Azolla filiculoides | biome: Urban; feature: water surface; material: ditch water | place: Netherlands | collected 2014 ... | reverse complement strand
TTTGGGATGTTTAGCTAATCCTCCTCAATACTTTCAACGCCGATTTTCTATCTTTAATAAGAAAGACCTATTGTGGCTATATCCAGGATCTATAATTACTATTCCTGGTTGATTACCACGGCTTAAGGTCAGATCTATTAATTTAATTCCTAACTCAGGTTTCTTCTTTCTTCTCAAATAGAGGGTCTTGTTTCCCTTTGGCTAAAGAATCGCCGTGGTGATATAACTCTATATCTAATGGTAAGCCTTAACTGCCATCATATAGATGTGTTGTTACTACTACTATTCCATTATCCCTTTTCCCAATTTCTCCAATATATTTTCTTCCTACTCCATCCCTAAAATTCCCCCTTTTTCTATGGAGAGAATCATCAATTATTAAGCTAAATCCTCTGGTGATTCTCCTCTGACTACACTTGTTCATAATCTCTAACCGACGGTCATTGAGTTGGGAACTGGACCAAGGTGCTTCAGTTAAAAAAGGTGCTTCAGTTAAAAAGTGGTGTAATCGGTGGTAAGTCACGCCTAGGGTATTCTCTGCCATTTTAAATAGGTTTTTTCTCTCACTTTTACCCAATCATGCCCCTAAATCATGTCTAAACTCTCTTGTTTGCGCTTTATGAGTAAATATATCATCAAATGACACCATCTTTTAAACCATCGTGCCATTGCTACGGCAGTGGTTTCTCTCATCAGCTTCTTTTAACGTGAAAGCTACACCAAAATTGCATTATACTCCTTTTTACTCTTAACTTTCGTTTAAGTCCCGTTAGGACTCAAAGAATATCAAGTTCGAGATAATAAGAGTTGACTGCGCCATTTTATTTTGGTTTTCTGTGCCTACACTTTTATTCTTTGCCATCAGTGGACTGGAGGATTAAGACCAAGGTGGGCTAAGAAACCTTTGAATACTTTTACTGCAGCTTTAGAAGCGTTGAGAACAGCCATATCTTTTCTATTTATTGATTGTTTCAACTTGAATCCGGATGTGTTTCCTTCTTATCAAGCCAGTTAGGGCCACATTTGCGCTTGATTTTTGTTTACGTCCCGCTAATATATTTGGGTGTATCACTAGTAAAACTGAGTAATAGGCAATATTAAGATGTTGCTAGTATTAGCAGAAGTTTACCGTCAAGAACTGTGGTTATATGAAAATACAAAACAGAGTATAGAAAACTGGATTGTCAGTTTAAGTCAACCACACATTCGTCCGATTGTCCGTGGAAAAGCAGGAACAGCCGTAGAGTTTGGGGTAAAGTTTTCAGCTCTTTATTTTGACGCCTATGTATTTCTAGACCGCATAAGTTGGGATAGTTTTAACGAATCAGAAGACTTAAAACCACAAGTTGAAGCATTCAGAACCTACACGGGGTATTATCCTGAACCAGTTCATGTTGATAAAGTTTATCGGAATAGAGACAACCGTGCTTGGTGTAAACAAAGAGGTATTAGAACAAGTGGTCTTCCGAAAGGAAGACCACCTAAAGACGTCAGTAAAGAAAAGAAGAAACAAGCTTTAAGGGACGAGAGAATTCGTAACTGTATTGAGCGTGAATTCGGACAGGCTAAACGAAGATTTAGCCTTGGGACAGTGATGGCTCAACTTTCTCATACTCCTTTAACTGCAATTGCTATTTCTTTTTTACTTATGAATCTTGCTACTCTTCTCTTACACCTTTTTTTGTGTCTTTTTATGGCGATTTTTCAAAACCACATCTTTTTTCACCTTTCTCATTAATGAAAATTAAGTTTTGGATAATCGCAGCCCACGAAAACTTATCTTTTTCCCTGTCTGATAATTTAGTCAGTTCTTCTCTTGCCTTTTGATGACCTTTTCAGCAAACCCTATTTAGTTTCATTTATGATTATTTAGTTCATGATTCCTACCTCTTGAGTAAGCCTTTAATTAAGTAAAGCTTTCTCACTAACCTATAGCTTTTTGACACTCCGCAACCGAAACACCTTTTCTCATTGCTTCCACTAAAGCTTGATAACTATCCCAATTGTCCTGAATCAGAATTTTTAGCTTGGAGCAAATAAAAACGCTGTTTTTGTTCAAAAATCTTTTCCTCAAAACCCAAAGCTTGCAAAAACTGATTTAACTTGGCTTTATCATCACCACCACCCTCAGCAGATTTAAAAACCACATTTTCTGCGGCAATTCCCGCCATCCAAATATTACAATAGAGTTCTACCATAGAAACACCTATCTTGCCCTTTTCCAACTGTTGTGCAATAATTTCGCTATCTTCCAAAGTCACTCCACCTTGTCCTGGTTGTCCTAGTTTCCAGGCTTCCCACGCGCTGAGAGTATAGCCAGTGACAGGAATACCCAGCAGTTGAGCGACGAGGAAATGACCTGTTTCATCATGTAAAATGCGATCGGGATTTTCTGGAGAAAATCGCGCTAACCAATCTAATACTATCATTCCTCCTTTTCCTTGAAAGCTGAAATTATCCAAGGTAGCGATACCCAAAAACCCCACCATAGTTAAAATTGGGATAGTTGGGGACAGATGTATTAATGGTTCCAACAAAGTGGAAAGCGTTATCAAGAATACGAATACAGCAATGAGATTGATAGCAGCTTGATTCATAGTTAGTTTCCTAAGGAAGTTGTTTAAATTTCTGAATATTTAATTAAATGTAATAAAGTTACAGCAGGATTGAGGAGTAAAAGTCTCTTGCTGTCTAGGTTTCAATTTAGATTTTATACCTCATTGATCTGCAATCTACTGTATACTTTATTGATGAGAAAATTATACCTTGTTGGATATTGGAAATCAAAGATTGAGGATTAGATCTAGACTAAAAGTTTTTTCCAAGTCCCCAATCACTATTAGCTATTCCCTTTTCCCCTCATTACCCAACATTCTTAATAATTTTCTCGCCACTAAAACACCAACAACTCCAGCACCAACCAGTTCCATCACATGGACAAGTTCCTGACCCAAATTGCGGGGGTTAATATGATGATGAAAAATTTCTTCATCCAGCCATTCTGTAGTAGCTTTAAAGTTATGAATTGGTGTTGGTAGTAGTGTTAAGTAAGTCCCTTGACGGATTAAATGCGCGGGTTCACCTGCAACTTCAAAAATATTGAATAAGTTAGCAGCCGCATCATTGAGGCCCAACTTCAACATAGTTCCCCGGATGTCAACCTTAACTGGTTTTGGGTCTTTTCCTAGAGCAAGTGCTGTCAAATTCCGAGCAATATTTGCTCCGTGTTGATAAGCTACTTGTGCTGTAGGTGGTAGCGAACTATTCTGAACTGCTGCACAATCACCACCTGCAAATACTTCTGGAAAATCAAGCAATTGCATTGTGGGAGTGACTAGGGGACGGCGATGATGATCCCGATGTTCTTGCGGAATTGGTAAGTCTTGGATCAGAGGATGGGTAGAAGTGCCAGCCGTCCAAATTGTGGTATACGTTGGCAATTTTCTTACTTCACCATGGCTCTTATATTCCACCGCGTTAGGATGAACAACAGTGGCTTCTGCTTCCAGAATAATTCCAATTTCTACAGTCCGTTTTTGTAATTCTGTCTCAGCAATTGGACGCAACGGATCGTTAATATCGCCATCAAGAATTTTCTGACCATGATTGAGAAGAATCACACGGATTTCCGCAGAACTACCGCCTAATACGCCATACCAATGTGGGAGAAAATCAGCTAAAGTCGCTGCCATTTCTACACCAGAAGGACCACCACCAACTATAACTACTGTTAATAGTTTGCGGCGTTGTTCTACATCTTCTGTTTGGATGGCTTTTTGTAAACAGTCACGTAAATGTCGGTCAAGAGCGATCGCATCAGCTTGTGTCCAAAAAGGAAAGGCATTTTCTTTAGCACCCTCAACGTGAGGATAGCCAGTAACGCTCCCCAAAGCTAATACTAAGTTACTGTATTTGTAGGAATTCCCAGAAGCTAATTCGACTTCCGATTGATGCAGGTCTATTGACTGTACTATATCTTGAACAAAAATGACACCACTACATTTAAGTAATTCCGAAAAGTGTGGTACTACTTGAGAGCTATTCATTTCTCCATCGAAATATTCATAAAGTAATGGCTTAAAACAAAAGCGTTTATTTTTATCAATTAAGATCACAGAGCGAGGATAGTGTTCGTGAGCTAAGTGTAAGGCTGTAAATAGACCGGTAAAACCACCACCGACGATCACAGTCTGATAAACTGGGCTGTTCATAAAAACTCCTCAAGGGTGAAATTTTTACAGATTTAGATCTCTTCTGAACATGCACGCGGAGGAAAATAGCAAATGACTAATGATTAATGATTAATTTGCTATACCGATAAGAAGAAAGCAATGATAATAGCACTAAGCACAAGAGCGAATACAATAGCGTACTCAAATCTGCGGCTAAAAAATCCCACAGCCGTAACCAGAGCGATCGCTAATCCAATAATGCCAACATACTGCTCTTTTTGTAAATTATGTGCAATAAGTGGGTCTTGGTTTTTACCAGGTATTGGAGTTGCTTGAATTGATTTTGGCAATGGTAGTTCTTGTGCTAATAAGTTCATAAAATTACTCCTAAAAATAGTTCTTGCCTTGTTAGCGTAAGCCTGCGGTTCTGACTATTTTGTAGCTTACTTTCCGTAGAGTATTTTGAATACTAACTTTTTAAGCCTGCCACAAGTAGAGAATTGAGAAGAGGAACACCCAAACTATATCAACGAAATGCCAAAATAGAGTCGTTGCACTTGCACCAAAATGATCTTTGTTGTAATTACCTGGAATTAAGGAACGGAAAAGCATAATTATCTGGAGAATTACACCATTAATAACGTGTAAATCATGAAAACCTGTTAATACGTAAAATGTTGAACCAACTAATCCTGTAGTTGACCTAAAACCGAGTTGACTCCATTCAATTCCTTGACCAATTAAGAAGTAACTTCCCATGCAAATTGTCATCAACCAAAGCCAACGGAATTTATTTAGCTGATGGTGCTTGAGAGCATTTTCTGCTGGTTGAATGACAAAGCTACTGGAGAGTAACACCACCGTGTTAATAATCACAAAGGTAGACAATTTTGAACCGGAAACACCAGGTGGTAGCCAATTCTGTGAATGTGTCAATCGCAGGGCAACATAAGTGAAGATAAAACTCAAGAAAACCATGCTTTCCCATAGCAGGAACACGGTAAACCCGAACATACCCTTACCATGATGGTTTTTAGCACGTCCACCACGAATTGCTAGGAAACGCTTTAGCCAATTTGGTAGGTATCGCCACCAGCGTTCCAAAGGGATAGGACTCTCATCTACATGAATTACCCAACGGGTCATAGTTATATAGTTATATAGTTATATAGTTTAAGTAAAATTTTTATCCCAGATACAGTACCTTATTCTTAGTGTTCTAGCTGATGATAGTCAGGAGGTTCTATCACTGAGTATTTAGGGTAACCGTAATCACAAGGTGGTCTTTTCACAACCGGAATTTCATCAAAGTTATCTTGCGGAGGTAGTGAGGTGGTTGTCCATTCCAATCCTGTGGCATGCCAAGGATTGTTGACTGCCCTTGTGCCGTATAGCCAGGAACCCACCATATTGCCACCAATAAAAGGTAATATAGATACTCCCAACAAGAAGCCGCCTAGACTAGCAATAACATTCCATCCTTGATAGCGTCGGTCATAAGAGGAAATTCGCCGTACCATTCCCTGTAAACCTACTGGAAGCATAGGAAAGAACGTAAGGTTAGCACTGATAAAGGTTAACCAAAAATGCAATTTGCCCCAACCTTCGGGGTACATCCGTCCGGTAATCTTCGGAAACCAGAAGTAAATGGCGGTAAAAATTGCCATTGTGATGGTGTTAAAAACAATGTAGTGGAAGTATCCCACTATAAAGTGAGTATTATGGACGTGGATATCAAATGGTACTGCTGCCAACATCACTCCAGTGACACCACCAAGCAGAAACATGGCTGCACCTCCCATAGCGAACAGCATGGGTGTCTCTAAATGCAGTTTGCTTTTCCAAATTGTAGCAGTCCAACCAAATGCTTTCACACCTGTAGGCACGGCAACCAAAATTGATGTCACGATAAATAAGATCCGCATCCAGCTAGGTGTAGCACTGGTGAACATATGATGTACCCAAACAAAAATACTAACTACAGCAATGCCTAAAGAGGCGACAGCTAATGACCGATAACCAAATAAGGGGTTACGGGAAAAAGCTGGCAGAACTTCCGCAAAAATACCAAAGGCTGGTAGCGTCATAATGTAAACTGCGGGGTGGGAGTAAAACCAGAATAGATGCTGGTAAATGATCGGGTCGCCATTCTCTAAAGGTTTGAAGAATTGCATCCCAAAATTGAGGTCAAATAAGAGCAGGATTAATGCACCTGTTAGGGAAGGTAAATTAACTAGTTGCAACAACTGGGCGCTGAGAACTGACCAAACAAAAACGGGCATTCGGAAGAAGGTCATTCCTGGGGCGCGCATCCAAAAAATGGTTGTTACGAAGTTAACAGCCCCCATAATTGAAGAGATGCCGATGATTACTAAACTGATAATCCAAATCAATTCCCCATTTATTGGTTGACCAGGAGGAATTTGCAGTCCGGCTGGTGGTCATATCTACCAGCCGGACTGCGCCGTACCATTGGGCAGCAAGAAGCTAGATAGCAATAAAATACCCCTTGGTGGAATCATCCAAAAAGAGATGGCGTTGAGTAGAGGAAAAGCTATATCCCGCACTCCAATCATGAGGGGTACTAGGTAGTTAGAAATACCTGCATTGAATGGAATAATCCATAAGAAAATCATAATTGTCCCGTGCAAGGTGAACAAGCCGTTGTAAAGGGGACGATCTACTACATTGGACTGAGGCGTAATGAGTTTGGCACGGATGACCATTGCCAACAGGCCGCCAACCAAGAAGAAAATGAAAGACATCACCATGTACTGAACGCCGATCACTTTATGGTCAGTGCTGAAGCTGAAGTATCTTCGCCAGTTATTCTCAGGCTCGTTTTGAGATGTTGAGGATTCTCTATATCCAATGATATTGTCCATATCAGTATGTAATATTTATTAGGTATTTTCCTTTGACACTGCCGTAGGCAGTGCGCTCCGCCCGATCGCTCTTTGATAAGGTACGACAGTGTACCAGCCAGTCTTAAACCATGTTTTTGGTGATTGGCTATACTCTGCTAATGCCTGATTTTTTCTCATCTTTGGTTCTTTTTCAGTTTTCGTAAGCCACTGGTTATATTCCTCCAGGGATTCAACCTGGATATTGGCACCCATCAAAGTAAAGTAAGTACCCTTGAATAAGGCATCTTTCAACCTATGTCTGCCGATATGTTTGGGTGTAACTATAAGGTTAATGTTGGGTCCAGGCATAATATACTGCTGTAACCGGAACTCAGGGACGTAAAAGCTATGGAGTACGTCCTTAGCGTGCATATTGAGAGGAGTGCGAAGATTTACAGGCAGATGTAATTCATCGCCAGTAATATTATTTGGATAGCGGAAAGACCAATCCCATTGCTTCACAAAAACCTCAATAGTTTCAGATGCTGGTTTCCGTTTATCATCACTAGCTACGGCATAGGCCGGTTCTGATTTTGGGAGTGTATGCAAATGTAGGATTTGCCTCAAACCTAGAATATTTAATTGCTGATAAATATTGAAGCCTTGGAAAGCAATCCACAGCAGTAGTAAGGTTGGAGTCGCCGTCCATCAGATTTCTAGCTTGATATCATCACCTCTAGATGAGTGTCCCTAGCTGTAGTCATTTTTGGGTGCATGAAATAAAAGTACCGAGTACAGGATCATGCCTACAAGCCCAAGGATAATAAATGCTCCGATTGAAAGTAAGAAGCTAAATAAACTATGGACTGTTTGTGCTTCTGCTGTAGCTTCAAGCGGCATCGAAGGATACGCCAACTGCCCAATCCAATGGCTGATAACAAGCAGCACTGCAATACAACCAGCTATTAGTAAATATTCTAAACATCTAACCATAAACTCAGAATGCTTCTCGTTTAATTATTTGAGCAGCAAATGCGGGTTTGCGCCCTATTGAAGTAATTTAGCCGCCGTAACGTGAATGCTAAACTCCTCCCCTAATTGTGCCCCTAAAGTTCTGTGGAAATACAACATACCGAACATCACAATGCCTATTAACAAATAATTCCACTGCACTTATCTAGAAGCATTATTGCGCCAATCGTAGCGTTACAAAGCTCTCCACACGTTTATGGCAACGATAACCCCTAGCAGTAAAACACCACCTAAACCATGCAAAAGCATTGTCCACTAAACGCTCAACCCCCAATTACTCTTTTGATTAACTAGTGGTTTTGTCAGCAGTAACTCGAAAAAAACAAAGGCGACAGTAAAAAATATCACAATAGCCGCCCACAGAAGGATCTACCGACCAACGTCGAAGAAACCAGAACGGATGGCGGGAAGACCCAAAAATTTGAAGATTGGTCGTTATATGGAAAAAATAGCTCCTGGTCAAACTAAGATATTGATTATAAACAAACGCAATATCAGATGCACCAACTGCGGGTGCATGGGAATTTCCTAGGGTAGTCTATTAGCATCTAACCTCAATCCTAATTAGTCAATTAGCTGTGAGTTCATGACGATATTCCCTGTTTCATCGCTTCAACGACAGGCTTAAAGTGTAATCCGTATACCCAAAATAGGTTGCTCCCCAAATACACTTGGATTACTCCTAGACCAATTAAAAAGGTTGCTACACCGAGGTAAGCAGGAGGCAATTTTAGCGGGTTGCGATTGTGAATCACAACCCGCCAAGCTGTAATAGCAGCAACGATCGCCGTAAGTGACCAACCCATGACTGTGTGAAAATTAAGTATGGGCTGGACTGCTGGATAAACTTGTGCCAGCCCTGCTTCAAACTGTCCAAAAATCATGGCTGCAAAAATAGGGATCGCACCCATAAACACATTCCAGAAACCAACCTCAAATAAACGTGCATTGCGCGTGGAATAACCCACCACATCACAAATAAATGAGAAAAACACCATCGCTACAAAATGGACAACAATCGGGTGTATGGGGTCGGAGTATGGGAGATTTTGGCTATTAAGAGGGAGAGGGAACATCGCTTACTTCTGGCGATCACCAGACGATATAATATCAGTTAATTTTGAGCAAAACAAAATTCATTATTGAGGTTTAAATTTTAAAATTGCTCTCCACAAACTTATTACTACTAACTCTTATCTAAAAAATCCAACAAAGAATACTCTCCTAAGAGAGATTTAAAAACAAAATAAGTAAAGTAGGTGGGCGGGAAAATTTATAACTATGTCATGGCGAATGCAGCAAAGCGGAACCAGGCAATCCCAAGGGATTCAAGTAATTTACATTTTGTTAGATAGTTATGGTTATTTATCTCTACCTATTTATTTTATTTTCATGATCTGCATCTGCTTTTTTTATATTTTGCTCTGTTAAAAAACCAGAAAATTCTAGGTAATCGATTCTTTACTTGGGAAATAAGTAGGTGGGCGTTAAAAATTGTCGTTATGACAAGTCAAGAGGCAAAAGGCAAGAGTGAAGAGGTTTTGGGGCTAATTTCTAAAGTTTCCCGCCTACCATTATGTAATTCCTTCCTTATTGTCCGACTGAAACCATCCGAGAATAGGCTTCTTGGGATTTACCCATCGCATCTTCATCTACATAGCGAATCAAATCATCAACTAGGAGATTTTCGAGAGTGAAAATACGTAAATTCTGTTAGATCCCGTTAATATTGTGCTTGTTGAGACTAGGAAAGAGAATTTGAGAGAAAACTGAATTAGCGATCGCATTTTCAACTAACGATTAACATTCACAAGACAGTAATCTGCGGGTTTTCTACAGAAGTTCATTATCTGTTTCACCGACTAACTCTAAATAATCTTATAAGACGCAGAAAAATTACTGCGTATAAACTTTTCTCTCTATGGTTAAGCAAAACCTCCCATTGACCAGTCCAATCTATATGTGTGGAGATTTGGATTTTCGCAGACATTATCTGGACATAGTCATAATTTTTGCTCCAAATACTTTCTAATAGTAGCATTTATCAAGAGACGGAACTCAATAAATAAGTACCTTCAGCCTTTGTTGACAGAGATTATCCTTTGCACATGATTCTATCTAAGATCTTCTCTACAGTCTTGGCAAACTTTGCATCTCCTCTAGCCCGTGGACATGGAAGATCAATTTTCATATTCATACTGATTTGACCATTCTCAATGAAAACTACTAAGAGATGATTTATAAAGTAAATGTTTAGGAGAGAAGAGGAAGTAGCATAATTCTAGTCATAAGAGCATATATAG
>ERZ1034377.346-NODE-346-length-10390-cov-7.135848_pt1 | contig 10390 bp, 7 predicted proteins | sample MGYA00520584_ERZ1034377 | MGnify/ENA primary metagenome ERZ1034377 (study PRJEB33736, sample SAMEA104288464) | Azolla filiculoides | biome: Urban; feature: water surface; material: ditch water | place: Netherlands | collected 2014 ... | reverse complement strand
GAACTCGTCCATAGTGACATATGCGGTCCATTCCCAACTCAATCACTTTTAAAATCAAAATATTTCATTAGTTTCATTGATGATTATACAAGGTTTACGATACTAACATTCCTCAAAAGCAAAGACCAAGCTTTCACTACTTCTACAAATTACAAATCACTAACAGAAAAGCAACTAAATCTACAAGTGAAATGTCTACAATCTAATAGAGGAGAAGAATATATATCTAACAAGTTTACAATATTTTGTAAAGACCATGGAATTCTACAACAAATTTCTGCTCCTTAGACATCACAACAAAATAGTCTAGCCAAACGAGTGAATCGAACACTCGTTAATTCGGCTCGGAGCATGTTAAGCCTAGCATCACTTTCGCCCTCATTTTTGGAAGAAGTTGTCACAACAACATGTTATCTCCAAAATCGTAACTATCATCGAACACTTGGGTTAATCACACCATACGAGTTATGATTTGGGGTAAAACCAAGTATGCAAGATCTTAAAATTTTTGGTTGCCTTGCATACGCCTCCGTTTCTGCTGAAAAACGATCCAAGTTAGAACAAGGAGCTAGAAAAGCAACTTTTGTTGGATATGGAGATGCAAACGGTTACAAAGCTTACCATTTATTCGACCTAACCAAGAAAACCTTCTTTTATAGTCGAACTATGAAATTTGATGAGTCACCTTTTCTTGAATCCACAACACCAACACATAACCTTAAATATGATATTCGTGACGGAGGTGAACAATTAGAAGATGATAGACACCACAGTTCACCAATCTCAGAACAACGTTGACGTTGACGTGTCACCTTGCAAACACAACCACCATTGCTGCCGCCTTCCGCCACCGACACAGCAGTGTTGTTGTTGATGCCTACTGCCCTCCAAATAGCGCCACCGCCACCGCCACCGATGCTATCGACTTCTGCCACCAATAGAACAACGCGATTGTTGACACCCACCGCCTCCCAAACAACACGCCCGATATCGACTTCTGCCACCAACAGAACAGTGTCAGTACTGACTTCTGCCGCCTCACAATCAGCACCGCCACCGCCTTTTGCCACCAACACAACAACGTTGATGATGATAATCGACGCCCTTCAAAGAGAGCTGCTACTGGCCACCGACACAAGAGTGTTGATGCCGTTGTTATTGTCGCCAACAATCGATCGAAGAAAGCCGCCGAAATCATCGCCGCCTCTCACTTTGATGACGTCCCCGCTCCTTTATGTGGTAATTCTTCGCCCTTTTCTTTATTCATGCAGCTCAACCAATCTCCCCTGCACCTCGACCCCTTGCATGTCCTCCCATCTCCTCTACTCCAAGAACCACTCCTGTTCTGTTCGACTACGTCCTCATTAAAAGAAAACCAACATTTAAATTTAGAGTTAATAAAACTAAAAGTAAAATAAAAAATAAACCTTTAAAACTTACCAACCAACTTAAAAGAACCACCCGACCTAACCAAACTAACTACATTCAACCAAAGCTTGATAGTGTTTTCACACCATTTAACCCTACACATTATCATGATCTTACAAACACATCCTCCACATCGACCTCGTCTTCACCACGCTTAAATACACTAAACACTTTATCATTCTGTTTATCGAATCTCTCGAACTCTAATCAATATACTTCCGAAAGCTCCCAAACTCATCAAATCATTCCATCATTTCATCTTCACACAACCGATATCACTAGTGGTTATTCAACCAACTCAACATCACAATCCTCGCAAGACTATCCCAACTCATTTGGTAACAACTCACCACCTCATCGTACGCGCTCATTGACCGATATCTATAAGGAACTTGACCAATTCAAGGCACACTTTGTGGACCTCGATATGGACGCCCTCATAGTTGAACAAGAATCGGATATTGCAAATGAATTAATTATTACCGTTCGAGAAGATTTTTCCGGTACTGATGGTCCTAAATGGAAAGTAGCCATGGAAGAAGAGATGATGGCCTTATTGAAGAACAAAACTTGGAGCCTTGTCGATCCACCACCTGATCGACAAATTGTTAGTTGTAAGTGGGTTCTTCGAAAGAAGACCGATGCTACTGGAAATATTATATGTTTCAAAGCTCGTCTCTCGTGGTTTTTCGCAAATACCTGGAATCGACTTCAAAGATACATTTAGCCCTACATTGTGAAGTATCACATTTCGCATATTCGTCTCTCTCGCCGTCGAACTTGATTTGGAACTTCATCACTTAGATGTTCAAACCGCTTTCCTTCATGGAGAACTCGAAGAAGAGATCTATATGCAACAACCACCACATTTTGAAGATTCAACTCAACCAAATGCTGTATGTCGCCTACATCGATCCTTATACGGTCTACGACAATCTCCACGAGTTTGGTATCATCGACTTCATAATTTTCTAACTAACAATGGATATAAACGACTAAAGAATGAACCAAATGTATATATTAAAAGAGCTAAGAATAATTTCATCATAATCGGTGTTTATGTCGATGACTTACCTCTACTTGCCAACTCACTCGCGTATCTACAACTTGCGAAGAAGGAACTTCAACAAGCTTTTCCAATAACTGACCTTGGTCCAATGAAGTATTTCCTTGGAATGAACCTACAAAGAGATCGTGCCAAAGGAACCATTTCTCTTTCCCAAACTCAATACATTGAAAGTGTATTAAAACGTTTTGACATGCTACATTGCAAGCCTATCTCGACACCCATGTCAACTCCATGCAAATTATCAATCGAAGATGCTCCTCGAACTATCAAAGAGCGAGATGAGATGCTCAATGTTCCTTACAAGCAAATTCTTGGATGTATACGCTACCTTGTTAGTTGTACACGTCCCGATTTATGTTTCACCGCTGGAATTCTTTCGAGATTTATGCAGGATCCCGGACCGAAACATTGGCAAGCATTAAAACGACTACTACGTTATCTAAAACGAACGAAAGATATGGTGTTAACTTACTCCAGATCGCAATCCGAGTCCATCAACATGAACCTTGAAGGATGGACCAATCCATCACAATTATCTGGATGGACGGACTCGGATTGGGGGGGGGATGTTGATGGTCGTAAGTCAACAAGTGGCTTCGTATATTGTCTCGCCGGAGCCGCTATAGCATGGAGGTCTAAGAAGCAAACAACGGTCGCATTATCTTCAACGGAAGCCGAATATGTAGCTGCCGCACTCGCTGCTAAAGAAGGAATATGGATTCATTCCATACTTGAAGAACTTAACTTGTTTAAAACCTCAAAGCTAATCCTTCATTGTGATAATCAATCGTGTATCAAGTTAGCTTGTAATCCAAAAATGAGTGATAATATTCGACATGTCTCTTTCAAGCATCACTTTCTACGAGACTTAATCGAAGAGAAGAAGCTAGATTTGAAGTATGCGTCCACAACACTAATGTGGGCCGATTTTCTAACAAAGCCAGTACCTTTGGGATATTTTTGTACTTTTTCCCTAAACATAGAACTCACAATGATAAGTTCTAACAATGAAGTCTTATCCAGAAAGAAGAAATAGGGCTAGCCCTAAGGAAGCAATATTGCAATTTATTTTATTGTTACGATGATATTTTGAGATACCTAAGGATCGACTTTGAGAATTCTCCGAAGCATTAAGTATCAAATATACTCGCATGAAAAAAAAAAGTGAATTCAACAATATAGTCTTCAAAGAAAATTTTATAGCATTCCTCGTATCGATAGGCTCAACGTATTCGAAATATCAACAACATGGTAAAGAATCAAAATAATTCTTGTCTACTTGCAAAATACATCTAGCAATGGGCACGGTTTCGGCTCAAACCGAACCGAACCATTAAACCGTGGCTTAACGGTTTATCGGTTCAAATATAATTAGACAGTTTGGTTTGGTTTATAAAGTGTTAGGTCGGTTTGGTTTGGGTTTGGTTCGGTTTTAAACTTGACGGTTTACCGGTTTGCCGGTTTATCGGTTTATGCGGTTTATCGGTTTCTTATATATGTGGTTCGGTTTATCGGTTTATAGGTTCATACATACCCCTAGCCCTTGGGCCCTAATTTTTCACACCAATTTCTAAGTTCCCACTTTTTAGTGGTCATTTTCAACTTTTCATTTTAAAAATTAAAACTCATCCCTCGGGCCTCTATCACGACTCACGACTCACCAACTCCTTTGTGCAAGAAGTTCGACAAGGAAGTGCAGCCTGCAGGCAGCAACCACCATCCCTGCGCAGGCGGCAACAGGCTATAAGGCTACAGCCACTTCTTCCCTACACAGGCGGCAACAGACTAATAGGCTACAACCACTTCATCCCTATGCAGGCGGCAACAAGCTAATAGGCTACAACCGCTTCATCCCTATTCCTATCATTCTATCTTCCTCAGGTATCATACCTCTATACTCTACTCCGCTCTTCTACCTCAACCACTTCTACTGTAGGCTTTAGATATTAATCAAATAAAATGTATATAAGCTATTCTTTGAAAGAAGCGAGATACCTTGTCTTTAGAAACCTTATTCGGTAACTCAGTAATGTAGATTCCCCATTCACGTTTGGTTATGTGATGTTGAAGATCAGGTTTATCCACTGGATCCGTGTTGTTGGAGCTGGTAGATTTGGTATCCTTTCACAGTTGTCATATTTGTTGGCATCCTACGCATATTCATCATTTTCATCGCCATTTGGTGAGATTTATATTGTCATTGGGTCACATATTCTTGTCTGTTTCCTCACGAAATCATTGCCATGTATACTTTTTGTAGTTTGGAAAGTACCCTATCCCAATGTTGTTCCTTTAGAGAGGGAGACAGAGAGAGATTGCCTGCAAAATCTCTAATGTAATGGGGTATTGAATGTGGAGATAAGAATCATGCTAAAAATCATGCCTTGTCATAGGAGGCAGTTCGATTCCAACTATGTAATCGTTTCATATCTGCTTTATGATTTGCAGTAATTCAAGTGTGATTCCATTTTCGTTGACCGATAAGAGATTCGTGAAATCACCGAGGACATATCTACTATTGGGTATAAAAAATACATAACTGTAATGTTATACAGAACTTAAGCATGGGGGTCTGTAACGAACTTTATCTATATCGTAATAAAGAAATGAGTATAATCTGATTCTCATGTCTGTGATTCATTTGCTTATCTTTGCTGAGCATGATCATGTGGTATATAGGTGTTATGGTTAAACTTCTAGTAGATTAATCTCATACTGCGATTATCTGCCGTTTTATAGCTCGTGTTGAATCTTGAGTTATGTTGGATCAACACTTTTTGAATAATTTATAACATTGCAAGACAATTGATTGCTGTCAAGTTCTTGTAATCGTCATGAATTGGTGTGGCTATTATTTGTTATTCTCAATAATTATTGCAAATGCCATTTCTAGAGGGCTATTTCGTCTCGTCAAACTCCTAACCAATTGCAATAAAAAAGCTTTTGCTCCTATTATATATTATGAAAGTTCAAGTTTGAATGAATCATTGTAATATTAAGGTCCACTTGATGATCTTACATTACGTTTCCACATTGACATTTGAAGAGATTCTAAGTGTATAACTCATCATCTTACATTACGTTACCACATTGATATTCTTTAGGAACATTTTCGGAACATTTTACCACATGCTTGGTAAGTAGCCTCAATCTTTTGATGCTTGATGACGTTCATGTACTGATTAAACCAGAAAATTTTGTGCGTGAGTTTTTAGTAATCTAATTCAATTCTATATAAAGTTTTATAGCAAAGAAGGAACTATATGTGTTATTTGAGTGATTGATATGTGCTGATTGAGTTTTATAGGAACAACGTTGAATGGAATCATCATCTCAAACTAATGCAACAATGGAGTCATCTTCAATTAATGTTAGCCATGGGCCAACAACTACAAGCAGCTCAAGAAAAAGGCTACGAACATCATGGACAGATGCTCACATCATATCATATATGGATAATGGCACACCTCGACGACGATGCCATCATTGTGTTGTTTGTTGGTCTTCTACAACATCCACAGGTACTATAGCAAAGCATTTGGCAGAAAAGCATCGTCTATCGGGTGATTCAAACCAAAATTCAGGTATATCACGGCAAATTCAATCTTCTATCGAGTCTGCTAAAGTATCTCGTGTTTTAGAGAATAAAATTGATGTTGCCATCACAAAGTATATTGTGATGGGAATATTGCCCCATGCACATGTGGAGTCACTTGAATTTAAGGAGTTCATACATCAAATGGTGCTTGGATATCAAGTGAAGACAAGGCGCACAATTAAACGTTCCATCTTAGAAATGTATGTGGTGTTGCGCCATCACGTGATAAATTTGCTATCTAAATGCGAATCAAGATTTTCCATAACTTTTGATGGCTGGTCAAATAATAGTCTTAAGGGCTTCTACTCGGTGACACTTCATTGGGCATGTCCTGAGACAGCAAGGTCGAGGTCAATGTTATTGGATTTTGTGCATGTATTTCCAGGTGTAGGATCAGGGAAACGTTGTGCACATGCCCTCTTTCGTCGACTTCGATCCTTTAATATTTCTAGCCGATTATTAGCTACAATTTTTGATGGAGCTAGTGATGCACAAGCGGCTGCAAAGGAGTTGAGCATGTTGTTACAAAATGAGCACGGTAAGGAAATTTTGGCTCCGTCACATATGTTACGGTGTATGGTACATACTTTTCAGTTGGGCATCAAGTCAGCTTTAGAGGTTATCTCACCCTCAACAGAAAAGTTGAGAACAGATCTCTCAACTATAAGATCTAGTAAGGTTCGAAGGGAAGTATTTAGGAAGTATGTTAGGCTAGTTGAACATCGTGAAAGAGAACCCCCAAGGCTTGATGTTGTTACAAGATGGAATTCTACCTTGGAAATGTTTAGACAAGCTATCAAGGATAGAGATATATTGACTTTAACAGTTTCAGATCTAACAATATCAAGTGATTTCAATGGTTATGTCTTGACCGGAGAAGATTGGAGCCACATACATGCCATGGAGGAATGGCTAGATACACCTGCAGAGGTTTCTACTTTTCTAGGAGGGTCAAGATATCCCACATTATCGCTAGCATCTCTAGCGTATAATTGTTTACTAAATCATTGTAATCAATTTTTGGATTCTTCACTTCCAGCATCATCTAGATTCACACAAGAGGTGCTTCAAAGTGCGTCTGAGAATTGCTTACAATATTTAATTAAGTATCAAGAATCGTTGAAGTCTATTCCATCTCGCATAGCAATGTTTCTTGATCCCAGGTAATGCTTACTTTATGTCTTACAATTTTTATCATGCTTGCTGATTTTTTATTTGGGTTTTAATTCTTTTTATTCGTTACATAGATTGCCTCTTCCAAATGATCATACAGAAAGAGAGTTAGATATTAAGTTGGTTGAAAGCATGATTACATCCCATTACCACTTGTTCTTGAGTGATGTCGAATCATCGTTGGCTTCAACCATAATTCCTCCAAGTGATAATAACTCTAAAATTTGGAGATTAATGGGTGTAAATAATAAAAGTCTTGTTTCTGATTCACAATCAGAAATTGAGCACTTTATAAGACTTCCTACAGCTGGCACAGACAAGGATCCATTACAATGGTGGAATGATAATAAATCTGCAATGCCACAACTATATAGGATGGCATGTGATTACCTCGGTGTACCGGCATCAACAATACCTGTTGAAGCGGCTAATTCAGCAACAAAAATGACCTTTGATAACATGATCAAACTTCATTCATGCACATTCAAAGCTGAAATGTGTATTCGATCATGGATGGATGTTTTAAAAGAATCTAATGTTCAATTTCCTGATTTTTTTCACACTATTTATGAAGAACTAATAATGAATTTGGATGATCTTGTTAGTGAAGATGAGGTAATAGATTACATCTTACATAATAATCAAAGGAAAAATAAGGTGTGCATACTTTTTACTTGGTTGTTTTTTATTTGAGACATTACTTGTTATTTTGATTACTAATTACTTACGTGTTTTATGTATTTTATATATACAGGAATCATGTTGATTCTTCACAAGTTAATGACTATGGTGGTTGCAATTGGAAATCCTCAAAGTCAATGTAATTTTTACTACATACTTTATATTATTTTGTTTTTCATTCAATTTTGTATAAATTTATTATTATTAATTACTTAATTCTTTTATATATTTATACTTTCAGGAATCCCTAATTCAAACTTAAAGAAAAGATTGGAAATGAGAAGATGAACACTCATTTACATATATGGATTTGGAAAATGCTTCATTTGAAGTATAAACTCTATTATATGGATTGTTATTCTTTAGTTACATATTTGGATTTAAAGTTTGAACTCTACTATATGGATTTTACTATCATTCCAAAAAACATTTATCTTTTTATGTCATATCTTATCATTTTCTAAAAATTAGTAATTCTCTAAAAATGTGGTGTGAATTTTTGTTTATTTTATGATATTTGTTATTCTAGAGTATTTGGTTTGGTTCAATTTGTAGAACCGTTTTCATTGGATTATGTCAAAACAGTCTGGTTTGGTTTGGTTTTGATTTTTGACAAACCGATTTCGGTTTGGTTCTAATTTTTTTGTAAACAGGTTGGTTTTAAAACAGTTTGATTTCATCTACATTTTAAATGGTTTGGTTTTCCAATCCATTACTATTTATGTATACATGCCTGTAGACCTATGTTATGTCAATAATCCAAAAGAGTGGATTGTTGTGAGATTCTAACAATATGCTTTCTCGTCAAATAATAAAATGGAACGGAGAAATTACAAAATACCCCTCCCAAGTATATTTAATTCTTACATAATCACTAACTAATGCCCTTAAATATCTGAAGGGTATGTACGAGATTCTTCCTAAAACATGATGATAATCCCGGGAGAATATCTACTTACTAAAAGGTTCACATTCGGTCTTACTTGGTTTATTGGTATCCGACTAAACTACCGAACGAACAACAAAATTTGGATATTTCCTAGCCACTATTGTTCAGTTATAGCAATATCAAATAAAAATCCAATCAAAATAGTAACAACTTCATGCAATTTCCCACACCAAACAAAGAAACTATGTAACTGGCAAATTCAAAAGGTTCGACTAGTTTTTTACAGTCTTTTACTTGAACAAATCTATATAGATAGATAGATAGATAGATAGATAGATAGATACACACATAATGAATTGAAAAAAAGGTTTCATTGATACTGTACCTGGCCAAGCAAGAGTGAGGCCAAGTTTGGTCGGAAGCGAATCGGAGTAGGTTGTACTCGAAAACCCCGAGAAGAACTTGGTTGCTGTTTTTGAAAAAACAAAATCGGTGAATTAGTAATGGAAGAGATCTTCATTGTTTAAACTCTTCATCAAATTCAATTCTTCACCATTTTAACTCTTCATCACATCAGCACTTCGTATACCTTTTCTTGATCTTCATCATTACATTACTTGCTCTTCACTTCTTTTTTTGAACCCTTACACTGGCTCTTCATTGCCCTTCATCATTTTTTTTAACCCTTCATCACTCTTTCATCATTTCAACTAATCATAATTATAGCTCTTCGCAGTTTCTAACTCTTCATAGTTTTAAACCTATCAGTGTTTTTTGCAATGTATGGGAAAACACAACATTTTTATTATCAGAATATATAAAAAAGTGCCAAATGCAGCATAAGAGCAGCAAAACAATTTTTAATTTGAGTAATTAAAAACAAAACAAATAGAGGAGAAGGGAAGAGAAGAGAAGAGAAGAGATTGGTTTGACATACCACCGATGGCATAGACTGCAAGAAGAACCAATGGGCTGAAGACTGTGTTGAGAATAGGACCCAATACAGGAACACTTGAAACGAGAGGTAATCCACCTCGGATTTGGGCTCCACGCCGCTTCTTCTGCATCATGGTTCCTCCCTTTTCATCTCCGTCTTTCTTTCCATTCATGAATGCGAGTCTATCATTGCAATAGCCCGTCAAGAAGCCTTCCCGGGCATGTAGAAGGCGGCGCCCATGGCTTCTCAGAGAAGGAAGCGGGGAAGGAGTGACAACATTCGATAGTAGAAGTGAGACAGAGGAAGCCATAGCCGGATTAGGGCTCCAAAAGACTTGAGATTAGGAAAGAAAAGAAGAAGGCATTCTGTGTGAGAGGGGTCACTTTTGTAAATAAATCCCACAATGTGTGGACTCTTGATGATCCATGTAATGTATGTATGTAGGTATCATGTATGTATGTATGTATTTATGTGTATGCATGTATGTATGTATCATGTATGTATGTACGTAGGTAGGTATGTATGTATGTATGTATGTATGTATGTATGTACGTACGTATGTATGTATGTATGTATGTATGTATGTATGTATGTATGTATGTATGTATGTATGTA
>ERZ1034377.340-NODE-340-length-10458-cov-3.868413_pt1 | contig 10458 bp, 12 predicted proteins | sample MGYA00520584_ERZ1034377 | MGnify/ENA primary metagenome ERZ1034377 (study PRJEB33736, sample SAMEA104288464) | Azolla filiculoides | biome: Urban; feature: water surface; material: ditch water | place: Netherlands | collected 2014 ... | reverse complement strand
TTGGCTTGTTCGATACAGGCAGCACATTTCAGCATATGGAGAATTCATATTCGCAGACCTTATCTCAGATGGTATAGTGCTCGTATACCTGGATGACATTTTAATTCATACTTCCACATGGCCACAACACATTCAGGCATTACAAGCAGTTCTCCAACTAATACAAAAACACAATCTGAAATTATAGTGGAAAATATGCAAATGGGGTAGCACCCAACTAAAGTTTTTGGGCTACATCATTTCTGGCGAATGGCTACAGATGGACCCAAAGAAAACCGAGGTAGTGACCAATTTTCCCCGACCAACCACAATCAAGTCCTTACAATGTTTTTTAGGCATGGTGACTTTTTCGCTCCGATTCATTCCCAACATGGCCACCATGACAACACCCCTACAACACCTATTACGAAAAGGATCAAAGTTTGAGTTGACAACAAAATGTGAGAACAACTTCATCCAATTGAAAGACACACTACACCAAGCAGGTCAGTTGTCTCACTCAGATTTCTCGCGCCCTTTCCTTTTGCAGACAGACGCATCAAATCATGGGTTGGGAGTTGTACTACTACAAGCAGATACAACAAGAGCAGAGCACCCAATTGCCTATATAAGTTGATCCCTTACACCCGTAGAAAAAAGAATTACTCCACAACAGAAAAGGAATGGTTGGCAATTGTATGGGCTTTCACAAAGTCTCATCCCTATTTGCATGGCACTCACGTCAAGGTAGAAACAGAACACCAGCCCCTAATTCATCTAACTAACAAGCCACAACCACCAAGTCGTCTATTAAGGTGGGCAATGGCTTTACACGAATATCGATCACATTATTAACTTATAAAAAAGGAGTCTAGAATCTGATCGCCGATGGTTTTTCAAGAGTGGAAACACAATGTGTTGAAATTCAATCCTCCGTTAGTCCAATTACCCACAATGATGACACAAATAGCAACCCTACAACAACCGATGAGCAAGTATGACAAATCATCCATGAGATCCAGTAGACAACATGCAAAAAGGTACACACCCATTTCCAATTGCAAAACAATGTCTTATACTTTATACAAACAGGGAAAGAGCCACGAATCTACATACCACATAACTTGCGGAATTTATATATGCAATTTTTTCACGATCACCCGATGTCTGGGCACCTCAGATTCCACGAGGTGCTGGAAAAGATTGTCACGGACACACACCAAGCGCAGACTAGGATGGAGCACGAATGATGGGGTTACGAGCGACGGGCTACGAACTTGGAACTAGAAAAAACAAGGCTAGAAACTTGGGAAGTTGGGAGGGACGACACAAGAGAATGAAGATCAAGGAGACAATATGGGGCGAAACGAGAAGACTAGATTGAATCTGTGTCAATGACGGGCGTTAAATCCCTTGAAAGGGACCAAGGAGGTTACAAGTATTTATACTGTGAGTTGAAGTACATGTATTAGAATATTCTAGAAAATATTCTGGCGAATATTCTAGAACCATCTAGAACCTTGTAGCTCTAGAACTTTCTACACGTACATTACTTAAGAGTACTTCTAGATCAAGTACATTATATATATAAATGCTTATATCAAAATGGTTGAGCATGATATCTTGTTACGTGAGGTTGTAGGTTCAATCTTCACCAACCATGTATTTTATGCCACTGTGTCGTGACAAAGATCTGTCTCCGGTATTATTGGCCGCAAATGTATACAAGGATCTCGACTTACATCCAACAATACCAATCATGTCAGCAGATTAAACCACCCCATTCTAATGCCAGCTTATTATCGTCTCTGAACGTTGAGGTAATAGAATGGGGTATCATCGGCCCTTTTCCCAAGTCGCAGGTGGACATCTCCGAATACTTTACAGATGGACCGAAACCGCCGCAATTCTAGACGCACAGGCCGTCACCATAGCAACGAAGCTAATGGAGTGGATTATTTTCCCACATGGTTTCCCAGCTTGCATCCTATCCGATAAAGGACGGCAATTTAGCGGAGAGGTACTGCAAGCATTAGACACAGAGTTAGGCATTTGACAGATATTTACATCACCATATCATGCCCAGACGAACGGATTGACAAAACGGATGAACAAGACAATTAAACAACAACATACCGCATTCATCGACCCATTACACACAACGTGGGACTTGATCCTACCCTTCATCACGCATGCGAATCCTTGACTCGAATCAGCCCTTTCCAAGCATTACATGGGCGAGACCCCCAGTTACCCCTCGACATCAAGGTGGAACTACCCAACAAAAATACTCAAGCCAACGCAATGGATTGATGGCTACATTTGCAACAGATCCAACCTATCTTACGGCTGAGCATTCACAAGAACCTACAACTAGCTCAGCCACGACAAAAGCGGTGCTATGATAAAGGTCACCGGGAGATAGAGTACGCAGCGGGAGCGAAGGTCCTAGTCTATTTCCCGATCAGGCGGTGGAGACTCTGTGGATCAATTATGCATAGATGGATCGACCCTTTTACTCTCATCCAATCAATGAGGACCAACACCTATTCCTTACGTCGAGATGCTAATGGACGGATGACTTATGTGCATGTGATGCGGATGAAGCCGTATGTCAAGCACTCCACAGATACTACGCAACTCAAGCATCACAAGAAGAAGCAACTCACCATGATGTCCCCTACGATGACGAATCAGAAAGCCCTTCAATCCCAACCAACAAGCAGGATGAAACAGAGCTGCCATTGAACACGAGCAACCGGGATGCAATCTGTGATGGCAACTCATCAGATGTAGCCCCCACAACAATGGATTAGAGGCACCATCAGGCACAACCGACCTACGCAGGTTTTTCAAAGGGTGGAGTTGTGGGATCGCGTGGTAAAACCAGAGGGCCAAACCCCTTACCTAACCCACGTAACTATAACTAGGGTTAGGGCAGTTAAACCATAGTTTAGTTAGTTATACCCTAGGTTAGTTAAAGGTTAGTTAGAGAAGTAACTATAAGTGTGCCGAGATAACTTAAGGTATCTTGGAGTGTACTAAGAAACTTTATAAAAGGGTTGCGATGAAATGGAAAATGGAAGAAGAGTTTGAGGCATTTCACATTATGATTTGATGAATAATATATATTAATTGGTTATTTTTTCTCCCAATTACATGGAACAATCTCACTTTCTGAATAATTTTAATGCCTTCATTTTTTAATTATGAAAATAATGGAAGATATAATATGAACGCTAACAACACAAATATCGCTTTGTTTGTCATCGTCACCTCCTTCCGAAAAAAAAATCAACTAGAGATATTAATGCATATATATATATAATATGTAAGGAGAGTTGACTATATCCAAATGATGAAAATATTGGACAAACACAATTGACTGATTTGGACAACAATTATAAATACAATATTACATGTGATATATGAAGATTACATAAAGTTTGAGGATAACTTTTTAAAGGAGGAGAGAAAACATGTCTCCAATCATTTCCAACCTTTGTGAGATCTAAACTAATTTTTTATTTAAAGCAATTCAAATATAAGAAAAAAATCTAGTCATTTTGAAAATAGTTATCAATAAAATCATGTATGAGATACTTAAAGAAGACAGAAAGTTTGAGGATATCTTTTAATGAAAAGTCTATATTCCTTTGGTCTAGATGACACAAATTATTTTGTGATTTATTTAGTGTGAGCATGAGAGACATATCATCCTAATACCACGCGGAGGATTGTCCAAATGATTCACTTTCGGTGGAGCACCACAATCCAAAATTTTCCCCCATTCCACAGTGAAATGGTTCAATATCACCCCACACGAACTTCTTCATATAACTGTGATAGTCCAAGACATCCATGTTTCCACCCATCCAAAAAACCCTCTCACCCTCGTGTTAACGCCCTCCATGCTTGATGGTCTGCATGTATGAACAAACGGAATGTGCGTAATCATGGCATGAGTTTGTAATTACTGAGAAAGATAAGAGATACGACAAAAACGGAAGGAACTCAATCAATTCGCTTCCCTGATCGATTGATTATGTTCACACCATCGTTTAATGTCAAAGAAGACAAAAGGCTGGGGACTACTTTTTAGAGGAGGAAAGAAGCCAAAAGAGGCAATCATTTTCGGCCTATCTAAGATCAAACGAGAGGCAGCCGTTTGCAGCCATTCAAAGATCTTATATAAGCTGCTAAGATCTGTAAAATAAAATTCAGCAAATATTGGAGGGGTTGAGAAATATGGTGATGGAATCAATCACATTGCTTCCATCCTTCATAGTGATTGGCATCTATGCAGGGATACTGGTCTTAACATTGGTAATCATTAAATTCTTATCATCTGGTGGTATTCGGAGGTCCTGGTGGCCTTCATCATCATCATCATCATCATCGTTGCCGGCACCACCGGGGCCTCGTAAATGGGCATTGCCCATCCTCGGAGACCTACCCTATCTCATGTTCATGACGAGGCACATACCGATGCACCAAGCACTATACAAGATGAGCAAGCAGTATGGGCCATTAATGGAGCTCCGGCTCGGGACAGCGCAACGGATCTTGGTCGTATCTTCAGCGAGTGCCGCCCGCCTCATCCTCCAGACTCATGACAAGATCTTCTCGTCCCGAGCACCCAACATTGCAACCTCCATCCTTCACGGTTCGCCAGCCAATAACATCTCGTTCGCGGAGCCTGGACCCAAATGGAGGCTCCTACGCCGCATATGCACTAACGAGCTCTTCGCGCCCAAGTGTCTCTTGGCATTCAGGTAATCCCCTCATCCATCTATAGACTTCAAAAGAGTTGGCATACCATGTGTTCCCCCATGTTTTGTGAAACTCTTGACTCATATGCCAAAGAAGTGCATACCATGTGTTCCCCATGTTTTGTGACACTCTTGACTCATATGCCAAAGAGTTGTCATACCATGTGTTCCCCATGTTTTGTGAAACTCTTGACTCATATGCCAAAGAAGTGCATACCATGTGTTCTCCCCAAGTTTTGTGAAACTTCTTAAAACTTATATGCCAAAGAAGTGCATACCATGTGTTCCAAGTTTTGTGAAACTTCTTAAAACTTATAGGCCATGAAATGCATGTGTTGCTTTTGTCCAGGCCCATGATATGCGAAGAAGTGCAGGCTTTGTTGTCCTCCATACATGAAGATGGTGCTACATCATCTCTAGACGGTGATCATAACCTCACCATTCGATATAGACTTCAGAAATGCACTAACAACATAATATCGAGGATGACTTTGGGAAAGACGATGGACGAGTTAACCACTAGCAAGGAACATAGCAAATCTTTCATAGATTCGTTAATCAAATCGGTAGAGTACGTGGGTATGTTCAATATCAGTGACTACATCCCCTCCTTGGCTTGGATGGATCTACAAGTAAGTATCGTTATTGATAGATGAATATATCTGAGGATAGAGTGTTACTTGCAATGAATTACAATTTTTAGTACTAATTGTGATCATTATCAGTATGAATATGTCCGAGGATGTGGTTTAGTTTCTAGCCATTTTGCCTCTTATCTTTAATTTCATGATTGAATCATGCCTTGGGTTTTATCATTACTAAATCAAACAAGCTTGGTTTTATTACTCTTTTAAGGGCAATGCTAAGGGTATGAGGAGTTCCTCCGTAAATGTTCACGATCGTTTAATGGAGATTATTACAGAACGCCGAGACACTATAACTGAAAGCGCGACACCCTTGAATATGGATTTCTTAAATATTCTATTATCAGTTAAAGATGAAGATGATACACTCACAGATGATAACATAATAGCCACCTTAGTGGTAAGTTATTCTAAATTGCAATCATGTATGGGTAATTCATTTACATAACGATTGACATCCATAGACAAGAGAGCATGAGATTCTTGTATGCATAAACTACACACTGCAATTCATGCACAAGATAAATGAAACCGTATCCCCTGCACGCAAATGAATTAAATGGGTTTAATTTAAATATAGTATCAATTTACATTAAATTGCTAACTTTCTTTAACCACCAGGATATGTTCTCGGGAGGAACTGACACATCTTCCATCACAATTGAGTGGGCACTCGCAGAACTGGTAGCTAATCCAGATAAAATGGAACGATTACAAGATGAGCTTATTAAAGTTATTGGAAATACAAGAAGTGTTGACATATCCGATCTCCCAGATTTGCCTTATTTATCTGCCGTTATAAAGGAAACCATGAGGATGCATCCTGCTCTACCATTGCTTGTACCACATATGTTGACAGAAACATGCGAATTAAATGGTTATGAGGTGCTTGCTAGTACACAAGCATATATAAATATGTGGGCAATCGGTCATGATTCAAATGTATGGGATAATCCATGGCAATTTCATCTAGAAAGATTCTTAGGCGCCGACAAGATTAGTCTCAATGGAGGAAGCTTCGAATTAGCACCTTTCGGTTCAGGAAGACGTATATGCCCGGGGTTATCACTAGCAGTTTTGAGTATGGAATTCATTCTGGCTAGCCTTGTCCACAGTTTTGAGTGGAAGGTCAATGGCAAACCAAATCTTAATGAGATGTGTATGTTCGTTCTAAAGCTAGACACTCCCTTAGTTATAAGGGCATATCCAAGATTAGCTTCTGGCAATTTAGTGAGTTCTAGCAAAGATGTTTTATGACTGAAATTATTTCCTCTTTGTTTCATTAATTGCCCAACTCAAGGCATCTTCATCAATAATGATCATGATCATGTCCACTTTTCTTTCATGGTATCAATGTTCAGTGACATTGTATAATCTCATTGTTGCACTCTTTGACAAGCAATAATACTCACCATATGTTGCAATCTTTGACAAGCAATAATACTCTCCATATATTGCTTATTGTGAGCATACTGACAAGTTCAAGAAGAAAGGATATCTTGGATAAACTAACATAGAAAAGCAACAAAACATAGAAGACCAATGTCATGAAGTTACATGCGTGCATATGAATTAGAATTAGAATTAGAATTAGAATTTTTATCGTCCATAAAGAGGCCAATTTTGACCTATGGAAAAAATCTTTTCGAGTAGTTCATCCACGTAGTGCATCCAAGCACTTCAGCCATGAACATCCATTTGAACAGTTCTAAGTAGATCACCTTGTGCTCCACCTAGAGAGAGACCATCGGGGACTTGAACGTCAGAAGATAGATTAGCAAACCTATGTGGGTATAATGCGCGAGGTTATAAACTATGTATTTTCTAAAACCACTGTAATATACAATGATTCAATCTCCTTCTTCAATCTTCTTCGGATGTAGACAAAGTGTTTGGTAAAACCTCCCCTTATTACGAAGTTTAGCTTACTTTAGTTTGTCCAATGCCAAAATCAAGTCCTCTTAGCATCTTTGAAGTTGCCTTATTTGCACAACGAATAGGTCACCCCTACCCATTTCATCATCCCATGGCATTAACACCCACGATATGATCGATTCTTCAATGGAGATTATAGGTTTCTGACCATACATAAAGCTTCGTTGGCATAGATTCAGTCATGAAGCTATGGTTAGTTCTATCTGCCCAAAGGCCGAAGGTAGTAGTCGAGGCCAATCTCCAATCTTCCCTTCACATGCTCTAACGAGTCCCTAGACTATTAGTTATTCCCTCATTCTATCTTCCCATTTGCCTCCGATTGTATGTAGTTGTAAGGGAAAGTTCAACTCCTTGAAAACTAAACAATTCTTGAGCTTCATTTGTATCCAACCCTCCTCTATCTGCTACTATCTTCCGTACGCATCCATATCACATCTTCCAAGAGAAATTTGCACACCACCGCAGTGGTCTTCTTTTTTAGAGCCCTCCCTTCCACTTGGTTTGTGAGATCTTCCTATGCAAGTACCAAGTATTTCATCTGACCCACTTCCATCAGCATTGTTACCGAGTCCACCATTCATTTAAAATGCAACGCCAAAGGGTAAGTTGGGTGAAGTTCATCCTTGTGTCACACATTCGAGTACATCTAACAACTCTCACACGTTCCAACGAAGTGTGCCACATCTTTGTACATCCCCGACCACCAATACTTCACTTTTATTTTAGAGAATTTCCCCCAGATACCTCTATGCCCTATCCAAGGACTTTCATGATACTCAAATACCCATTCCCTTTGGTCTTCTTTCTTGCAAACCATTATAAACGGTGTGTCCGTCCTCTTCTTGGGTTGCTTCTAAAGGTGTCCTCCTCGAAGGAAGTATTTATACGCCTTCTTCCAAATCCTTTTTGCCTCTTCCTTTGTGTAGGATATATTTTTGTCAGCGTACTCAAGAACCGGCCTATAAGTATGTAACCATTTTGGTTCTTCACTATCTCTTTCAGTGGTTGCGGGTTTTGTCTTGAAAAAGTCAAGCTCCTCTTCATCATCCATTGACTCCTAGATTTCATCTTGGTACCACCTCTAGACAACATATCCATCATAGCATTTCCTTACTAGGAACATGTCAGACTTACGAATTATCGACCGCAACATAGCTATATCTAATGTCAAACATCCAAAAATCATTCCAAGAATCAGAAGACAACTTTGTCTCAATAACAACTAAAGCCCCGATTAACTAATCTTAGTCCATTTTTTTTCTTCTCATGAAATGGATGGATGTATGTGGTGATAACAAAGAAAGGACTACTTGAAAGTAATGTGATTGCTGGAACAACCTCAACTGAACATGTATGTAAATGTGGCTTTCTCGTGGAGGCACTCAATATGTTCAAAAGACTTCCATTATAGAATACAGTCTCTTAGACCACACTGATTTCAAGATATGCTGACTGTGGGTGGGGGGAAGATGATCTTATATGGCACTCATTCGACAGGAAATATTCAATATGGGCAAGATGAAGAAGCATTGAATCATTGCCACGCAAGCGCATCTTGCCAAATATGGTCACTTGTTTTTGCATCTTAAGAGCTGTCCATCCATTGGTAAGGAATAATAGTGCGGTGGGCAATGCATTGGTGGATTTGTATACCAACTATGGTGGACGCACTCAAGCACAAGAGATTTTTAGTGGATTTCTAGTTAGAGATGTGACTTGCTGGAACACAATTATCACAGGAAATATTCAATATGGGCAAGATGAAGAAGGATTGAATAATTTTGGATCATTGTAACGCGAGAGCATCTTGCCAAATATGGTAACTTATTTTTGCATCTTAAAGAGCTGTGGTAATATAGGGGAGGTCAAGAAAGGCAAAATGATACATTCTCAGCTTCATAAAGAAGAGATGTTTGATAAAGAGATTCTACTTAAGAATGAATTGATTCAGATGTATGCCAAATGTAGTACACTTTTAAGAGAAACAAAGGTGCTTGAAGAAGTTAAGATTCGGGACATTGTATCTTGAACTGCACTCATTTTCGGCTATGCCCAAAAGAAACTCGTTGAAGAAGCATTATGTTGCTTGAAACACATGCAACATGAAGCCCAATGTCCCAATGAGGTCACTATCATTTGCATCTTGAAAGCCTGGAGCAACATCGGAGCACTGGAGAAGGGTATCAAAATACATGAATTTATCAATAGAGAAAGGATGTGAGAACAAAATACTCAAGTTTGCAATGCATTAATAGATATGTACAGTAAATGTAATATGCTCACAAAAGCAAAACAAGTGTTTGATGAGCTTTCAGTTCGAAATGTAGTCTGTTGGAATGTTCTAATATCAGGATATACCCAACAAGGGAAGAATGAGGAAGCACTTGATTGTTTCGAACAAATGCAAACGGAAGGAATCTCTCCCGATCCCACCACATTCAGCTACATCTTGAGAGCTTGTGCTGTTACAGGAGCCGTTGAGAAAGGGAAACATATGCATGATCAGATTGTTAGGGACAAGCTCATTGAGAAACATTCTTCCCTTGGTACTTCTTTGGTAGATATGTATGCCAAATTTGGTGAAATGGAAAAAGCAGAGCAAGTATTTAACTGTCTCATTGTCCGTGACGTGGCATGTTGGACAGCACTCATTGCAGGATATGTACACCAAGATAAAGGGGAAGAAGCGTTGGATTGTTTTGAGCATATGCATGAAGCTGGATCGGCCCCAGACGCTTTCACGTTAAGCTGCATTTTGAAGGCTTGTGCAAGCATAGGAGCTGTTTCCATGGGCCAAAAAATTCATGAAGATATTATTCAGAATCAGCTACTCGAAGAAAACGATGTGGTACTTGGCACAGCTTTACTTGATATGTATGCCAAATGTGGTGAACTAGAAAAGGCAGAGCAAGTGTTTGAAACGCTTCCATCTCAGACATTAGCATGTTGGAATGCACTTATTGCAGGATATGCCCAACAAGGACTGGGAGATGAAACTTTGAACATGTTCGAGAGGATGCAAGAAAAAGGTTTCACTCCTGATTCCTCGACCTTTGTTTGTGTGCTGAATGCTTGTAGTCACTCAGGTTTGATGGAAATAGGAGAGAAATACTTCATGGATATGACTG
>ERZ1034377.338-NODE-338-length-10499-cov-3.004126_pt1 | contig 10499 bp, 9 predicted proteins | sample MGYA00520584_ERZ1034377 | MGnify/ENA primary metagenome ERZ1034377 (study PRJEB33736, sample SAMEA104288464) | Azolla filiculoides | biome: Urban; feature: water surface; material: ditch water | place: Netherlands | collected 2014 ... | reverse complement strand
GTTCGGTGATGAAGCCGAGAATGGTTGCAGCGTCGTCAGGCGTTGCCGGGCGTATGGTGAATGTCATTGTGCTCTATCCATAAGAAAAGGGCGGGCCATACGAAAAAGGCAGGGCGTTGCCGCCCTGCCCTGATCGAAGTCATCTTTGTAAATTTTATTGGAAGGGCATCCACCAGGAGCTGTTGCTCTGCTGGGCGGCCTTGGCTTCCTTCTTGCGGCGCTTCTGCTTCTTCAATTCCGGCTCGCCGAGATCGGCCAGTTCGGTTTCCTCGGTCTTGCGATACTCCGTCGGCGGATCCGACAGCAGGCGGCGCTGGTCGAGATAGGCACCCTTCTGCAGCTTGCGGGCTTCGCGGAAGGCCTGCCATTTCTGGGTTTCCGTCATCGTGCCGGCGGTGCCGTAACCGGCGAGCAGCGGAGAACGGTAATTCGGGTTGTCTGCATTGGCATCGGCCTCGGCGACAAGGCGCTCACGCGTCTGTTCGGGGGCTTCGACCCATTCCGGGTTTTCCTTGCTGGCCAGCGACTGCTGCGGTGCGACCAGCGTGGCCTGGGCGACAGACGGCGGCATGACCAGCTCCGGACGCGGATTGTATTTGGTGCCCTTGTTAGCGGGTTCCTTGCCAGCGATCGAGACGGCAGAGCCGACGTCATCGGCCAGCTGCTCGATCGCAGTCTTGTCGGTGCCATAGGTCGGGCTGCCGAGGCAGCCGGTCAGGCCGAGCGTCGCGCCGAGAAGGCCCGCTACACCAAAGCCAACTCTGAACAGATATGCCGATTTCATGAATGCCTACCAGCCTCGCCGCATTTCGTTCTGTCTTGTCGAAATTCCCAGCGTGTCCGCTGACAGTAAATTTCGGCCATTTTCAGGCAGTTTTACCGGATGACCCGCCAAAGCGCAAACCATCCGGCAATATTTCGTCAGAGCGCTGCCGCCAGCTCGCGCAGGGCCTTGGCATCGCGGGCCGAGACATCGGGATAGTCGGCGTCGCTGCCGACGTCCTTGGTGATCCTCCACGAGCGGGCGCATTTCACGCCCTCGGCAAGCTTCGGCTCGACCGAGACCCTGGTGCCGTCGTCCAGACGGAAAGCGTCCTGCGGGCCTTCGCCACCGACAACGGTGATATCCGACGTGATGCAGATCTCGGCAAAGTCGAGGCCTTCGAGCGCCGCCAGCAGGTCCGGATCGGCGACATGCACGACCGGGGCTGCCTCCAGCGACGAACCGATGCGCTTGTCCTTGCGCTCGAGTTCCAGCGCGCCGGTGACGGCACGGCGGACGGTGCGAACCTTCTTCCACTTCTCTGCCACGGGCTCGTTCGACCATTCGGCCGGGATCACCGGGAACTGTTCCAGATGCACCGAAACGGCATTCGGATCGCGCGACAGCCAGGCCTCTTCCGTAGTGAACGGCATCATCGGCGCAAACCACAGCACGAGGCTATCGAACAGCTTGCGGATGACGAACAGGGCCGAGCGGCGCTTCAGGCTCGATGGCGCATCGCAGTAGAGCGTATCCTTGCGGATGTCGAAATAGAAGGCCGACAGCTCGACATTGGCGAAATCGGTGAGCGCACGGGTGATGCGCTTGAAGTCGAATTCGTCGTAAGCCTTGCGGACCAGCTGGTCGAGCTCGGCCAGGCGATGCAACATCAGCTTTTCGAGTTCCGGCAGGTCGGCATAGGAAATCTCCTCGCCCTTGTCGTGGGCGAGCGTGCCGAGCATCCAGCGGATCGTATTGCGGATCTTGCGATAGGCGTCGATATTGGTCTGGATGATCGTCTTGCCGACGCGCAGGTCCTCGGCATAGTCGGACGACATGACCCAGAGGCGCAGGATATCGGCGCCCGCGTCCTTCATGATGCTCTGCGGGGCGGTGACATTGCCCTTCGACTTCGACATCTTCTCGCCCTTCTCATCCATGATGAAACCATGGGTGACGACGGCGTTGTAGGGCGCGCGGCCGCGCGTCGCGCAGCTTTCGAGCAGCGACGAATGGAACCAGCCACGATGCTGGTCTGAGCCTTCGAGATAGACATCCGCCGGCCATTTCAGGTCCGGGCGGTCTTCCAGCGTAAAGGTATGGGTCGAGCCTGAATCGAACCAGACATCGAGGATGTCGGTGACCATCTGCCACTTTTCGCCGTCGTGCCCATTGCCGAGGAAGCGCTCCTTTGCGCCCTCGGCAAACCAGGCGTCCGCACCTTCCTTCTCGAAGGCTTCGAGAATGCGGGCATTGACCTCTTCATCCTTCAACACATTGCCTTCGGCATCGGCGAAGACGCAGATCGGCACGCCCCAGGCGCGCTGGCGCGACAGCACCCAGTCCGGTCGGCCCTCGATCATGGCGCGCAGGCGGTTCTGGCCGGCTGATGGCACGAAGCGAGTGTCGTCGATGGCCGATAAGGCACGCGAACGCAGCGTCGTGCCGTCGCCGAGTTCCTTGTCCATATAGACGAACCATTGCGGCGTGTTGCGGAAGATGATCGGCTTCTTCGAGCGCCAGGAATGCGGGTATTCATGCTTGATGCGGCCACGGGCAAACAGGTTTCCGGCAGCGATCAGCGAATCCATGACCCGCTTGTTGGCGTCGCCCTTCTTGCCGTTGTCATCCATGACGCGGGCAGCGCCGCCTTCGGCAGACGGGCCGAAACCGGGGGCTTCGTCGGTGTAGAAGCCGGCATCATCAACCGGGAACGGGATCTTTGTGTCGATGCCGCGCTCGGCGAGCATCTTGGCGTGACCCGTCCAGGCCTCAAAGTCCTCGCGGCCGTGCGACGGGGCGGTGTGGACGAAACCGGTACCGGCATCATCGGTGACGTGATCACCATCGATGAGGGGAACGGCGAAGTCGTAACCGAGATCCTTCAGCGGATGGTCGCAGGTGATCGCACCGAGTTCTGCGGCGGTCACATCGCGAACCAGCTTGAACGCAACCTTCGCCTTGGCGGCGGCATCTTCGGCCAGACGCTTGGCAAAGATCAGCTTCTCGCCCGGCTGCGGGCCAAAATCGTTCGTGGCTTCGGTGATCTCGTAGAGGCCGTATTCGATCTTCGAGGAGTAGGAGATAGCGCGGTTGCCCGGGATGGTCCACGGGGTGGTGGTCCAGATGACGACCGAGGCTTTCCCAAGCTGATATTCAGCTTCCGTGCGGCCCGCTTCAAACCGTCCATCTTCACCTTTTCCAACGATTGGCGACTTACCAACCACCGGGAACTTCACCCAGATCGTATCGCTCTCGACCTCGTGATATTCCACTTCCGCTTCCGCCAGTGCCGTGCGCTCGACCACCGACCACATGATCGGCTTCGACCCACGGTAAAGCTGGCCGGACATGGCGATCTTCAGCAGTTCGCCGGCGATGCGGCTTTCGGCGTGGAAATTCATCGTCGTATAAGGACGGTCGAAATCACCCTCGATGCCGAGGCGGCGGAATTCTTCCGACTGGATGTCGATCCAGCCCTGCGCAAATTCGCGGCATTCCTTGCGGAATTCGTTGACCGGGACCTCGTTCTTGTCCTTGCCCTTTTCGCGATACTTTTCCTCGATCTTCCACTCGATCGGCAGGCCGTGGCAATCCCAGCCCGGCACATAGTTGGCATCATAGCCACGCATCTGGAACGAGCGGGTGATGACGTCCTTCAGCACCTTGTTCAGCGCGTGTCCGATATGGATGTTGCCGTTGGCATAGGGCGGGCCGTCATGCAGGACGAACTTTTCGCGGCCGGCAGCCGACGAGCGCAGCTTCTTGTAGAGGTCCATCTGGCGCCATTTGGCGGCCATTTCCGGTTCCTTCTGCGGCAGGCCTGCGCGCATCGGGAATTCGGTTTCCGGCAGATAGAGGGTCTTGGAATAATCGAGCTTTTCAGGGGTATCGGTCATGATCTAGCCATTGAATGCGCGCCGGGAGGGCAGCGCTAAAAAATCGGGAACTGTCGTTTAGGACGGAGAAGCGCTGTGCAAGCGCTGAAAACCCGGACCCTCCGGCAGCTCAAAGCGCGCGGAAGGCCGGGCCTATAATTCGGAGGGATATCTGCGTCCGTGCCCTGGTCATCGGGCGTTTGTCTATGTGTTTTTGCGGGAAAATGAAAGGGGGCCGGCAGAGGAATATACGGGGCCGGCACGGGACGTGATCGATGCCGTGGCAATATACAGGCCCCGGCGTCGTCGCTTGGTCGGCGCCGGCTCTGCAGGCAGCCAACGGCCGAGGATCAGTGGCGTGGCGCGCCGCCGTCCCCAGCGCTCCAGCGATCGCTGGTGAAGGAACCCAGTTCGACGACGTCGCTTTCGGGCGCCCGGCAGATCGCGCCCGGTTTCCTGTCGCATTCGATGGCGGCAAAATGCAGGGCAGCATCCTCGCTGGCAAACAGTCCGCCGACCCTGCCTTCACGATCATGCACGACCCACCAGCCATGGTGATCGCGGCCGACGGTAAAGCGCGGGGCGGACTTGGCGTTCCAGGTTTGATGATCGAAGTAACCCATGACAGTGAATTCCTGTTGTTTCATGATATCGGCGTGGTGATTGCGTTTCAGGCCGGTCTGTGCAGGCTTGGATCGCCGCTGACCAAGCCTTTGGCCGGGACTGCCAGCAAGGACAGAGCCTGCCTGATTTCGGCGACCACCGGCTGCTCGACTTCGGTGAGCGGCAGGCGGACATCGGGAGCAAGGCCGAGCACGAAGGCCAGCGCCTGCTTGGTGGCGGCAACCGCCTGTTCGGCATCGATCGCGATGAAAAGCGGATAGAGCGTCTGCTGCAGCGTGCGGGCGGCGCTGACGTTTCCGCCATGGAAGGCATGATGCATCGCGACGACCAGGCGCGGCGCGACGTTGGCGGCCAGCGAAAAAGTGCCTTGCGCACCCATCAGGCCGAGCGCAAGCGCGGTGCGATCATCCCCCGAATACACCGGCAGGCCGCCATGGGGCATACCATTGCGGGGTATGCGACGCCGGTCCTGCTCACGCAGCACCAAGGGCCGACTGATGTCGCCGGCGTAGTCGGCAAAGCCGACGATGCCGGACAGACCGGCGAACCGCTCGAGCAAGGCCGGCGAGACGTCAATCGCCGTATGGCGTGGCCGGTTGACGATGATCAGTGGCAGGTCTACCGCGCTGGCCACGGCCTCGACATGGCGAAACAGCCCCTCCTGGGTCGGCTTGCTGTAGTAGGGCACAACCACCACGGCCGCATCTGCACCCAATGCCCGCGCCTCGCGGGTCAGCGCGATGGTACGTTCCGTCGCATTGGTGCCGGTGCCAACCAGCACCGGGACCGTTCCGGCCGTAACCTCGAGCGTGGTCGAAATCACGGCAACGCGCTCGGCATCATTCAGAACAGGTGCCTCACCGCCCTCGCCGCACACGACAAGTCCGGACACACCGGAGCGAACCTGCCATTCCACCAGCGTCTTCAAACCGATGAGATCGAGCGCTCCGTGACGGAAAGGCGTGACGAGATCGGTGAAGACCCCGGTCATGCGTTGGGGCGCCAGTGTCATCGGGCCGTGCTCCAGGCGGGACTTGCGGCAATGAGGATTGCCAGAAGCATGGCGGCAGGCGCATCGGAATGCACAGCGCGGAAGCACCGCTGGGTCCGTTCGCCCGTCGTGCCCTTGCAGACCACCTGGGCCCGGCACAGCCAGACGCCGTGCGACCGGACAAGCCTGGACAAGGCGATATTCGGCGCCAGTCGGCTTGCCAGAAGCAGCAGCGCCTCGACATGAGCCTCCCGCTCCATCAGCCCGCTAAAGGCACGAAAATCAGACGGGGCATCGCGCAGGCCGGTCATCGGCTCCAGCAGCGGAACTGCTGCCCAGATCAGGTGCTCGCGCAGGACCGGCGACACCGAGATGCGCTTGGCGAGATCGTCCAGCCCGCCGACATTGTGCAGCGGTTCGTATCCGCCGGGTCCGGGGTGGTCCGTGTTGGCTGCTGTGCGGACCGCACCCGAAGATGGCGATTTTAAAGGTTCGTCAGCCTTGCCTTCAAGAGTTTTGCCATCACGATCATCACGCATGCTGCGCAACGGGGCCAGAAACTCCAGGCCCGACCATGCACCGTTTCCGCCTGCTACTCTCATCGCTTCGTTCCTCATCAACCGCCGTCATCGACGGCCAATGAGAATTTAAGGCGATGGAGATAAAGTCTCGATTTGGAAATTGGGGGGCGGACGTAAAGAAATCATAAGGAACAGCGCGCGGTGCGCCGCCTGCCGGCAAGAGATCCAGCGCCAGCACGCATGGTCAAGGATGCGCCGAAAGCATCTCAGAAGCTGATCTTTTCATCCAGTTCGCCGATCGGCCGGACGCCCGCGAGCAGCGCCCTCGCCTCCTGCTCGTCCTTCCTGATCTGGGCGACCAGCGGATCGAGGCCATCGAACTTCCATTCGTCGCGCAGGTGACCGAAGAAGGAGACCGAACAGGTCTCGCCATAGAGATCGCCGGAAAAATCAAAAACGAAGGTTTCCAGCCAGGCGGCGCCGTTGTCGGTAACGGTCGGGCGATAGCCGAAGCTTGCAACGCCATCGCGGATCACGCCATCCGCCCGGCGAAAGCGCACGGCGTAGATGCCGGCGCGCAACGTCGCTTCCGGCGCAAGCTTCATGTTGGCGGTCGGAAAGCCGAGCGTGCGGCCAAGTTGGTTGCCCTTGACCACTTCCGCCTCGACGGTGAAGCGGTAGCCGAGCAGGCCGGCCGCCTCGGACACATTGCCATCGGCGAGAAGATTGCGGATGCGGCTGGACGACACCACGTCGGCGCCTTCGTCACGGAAGGCATCGACCAGCGTCACGCCAAAGCCATGGCGGCTGCCTGCTTCCATCAGGAAGGCCGGACCGCCCTCGCGGCCCTTGCCGAAATGGAAATCGAAACCGGTGACAACCTCGCGGGCGCCGAGCCATTCGACCAGGATGGAGCGGACGAAATCCTCGGCCGAGCGCTGGGAAAAATCGACGTCGAACGGATATTCGATGACCGACTGGAAACCCATGGCCTCGAGGATGCGGGCGCGCAGCGGGGCCGGTGTCAGGCGAAAAACCGGTTTTTGCGGATTGAAGACCGAGCGCGGATGGGGCTCGAAGGTCAGGACAAGGGCCGGGACGCCCAAGGCTTCGGCGCGTTCCAATGCACGACTGAGCACCGCCTGATGGCCGCGATGCACGCCATCAAAATTGCCGATCGCCACGACACCGCCGGTCAGGAGCGAAGGCAGCGCTTCTTTCTTCTCGTTGCGATGGAATACGGTCATGCCTGTCTGCCTTATGCCAACCGCTGCATCCAGAATTTCGGCGCGGCGTTCTCGCGCTTGAGGAAATCGTGCAGCGCCGGTTCATCCGTGGTGCCGGTCGGCGAATACTCGGCCGCATGGATGCCGCCCGAGATATAGAGAAGGTCGAGGCCGGCATCGATGGCACCGCGCACATCGGTCGGCATGCCGTCGCCGATCGCCAGAACGCGGGCCGTGTCGATCGCGCTGCCGCGCGCCTCGCCGGCTGCGGCAAGCGTTGCCGCATAGATCGGCGCATGCGGCTTGCCGGCAATGCGGGTCTCGCCGCCGAGCGTGTTGTAATAGGCAGCTACGGCACCGGCGCAGGGGATCAGCCGATGGCCGCGCTCGACGACCAGATCGGGATTGGCGCAGATCAACGGAACCTTGCGGGCGGCGAATTCGGTCAGCATCGCGGTATAGTCTTCCGGCACCTCGGTCTCGTCATCGAAGAAGCCGGTGCAGACGATGCAATCGGCCTGATCGGCGGCAACGGCCTCGACATCCAGCCCTTCGAGCAGCGGCATGTCGCGCTCGGGACCCAGCAGGAAGACCTTCTTCGGACCGGCCGCGATCAACGTGCGCGTGACGTCGCCGGAGGTGATGATCCTGTCATAGGCGGTATCGGCGACACCGATGGCGCGGAGCTGGGTGATGACGCCCGGCGCCGGACGCGGTGAATTGGTGATCAGGACAACCGTGACACCCACCTTACGGGCTGCCGTCAGGGCTTCCGAGGCGGCCGGAAAGGCATCGATGCCGTTATGCAGCACGCCCCAGACATCGCAGAGGATGACATCATAGTTCGCGGTGACGTCGCCTAGGGTGGAAATGCCGAGTGCCATGTTCATTCCTGACTTCAAGATCGTGTGGGCTGACATGGCAAAGGAAAGCCGGCAAGGCAAGAGCCTTGCCGGTTTCTTCGAGAAAATGACTGCCCGCATCGCGGCTCAGGCGAGCATGCGCAGCGCCAGGCCGAGCAGCGCCGCAAGGACCAGCGTCCGTCCTATGCCCTGATGGAAGCGGAAGATCATCACGGCCGCGATGACGGCCACGGCCAGGGCCGCCAGATCGAGCGAGGTCCAGTCCGGCACGGGCAGCGACACATTCAGCCATGGGGCGAGAGGACCGACCAATGGTCGTTCGAAGACGCCGACGCGGGCGAAGACGACATGCAGGGCAAACCAGATGGCCAGGTTGAGGATGACGCCGACAACCGCGGCGGTGATCGCCAACAGGGCGGCATTCATCAGGCGATTGCCGCGCAGGCGCTCGATATAGGGCGCGCCAGCGAAGATCCAGATGAAGCTCGGAATGAAAGTGGCCCAGGCGGTGAGCAGTGCGCCAAGCAGGCCGGCCAACAGCGGATCCAGCCCACCGCCATGGCGGAAACCGGCAAGGAAACCGACATAGGAGAGTACCAAGACCAGCGGACCCGGCGTGGTTTCGGCAAGCGCCAGACCATCGAGCATCTCGCCGGGCTTCAACCATTGATACTGCTCGACTGCCACCTGTGCGACATAGGCCAAAACGGCATAGGCGCCGCCGAAGGTGACCAGCGCCATCTTGGAAAAGAAGGCGTAGAGATCCGGCAAGGCGGTATCGGCCGCCAGCAGCCAAAGGATCGGCAGAGGCGCCAGCCAGACGGCAACCCAGAACAGCAGCGTCAGCAGCTGACGCAGCGCCAGCGGGCGGGCCTTCAGGTTCGTGGGGGCAGGAACATCTTCTGTCGGGGTGATCCGGGCGCGAACGAGGCCCGCGACCGCCGCCAGCAGGATGACCAGCGGAAACGGCAGCGACAGGGCAAACAGGGCGAGAAAGGCGAGTGCTGCGAGGATCCGGTGAAACCGAGTTTTCAACGCCCGCTTGCCGATGCGGATCACCGCTTCGATGACGACGGCGAGCACGGCCGCCTTCAGACCGAAGAAGAGGCCTGCAACGAGATCGGCCTGCTGATAGAGCGCATATAGCGTCGAGAGGCCCATGATGACGGCGAGCCCCGGCAGGACGAAGAGCAGGCCGGCAACGATGCCGCCGCGCACGCCATGCAGCAGCCAGCCAATATAGGTGGCCAGCTGCTGGGCTTCCGGTCCCGGCAGCAGCATGCAGTAGTTCAGCGCATGCAGATACCGGTCCTCGTCGATCCAGCGCTTCTCGTCGACGCAGATGCGGTGCATCATAGCGATCTGGGCGGCGGGACCACCGAAGCTCAAGACGCCGATGCGGGCAAAGGCTGCGGTCAGCTCGGCAAAACTCGGCGGCTGCGCGGACGCCTGCGCCGGATGTTCAACGGCAATGTTTGTCATTTCACTCCATCGCGCCCGCCACGCGCCACCCAATCGTGTTTCTCATCCATCGCATCGCGCGCCCATCTGTAATAGGCGTCATAGAGAAGCAGGCCCTGCTCCAGTTGCTGCAAATCGGAAGAATAAAGCCGCGACAGGCCGAGCGACGCCGCCAAGAGACCGGCGGCCTGCGGTGCGAGGTCGAGCCGGTTGGTATCGGCGCCGCGGACGATCTCTGCCAGGGTCAGCAATGCCGGCGTTTCCAATTGGAATTCCGACAGCATGGTGTCGAAGGTGCAGCGATCGCCGCGATGGCTCCAGAAGACGCCTTCCATGTCAAAGGGAACGGCATTGAACCTCTCCGCCACCCCTTCGACCTCCGAGGGCGCAACGAAAAGAAAACGGGCAAAGGGATCAACGAACCGCCGGATCAGCCAGGGGCAGGCAATGCGGTCGATCTTCGGCCGATTGCGCGTGACCCAGAGGGTTGCGCCGGAGCCCTGAGCAAGCCGGGCGATCGGCAGCTGCGGCAGACCGGCCGCAGCCCAGGCCACGATACCGCCTTCCAGCACCTCGGCCGATATTCCAAGAATGCGCAAGTGGGCCGCCACGCCTTCACTCAACTTGCGTCCCTGATGACAGGCGACGACAACGGAGGAAGAGCCGATTTCGGCGACCCAGGCATCGATCTGGCGGTAGTCGCGCAGGAGGGATGCGGGAATGAGAAAGGGATGTGCCTCGAGATCGTCGGCAATGCGGACGTCGACAATCAGGGGAGACTGGGATGAACCGAGCAAGCGAAAGAGCTTGTCGGCGGAAATTGCGCCATAGGGTGCCATGATTTGCTCCGTAATTTTGATCCGGACGGATGCGAAATTGCGGCATGGCGCCTCATGGAGCTTTCGCGCACTCCACGACTGAAACCTCTCAAATTTGCGGGACGCTGTCAAAT
>ERZ1034377.337-NODE-337-length-10536-cov-2.940243_pt1 | contig 10536 bp, 12 predicted proteins | sample MGYA00520584_ERZ1034377 | MGnify/ENA primary metagenome ERZ1034377 (study PRJEB33736, sample SAMEA104288464) | Azolla filiculoides | biome: Urban; feature: water surface; material: ditch water | place: Netherlands | collected 2014 ... | reverse complement strand
CGTTCATGATGATCCCCTTTCGTGAGGTCTCTTGACGCCAGCAACCTTGCTTCGGTTCCAACGTCGTTTCAATGATTGGAATATAGGCCCTTGGACACCCGTCGATAAGGCACAAGGTCTCAGGTCGGCCATGCGCTCAAAGCATGGATCCAATCAGAGATGAGCTGAGGGGGCCATCAGGCCCGGAACCGGTCGAAGGCAGTGAGGCGTTTGATGGGAGGATCGGCCTCCGGATAGCGGTAGATTTCGGCTCTGAGATAGCGGAGTTCATCGTCAAGCGCATCGTCACCCACCTCGATCCACCAGGATTTCGGGCGGCCGTCGCTTCCGTCGGACCAGCGATAGCCTCGCGCCTTCAGGTGGTCCTTCATGTCGAAGGGGCTGTTCTCCGCAAAAATCCGCACACGTGACCTCTGGCTTGCTTCATAGAGTTCGGCAAAAGCGGTGGAAGCCGATCCGTCCACCTCGCGAGCCAGGACCTCCAGAAGTGCAAAGCAATCATCGACAGCACGATGACCCTCATGAAAATATCCCGCTTGCCCGATCAGGTATCCGAGCTTGGTGCCTTCATATCCCCGTAACGACCAGTCGATCTCGGAGTTGGAGCAAGCCCAGGCCTTGCCGGAGAATAAAGGAGAGAATGCCTCGCAGAATGGCCGGTCGAAACCAGCATTGTGGGCTATCAGCAGATCAGCCGGTTCAATCAGTTCCCGCAACGCAGCCATATCGATTGATTGCCCGGCGACCATATCATCTGTGATCCCGGTGAGCCTGGTGATCTCAGCGGGAATGGAAACGTTCGGCTGTTGAAGCCCGCCATAGATGCCGGTCACGTCACCAATGCTTCCTGTCGCATCGAAGGTGAAAGCGATCACGCCAATCTCGATTATCTCATCCTTGCGAGCATTGAGGCCCGTGGTCTCGGTATCGAGAATGATCCCCTTGAGGGGGTACGCTGGCCGCGGGAATGGCGCGACTGCGCGCGGCGCCAGTTTCGTGAGGATACGGTAGCGACCCGTCTGCGAGAGATGCCGGACCATGTCCTCCTCACTCATGGGGACGGCAGGCTGTTCGGGCTTGGCGTGTTTGGAGATGTCACGCTTTACCGCCCGGTCGCGCGAAACCTCTTTCGAAAACATGTCAAACTGTTCTGCCATTCCTGTTGTCAAAGCCCCGACGCCAATGTGCCACCTTCAAAACACGCCACGATCGGCAGATCAACCGTGTTGGTGGGGGTGCGATGTCGGTCGACCTGGAGAGCAGGGTTTACAATCGCGCAGTTCCACGCAGTGACAGCTCTTGGGTCGTTGATCGCAAGCACTCTCAGCCTGCGTTCCAACGCGCGGTCACCAGATTGCCGATGGGCCAGAAAGGAACGAACGCTTTGCGGCGGCTATCAGCCGCAGGGTAGAATGCCACGCGCCAACGCATTGGATTCGGTGGTTTCCCCGACCTTGAAAGGGCCGTTGTAAAGGCTCACCATCGTGCTTTCCCCCGATTTCGTATAGCAGAGCTTGGATGACAACTGGGGCAGCGCAATCGTCGGGCCGCCCAGCGCCTTTCGGACATTTAGTGCCGAAGCCAGATGGAGAAGGATTTCGGTGAGTTGGTCTTCTTGCAGGGTTGAAACGTCAAGCTTTTTAATGACAGCATCAATCTTGCGCCTCCTGGGACGCGCCACTGGCTTGGGCGCGTGGTCCGACGCGGCGGCATGCTTGATGCCTTTCGTCTGCGCCTCTGCATTCGATCGATTTTCACTTCGAGTGTTCGGTTTTTTCATGAGTCACCCCTCCTTATTGAAAGTCTCGTGATCCCCGTAGGCCCGCTTTGAGTTGCTCGTTGAGATGGAACTGCTCAGCCAACGGCGTCAGTGAGCGCCCGCCGGCCGCCATGGGTCCGAACGTGAAGACCAGTTGATGCGTGCGTTCTCTGCCCGCGCTCAAGAATGTTCCGGACGGGTTCACGTTTCTGGTCGTGAATTCCCATTTGGGCGTGACGTTCCCTGACACATTCTCCTTGATCGATACGGTTTGCGTGAGAACATTCTTGACGCCCATCACCTCCTGCAACGTCTTTGGATCATCGGCCAAACCGAGCTGCACGATCTGGATGCGGGACTCAAGCAAAGGCAGAATTTGAAGATCGATATCGACGAGAGGCGAGCCCTCTTTCTCGCCGCTCGGATGACGGCAAGGTCGTGTCTCGTTGTGTTTTTCGAAGAGGTCCGGTCTATAGAGCTGCGAAAGCGGATAGAAGATATTGTATTTATTTTCGTTGGTCGCGACGGCTTCAGCGCTTACCCCTGTTGTGATCGAGATTGCCTTGTCCGGTGTCCAGCTGAAACCTGGAGCAAGGGTCGAGTTTTCGGTAACCTTTAGGTCGGTCGCCACTTCCACGCCCCAGTCAACAAGGAAACTGCCGTAGGCTTTAAGAGAAGGCCTCTTCTTTGCCAGATCGAGGTCGTTGTTGACCGCGATCGTCACCGCATAACTTAACTCGCACACCACGCTCCGGACGAGTGCCGTATTCATGTCTGAAACCAGACGCGAATCGCCGTTCGGCCAATCGCGCTGGCTGGGAATGTATGTTCCGCAGCTGCTTTGACTTATACAAGCAAGGGCTACCGTAACGACTGATGCTAATCTTTTGGTCAAAATCCCCTCCCACAAGTCTCAGCGCAACGGCCACGCAAAAAGTGCTTTTCAGCAGCAATCGAAGACAATCAATATGTGTCCGGCAAGTAAATCTAAACGACATCAGTGCGGTGTATTTCCCCATAGAAATAATATCAGAGGTTGTGAATAACGTCTGTTGCGGCCTTACAACAGTTAATGAAATCCTGCCATGACCTGGATTTACCTTACGCTGAATTAGCGGTGCCGCCAGGCACAGCAAGGTCAAGGAGACACGCGCTACCCTCGTCCAGCGTTTGCGGAAGGCCGCCACATTTATCCTCAGCCTTGATCGCGCCAACTGTCGATAAGGTTACAAGGGCCGTTGCTGATACTCCGCGCAGCAGCAAAATTTCTCGTTCTGCCGACCATACAGGCACTACTTCGGCCAGCCTCTGATCGTATGCCCGAATGCGCGGGATGAAGCACTATCGACTCAAGCAGGCCCACCAATTGCATGCCACCTTGTTGACGTTGCTCGGCTGAGTTAGCGTGTTGCGTGCGAAGCGGATCATGCTCGCAATGGGAGAGGATCATGACGGAAAGAGCCTATTTCGCGTTCTGGCAGGCATCACCGGCCGGTCATGTGAACACGTTCTTTTTCAAGCTCACGGACGAGGATATAATTGCGGAAGCACGATCGATCCTTGCCGATACATCGATGACCCGGCGCCATGTTCAAGGGACGATCAATCAGTCGCAGGCGCCCTATAATCCCAATTGGTCATTCCATCTCGAACCGGCAACAATCGGCTTCTTCGAAAGACAGATCGAGGTTTGCGATGCGAACATGGCCCATATCGACGCTCGTCTGGATGAGGTCGGCGGCAGCTTTCTGCCACATTCGTTTTGGTGTGCCTGGTCATCGTCGCTTGCGGTCGAGGTGACCCATCTGGTCGATCCGCGGACCGAAAAACTGTTTCTGCTTGAGCCCGGCTTGGCCCAGCCCTGAACGCAAGTGGGCACGATGCACGGCCTTCAGATATTTCCATCGGAAATAGTTCTGCCCGGTCTCCCGGCGCGGTCTCGCTGATACCCAGAAATCGCGTAATGTGAGGAAGTCGGACTTTCGAAGCTCCTTGCCTACATGAGGAGGCACCTGCGGCAAGAAGGCCTTCCAAGCCCATTCGTGACGCTCTGAAAAACAGTTCGAGGTGACCAGCGGCGATCCCGTGCGCTTGTCCGAAGCCTGCGCGACGCGCGGGCCGCATCTCTGATAAATGTTGATGCGTTGCCGCAGGTCGAGGAACATCCTCTTGGATGATTGCAAAAATCAGCGGCGCATTGTGTTATTCCGTCACGTGGCTTTCTTACGCTGTTGAGATCAGGACAGAACCACGTCGACTTCGATGGTCTGTTCGTCCGTTTCCCCTGTGACCGTCACATGGTCATACTGCCGCGCAGAAATTTCGTTCGTGAACTCGACCCTCCTCCATTCGACCAAGTCTCCACCGACGTCACCATTCTCCTCGACTTTCAAATCGAGAATGAGCGTCTTCGGATTGATGCCCTGCGGCGTCGCCTCGGATAGCTTGGGCGTCTGGTTCGAACGGCGAACTTCGACATCGCCGCAGACGGTCAAATTATACCTGGTACCCGCGAAATCGGTCGTCTCGGTCGCTTTCCAGTTACGGCTCGCATAAATCATATTTTGCCCTCCTCTCAGCCGAGAGTGAAGTAGTTCTATAAAACGTCAAGTTGATTTTGAGTTGTGTCGGTGTGGCCAATGAACTCTCGCGACTCTCCATCCAAATCGCGGTCCCAGCCACAGCAGCTCGAGTGTCACCGGTAGCATCAGAATATTTTCCGATTGCGCGTCTGTGCTATTCACAACTATGTTGAGAAGTGTAAATATATATCTCGCGCCACAATGGGCCGTATCTTTTATAAATCCCCGGGTCGGCACGGCTTTGAGTCAACTATACAATTGAATTAATGAGATTCCCGAGGGGTTTGTCATGACGATAAGTATTGCCCGGACGATGTCATGCCTGTTGTTTCTGTCCGCCTTGTTTACGCTTGCTATGGCGTTGACCGCCCCCCAAGCGCGGGCCCAGACTTTCGAGCACTGTCCCGCCACCGTGCCAATGCTGCCGGCAGCGGTGCTCAGTGAAAAGGTGCTGGACGACGTCTGCATCCCCGACGGGTTCACAGGGCTGCCGATCGAGTTCTTTGACGACTATTCCTGGCGCGCCTTCATCGGACTCGTCTGGCCGGCGAAAGTCGGTGAACGCGGTGTTCCGGACGCCTCCGCGGAACTCTCCGAAAAGGGGCGACCGGTAGTGTTCGAAACCTTCAAGTCGGACTGGGAGATATTTCAGCCGCAAGGAGCTGCGCCCAGCGCCTGGCAAGCGGTCGGAGGGGAGAACCCTTGTAAGGTCGCAAATCTGACAAGCGACGATCTCGTTCTCGCCGCCTTTTCCAAATTCAACAATCTCGGTCAGGCGGGCTTCGGGCCCCGGCTCGTCGGGCCGCTCGTTGCCCAAAACCGCACCTACGTGCGGTTCCAGACCGCCTTCAACAAGATCGAGTTCGAGCAGATCGACCAAGGCAAGCTCTATCTGCGCGACAACCTCAAGGGCACGATGACGTTCCAGCCAGGCGCGATCGACATCAAGGCGGCCTGGATTGACATGAAGGACATCGCACATTCCGAGCGTTTCTATACACGCGAGGCCTACCTTCTCGATCTTGAAACGGAGACATGCTCGAAGGCCAAGGTTGGTCTCGTCGGTCTTCATATCGTCCAGAAGACACCCAGCCGACCACAATGGATCTGGTCATCCTTCGAGCAGGTCGACAACATCCTGGAAGATAGGAGCCTATCGCCCGCCACCTTTCATGCCGGCGATGCCACGCCGATGCCGGACGAAAACCCCTATTCATTCCCTCCTCCGGTTCAGGTTCCAGCAGCGTTCAACGTCGATCGGCTGAAACCGGTCCATGCAAGTACTGCCAAGACCAACGAAATCTATCGGAAGATGTTGGCCGACGCTGGCGTCCCCTGGCAGTTCTACAAGCTGGTCGTCACCCAATGGCCGATCCCTATCGGCGATCCTGCCGCTGACGGAAAGCCCAACAAGACTTTTCCGGGAAGTGGCTCCTCCCAGACCGCCTTCGCCAATCTGACCATGGAGACCTTCGACCAGAAGACGATCATCAAGGGGTGCATGAACTGTCACAATGTCACCCGCGACACCACGGACTTCCTGTGGTCTCTGAATACCCGCGCATTCCCGTCGCTCCAAGCGATCACCGCTCGGGCCGCCATGTCGGACAAGGCCGTGACAAAGCTTTCTCTGCCGAATGTCCGCCTGAAAAACTGGGCGCAGGTCCAGCCAGCAAGTGAAGCATTTCAACTGCCGGAAAAGCAGCTTTCGGAGTTTGAAGCCCTTAAGGAACTTATGGAATCTACCCAACCAGAAGAGTGAGAGTGCCATGGCGATTTCGAACTACGCAGACTTCCAAGCGTTCGTGTCTGACACCATGGCCAAGCTCGGCGCCGATGCGGAATTTGCACCGCACGAGCGGTTTTGGTCGACGCTGAGCTACGACGCGTTCACGCAAGGCAACGTACCTGGCATCAGCGAGACCGTGCGGATCGTGACCCCGGGCGATGCCGCTGGTTCAGCATTCATTCAGGCACTGAAGGGCGAAGGCATGTTTACCGGCTCAGACTTCCGCCGAATGCCGGCGGGGGGTCCCTTCTTCAGCGACGAACAAATTACAGAGATCGCCGCATGGATCGACGCCTTCTGTCCGAACGACGACCCTGCTGCGGGTGCCTGAAAAATTCAAGTCTCGGCAATGGTCGGATAGCGGCGGCGCCGTCCCGATGGCGAGGAGGGAACCTTGGCTGATAGTAACGAACTGATCGAGCATCCGACATTCTTGGAACATATTCGGTTCTTCTTCGAGCCGATCGATATCGAACATATGAGGGCCAGGGGCATCGATCTTGCCACATACGAGGGCGTCAAGAAGAACGCGACCTCAATTTATTCGCAGACGAAATCCGGTTCGATGCCACCTGAGAAGGAGGGCCGCTGGTCGTCCAATCGGGTGAAAACGTTCAAGAACTGGATCGTTGACCAGTACCCGATGGGGATGGCGTCCCCCAAGGCATTGAAGGCACTGGCGGGCCTCGCGACCCACGATCCGGCTGCCAGGCGCGACGTCGACAGTCTGTCGTCCGCCGAAATAGAGCGGCTGGCGCTCGCCTTCAGGACGATCATGGAGCGTGACCCGGCTCACCCTCAAAGCTACTTTGCGCTGGCCGACATCCACTGGTTTCCCGCACCGGTGAACTGCCTCCATCACGAGGAGCGCTACAATCCCTGGCACCGCATCTTCATTGATCGTTTCGAAGAGGCTCTCCAGTCCGTCCCTGGATGCGAGAGCATCAAGCTACCCTACTGGGACGTCGTCAAGGCGGCGCCGGCCTGGCTGTTTCAGCCGCCTTTCGACAGCTACACGCTCCAGCGCGACGCGGCCAGCCAGTATCCTGCCGGCACGAAGACCGAGCGCTTCTCAGCTCAAGATATTCATGACAACATGACGTCCTACGATGTTGGCAGCATCATCCAGGATGCCCTTGATGCACCGAAATTTGCGAGTTTCACGGCTCTGATCGAAAAGGCGCATGACAACGGGCACCCCTCTTGCGGCCCGGCGATGAGTACGCCCGATATTGCCGCCTTCGACCCGATATTCTGGTTCTTCCATTGCAATTGGGAGCGTATGTGGTGGTCATGGCAGCATCGCCACAACGCCATGACGCTGGAGACCTTTCGCCAGACACTTGACGGCAGCGATCTGGACTGGCTCGACACGGCGCCATTTAACGAATTGCTTCCTTTCGACGAAGTCGCGAGCGGTGCGATCGACGCCACGAAATATACCTATGAGGAGCCGCCTCTGAAGCTTTTTTCGGGTATGGCGCGGGTTGCTTCCGGCAACATATCTGCGGATCAGCCGTTCCGGCTGTCCCGGCGACCGCGGCTGTCCGTTCGAGTCAAAGACATCCAGCGTCTGGTCATACCCGGGACCTTCAATGTCCATCTCATGGCGGATGGGAAGTCAGTCGCGCGACAGGCGTTTTTCCAAGGTACTGAGCCTGGCCGGTGCCCGAGCTGCGTTCGGCGCGAAACGGTCAGCGTCGATCTTCGGGTCGTTCGGTCTGCCATCGCCGGCAAGACCCTGTCTGTAGGCATCGAACTGCTCACTAGAGCCAAAGACAGGTGGATCCCCCTATCCGATGTCGGCTCGCCGACGATCAATATCCGGGAACTGCTGGTGGCCGAATGAGGCCACGGGGGAATTTTAATGGATCGATATCTTGTCTCATTCGACCGTCGTTTCAAGGACACCGACAATTTCTCAAAGCTCTTGCGCCGATCGGAAACGGTTTTTGTGGATGGAGTGGCCGAACTCAGCCGAACAGCGGCAGGGCTGCCTTCGCACTGACTGCGCGAAGTCTGCGAACGATGCCGGCGGTAATCAACGGTTTCCGCTCTCGGCATCAGCGGAGCGACACCAACGGAAACCCAGCGCCTTGATGGGAATCGAACCTATGCGCCACCAGTTTTTCTCGCTAAGCTTCTGCTTCGTCAGCCATTTTGCGTCGTAAGATTCGATTATGGAACCAATATCAAAATAGCAAACCTCTGGGTTCACGAAGCTGCCGCCCCATATAGAAAACAACCTGTATTGGGCGCTTCGTGGCACGCGACGAAGACAGGCAGGCTTGCCATAGGCCGTTCAAGACACAAAGTAAGTAAAGGTCGATATGGCAAGGACGATGGCGATGGGTACGAAAATGCGCATATGTGCACGGTTGTGGCTATCCACAGGTGCATTTTGTATCGGCTCCAAATCGACGGCGGCCGAAGGCGAATGATCACGGCCAGTGGAGCGGTGATCCTCGCCTTCGAATACCACTGTCACTTTTTTAATTGTGAACTCATCCGCCTTAACCACCACCGTGACCTTCTGAGCGGTGCAAAATCTACCAATCGCGATTTCAGCTGCCGAATTAACGTCGTTTGCTTCGACAAGCGATGTGTGTGTCACGAGGTAAAAGGGCATTCGCTCCCACTCTTGTTCAGTTTTTATCTCTTTTCGAGATTCACGTCGGCGAGACAAAAGTGGCCGCATCTCGTTGCATTGGTCAATGGTCGAGTATCCTGAATTCAGATTTCGGACGCGGCGCCCAACGGACAATCCCAACGCAGTGCTAGACGCGGTGCTCCAGACGCGCGCCAGAAAAGCCATTTATCATCTCTTCCAACGATTTGGCATCCACCATCAGACATGCCGCTGTCGCCAGCGCGTCCGCGATGGCTGCCGAGGGCGCTGAAACCGATACCGCACGCCATTTCGCCTGCACGGGGATGCCGGTCGCGGGATCGAGGATATGACCGTCCTTCCCATCCCGGTCAAAGGTCGTGCCAAGGGGAGAGGACGTGGCAAGCGCCCGTTGACGCAGACCCAGGCGCCCGCCCGTCTCGAGCCGGACGGGCCAGTCGCCGCCTTGTGGCCGACCGCCAAGCGCGCGCAATTCGCCCGTGTCGATCAGGATATCGGTCAAGCCTTCGGCCTCCAACAGCGCCGCCACCCGGTCGGCGACATAGCCCTGGCCAATACCGTTCAGCGTCAACGCCATGCCGGGGTTCAGGGCGATCATCGTCGCGTCAAACTCGATCCTTTGCCAGCCAACACGCGCTGTCGCGGCCCGGATCGCTTGCGCGTCCGGCCGCTCGCCACGCGCGGCGGCCTCGGCCCAGAGCGCCCACAACGGCTGAACGGTTGGGTCGAACCGACCGCCGCTGGCGCGGTTCACAGCTCCGGCAAGAGACAGGCATTCCAGCAGTTCGAAAGGCGGCTCGGCAAGAGACCCCAGCCGATTGAGCCGCGCCACGGCGCTATCCGGGCGATAGAGGCTGAGAATGTTCTCCAGCCGGTCGATTTCCGCCCTCACGCGGGCGGCGATCGCCTCGCCATCCGGATGTTCGATACGGATCGAGGCGCGCGCGCCAAGCGCCTGCCCGGTCCAGAGCCTTGAACCTAACGTAGTGGCGCGCGACGGCGCCGGCAGCATGGCGAAGGCGGCGGAGATGGTGATGAGGCGGCGGCGAGTTATCGGCATGGATCAGCCTCCAGCTTTGTTGGGCAGCGCGCGCAGACGCTTGCGGAAATCGGCGTCGCCGCTTTCCGGAGTTGGATTTTGGTTGGGGCCGGTTTCCACCGGCGCAAGCACCATGTCATCGGCGATCTCGGCAAGCGACAGTACCCGACCACCCTCGACGCGGGCAAACTCCTCGGCCCGCTCGCGGCTCGCAAACGGCACGGTTTCCGGCGCGCCCATGCCGCCCTGTCGAGCCGAGCCGACAACATAGACGGCCTTGTCGATGGCGATCCAGTTGCCGTCGCCTGGGTGATCCCAGGTCGCGCCCGCGGCCGCCATATCGTTGACATAGACGGCGACGATCGGCGCCATCTGCTCAGGCCCGCGCATAAAAGCGATGGCGTCACGCACCTGACTGAAGAACAGTGGCGCGGGCATGCCCTCGAGAAACACCTGTCCCTTTGGGCCGGAATGCTCCAGCAGGTTCATCTGGCAGTAGTGGCCGAGCGTCTCCGCCGTCATGTCCTTGGGCGTGGTGTCTTGCGCGGCTTTTTCCTGGCAGCCGGCAAGTAGGGCCAGCGAGACCACAAGCAACAAAGGGAGAAGCGAAACTCTCAAGCCAGGTCTCATGGGGTCACCTTTCGAAATGCGGCAAGGGCAAGCGCGATCGCCAACACTGGCCAGACAAACAGCGAGGCGGCCGATTGCCAGAGCGGGATGGCCCCAGCCGCCCCGCCG
>ERZ1034377.334-NODE-334-length-10649-cov-98.668180_pt1 | contig 10649 bp, 12 predicted proteins | sample MGYA00520584_ERZ1034377 | MGnify/ENA primary metagenome ERZ1034377 (study PRJEB33736, sample SAMEA104288464) | Azolla filiculoides | biome: Urban; feature: water surface; material: ditch water | place: Netherlands | collected 2014 ... | reverse complement strand
AAACAAAGATTTCCCCTGGATTGCCCAATTTACTCACAAGTAATTCTTACTAACTATTTGTGGTTTAGTCACATTAGTAATTGGTTCATTAGCTTTGCCCATTTCATACATGTTATGGATATGAGGTCAGTTATGAATTAGTCATCAACATCTTCATGGATAGGAACTATTCGTAACTATTACCAACCCTGATTCTTTCCTTGGCTCTTTCCTCATCTTAACACTATGGAAAGCCAGACACATAATCCTTTCTAAATTTTCAGCCCTCTCTATTATCACAGTCCACTTCAAGTCCTAAACCTCCTCAACAACCTGACCGAGATAGCCCTGGAACTAGAGGTACAGCAGGATCAATATTTGGTTTGCCATCTGCGTCTCATGGTGGCGAACTGACTAGAACAGGTGGAGGAGGAAGAAGAAGAAATTCTTGTGTGACAACTAAATAATGAAAAACTATCTCTCACTACTTTAATGCTAAGATGGAATCATGAAGGCCAAACGGTTTCTGAAAATCCAAATTTGTATGTATATGTTCCCCAAAATACCACAAAATCTGGATAACTTGTGTTAATAGATGACCTGGGAAATGAAGTTTATCAAAGCGATTTGATCCCTCTTGAGCAGGGAATAGTCCAAGTTACGATTCCAGCTAGTGCTGCCCTCAAAATAGGCAAAAAATATTAATGGTACTTTACAATCATTTGTAATTCTGAAGACAGATCCTCCCTAATTTTTTTCCTTATTCCCAAGTTGCCACATCCCGTAAAACATGAGGAATTTCCCCTTGTGATAGGGGAAACTCTAACACTGTTTCTCTATATACCAAATATCCCGATTCAGTAAAAGACATCAGCATCCGCCCTAGTGCTAACCACACATCAGATTCATATTCCCAATCACTATAACGTCTAGAACGACCAGCAATTGAACGTAGGGCCCAAAAATAAGAATTTCTCACCACAGAACCACCTTTTTTAAATTCAGGTAAATCTTCGTGGTGAAGAAATAAAACATTATTTTCAATTCTCGCGCGCATAGCAATTTTAGATTTTAAAAACAGGTTGTCTAACCATAGGACTGATATTGCACTCCTGTTGCGACGAGTTTCACAACAGCTGTAACTAATTTTTCTGCGTTGGCTTGGATAAATGAATTTGATACCCTACTTGTAGTGCTTGTTTCTGGTCATCATCTCTAGCATAGGCGGTTAAGGCGATCACCGGGATTTTTCCACCGGCTTCTGGAGTCAACATTCTCAGGTGACGGATGACCATATAGCCATCCATATCGGGCATACTAGTATCGCTGACCAAAACATAAGGCTTTGTCTGTATTAAGACTTGTAATACTTCAAAAGCCGAAGATACTGCGATCGCCTCAGCCCCCTCTCGCTCTAATACCAAAACCACAAAATCTCGCGAATCAGCATCATCTTCAACAATTCAAACCTTCACACCAGCTAGAGATAAGAATTTAGATGACTGCTGATAGTTTGTTTAATGCTTAGATATTTAACATCAAATGTTAGGGTTATGCGATTTCTGATACTGATGATATTTCTTGTTGAACAATTTTAAGCAAGTCTAAAGTTTTCTGGGAAGCAAGTGTTTGTTCTTGTTTTGCAAAATATTTAGATGCTTGTTGTAAGTCAGCGATCGCTCTTTGATAATATTCTAAGTTATAGTTAGCTATTCCTCGGTTTAGATAAGCTAGAGCATTACTATGATTGAGTCTGATAACTTGGGAAAAATCATGCCTTGCTCCCAGATTATCACCTATGCGTCCACAAATACAACCTCGGTTAAAATAAGCTCTATCATCATTAGGGTTTAATTCAATTGCTAGACCAAAGTCTTGCATAGCTGCTGATAAATTTTGCAAATCAAAATAAGCTAAACCTCTGTCATTATATATATCTGATAATAAGAGATTATTGTTTGGAGTAATATTACTTAAAGCCTGATTATAATCAATAATTGCCTGGAAGTAATTCCCTTGTTCTGCAAAAGTGATACCCCGATTATAGTAAGCGCGGAAATCATCAGGTTTTATAGCCAGTGCTTGATTATAATCGGTAATAGCATCTAGATAATTACCTTTTCTGTATTCTGCTAATCCCCTCCTGAGATAAGCTTCTGAGTCATCAGTTACTAAATTTAATGCTTGGGTACAATCTGCGATCGCTTGATGATAATCTTGTAGTTGCAGGTAAGCTAAACAGCGATTTTTGTATGCTGCTGTATACTGATGTTGCATTTTAATAGCCAAATTTAAATATTCAATAGCAGCTTGGTAATTCTCTTGCTGCATTTGTTTTACACCCAATTTAAATAAATCAGTAGCTGTAATTTCGTTGTCAGTAACAGCTAATGAATGGGCACTGGGAGTGATAAATATCAAAGAAAAAGCTATAATGACACTGAAAATTAATCGCCAGAAATAAATCATAAACATCTCCTTTGATAATTTCAGTATGACAAAATTAGCGGGACAAAAAGCCCCGCATATTGTAAATTAATCAAATGCTAATTAACTTACTTCCATTCGTTACCTGCTTGTTCAAATACATAAGCAGCTACATTTTCAATTTGGGCAGGTTGTAACTTACCTTGGAAGGCAGGCATAGCACCTTTACCTTTTGTAACTTGAGCAAGAATAGCTTCTTCGGAGTACATATTGTACTTTTCTAAGTCTGCTTTTTTCAGACTTTTACCAGCATTAACTAGATTCTTCCCACCTGCATGACAAGAAGCACAGTTAGCTGTAAATACTGCTCTTCCAGCAGCAGCATCTGCCGCTAAAGCTGGACTACTGAAGGCAAAGGTGAAGATGGTGATGCCTAACAGTAATACTGAAATTATCTTTTTCATCTCGTGTTCTCTCTACAACAATTGCTGATTACGTGCAATATCCTTCCTTCATAATTCTCTTTTGATTAAGTTGTATTAGTCAAATGACAGGCTGTAAAACTTGGAGTTGATAATTGAGAAATTGAGATTGACTGATTGTGATATCAAGGGTTTAAGAGAGATGTAAATTTATGTAAAGTCAGATTGAGCAATGCCAAAGAATAAATCAAAAATTAAGGATTAAAGGCAATTATAATCAAGTTATCCTTTATCCTTGAAGATTTTTATTGATTTGCTAACTGTGTTAATCCTTCCTCAGTAACGCGACAAATTCGCCAATTTTCTAAAATATCTGCTCCCATGTTGCGATAAAATGTTTGTGCGGAAATATTCCAATCTAAAACACTCCATTCTAAACGTCCACAATTGCATTCTATAGCTATCTTTGCCAATTTAGTCAAGAGTGCTTTACCAATACCTTGCCCTCGATATTCTGGTAAAACAAATATATCTTCGAGATAAATTCCTGGCTTGGTGAGAAAGGTTGAATAATTATGAAAAAATAAAGCAAAACCCACGGTTCGACCTGCAATTTCGGCTAAGATTGCCTCTATATATTTTGGTTCACCAAATAGATGTTCTTTTAATGCTTGAGCGTTACCAGTAACAGCATCAGATAATTTTTCGTATTCTGCTAATCCTTGAATTAATTCAAACAGTACAGTGCAATCACTGGGTTCGGCAAAACGGACAATTAAATCGCTATGGGATGTCATTAGTCTTTAGTCTATAGTCCACAGTCCATAGTTTATAGTTACAGCAGGTAATAGGGAACAGGTGACCGTGAACAGTTAACAGTGAACAGTAGAAATACTGATAACTGATAACTGATAACTGATAACTGAACTAATGACTCATATCAACCACCCTTTTAAACGTTTAGCTATGTGGGGACGGCGTAATTTTCGCATGGCTTTACTTTGAATTTGGCGTACTCGTTCACGGGAAAGGTTGAACATATTACCAACTTCTTCTAGGGTGCAGGGTTCGCTGGTTGTTAGTCCATAGCGCAGAGAGATTACGTCTTTTTCTCGTGGGGTGAGGACATCTCCTAACACTTCCCAAATCTCCTGACGCATCATGTTTTCGTTCATTTTTGCTTCTGGAGATTGGTTATCTTCGTCTTCTAGTAAGTCCATTAATTCGGTGTCTTCTTCTTTACCGACACGGTGGTTAAGGGAGAGTGCTTGACGACGCAGTTGTTGGAGTTGACGCAGTTGTTGGATGCTAATTTCTAAGGCTGTGGCCATTTCTGCTTCCGAGGGGTTACGAGCTAGTTTTTGCTTTAGTTCGCGTTGAGCTTTTTTGAGTTTGTTAAGTTTTTCAACAATATGTATCGGTAAGCGAATGGTGCGGGCATCATTAGCGATCGCTCTTGTAATTGCCTGTCTAATCCACCAATAAGCGTAGGTTGAGAATTTATATCCTTTATCGGGGTCAAACTTTTCTGTAGCGCGGTTTAAACCCATTGCTCCTTCCTGAATCAAATCTAGAAAAGGAACTCCCCGGTTAAGATATCGTTTAGCAATAGATACTACTAGCCTTAAATTGGAGCGAATCATTTTTCGCTTGGCTACCCGTCCTTGATATAAGCGGCTTTCTAGTTGTTTTTCTGTCATCTCAAACTTAGCAGCTACTTCGCTTCTGCTTGGTTGCTGTCCTAGTTCTTCTTCTAAAGCCGCTTGTAAGTCTTTTACTTCTTCTAAAAACCTAACTCGTCGTGCTAATTCTACTTCTTCATCAGGTTTAAGGAGGGGATAACGCGCCATTTCTTTGAAAAAAGCGCCTACAGCATCGTCATGTTCGGTTTTATTGTATCCGGAAGGACGAGCCGCGGCCATTTCATCGCCATCGCGTTCATCTAACTCCAAATTTTCTATGATTGAAGAGTCTTCAAATACTACTGCTTCTAAACTATCAAGTGATGGTTCTTCATGATCAGCAGCAGTCTCTAGTATTTCCATTGTTCCCAATTCAGCAAGATTCATAGTTTCCTTTCGGGATTGTTGCTTTGTTTGGTACATAATTTAGTGATAGCTGCTCGTGTGAGGATTGGTAGTTTCCCTAAGAGACAAATACACCCATTTATTTGGCGAAATACAATCTTCTTGAAAATTCCTGAGTCGGAATAAAAATCTGTATCTGCCTATCATATTTTGCTTACTTTTAGATACAACTTATATGGTCTTTGCACCCAAAATACCATCTTTTTCCACTACCAGCAGACATATTCCTCTTTTTTTTGCTAATCACCAACTATGTCAAAACCCCTCAAACATTCTCAATCTTAACAAATATAAAAATTCCATCTAAACTGTCTATATCTTAATCTCCCATATATTTTCCTAAATTTTCTTTGCTTTGGAGGATAAATGAAGGCTCGAAGGAAATGCTTCCCAAACAATACAAATTACAAAAATGATAGCTTAAAATCCGGATAATCTTGATTGTATAAAAGCATCTCATATTGAAAAACCATTGAATATCTATCAATAGGTGGAAAAACCATACTCCCTATTTAGTAGATAAAACAACGTTTTATTAACATCTAATATACTTGCATTTGTGTAGTTAGCATCAAATATTTATTGCACGTACTGTGGAAAATAATTTGTCTGGTAGATTACATAAATAAAAACTTATCAAGTATGGTTAGTAATAAAAGTATTGCTAAATACAGTTTAGCTGTAGTAAAGTAGGAAATTAAAGTTAAGTAAGTTGGCGTGAGTCTTCTCCAGATAGGTGAGCAAATATCTATTAAAAAAGCTAGGAATTATGTATATTAAGGATGTAAGTTTATCTGCTGTGGCTGTAGGTGAACCTGTTGAGTTATACCAGTCGAAAACAACTTTTTATAGCTGGATTGAAGTGCTTGTAGATTGTCCGGGAAGCTCAGACCTATTTACATATAAATTACCAGAACAGTTAGAAATAAAACCAGGGGATATTTTGACTGTTCCTTTTGGGGCGCAACAGGTAGGTGCGATCGCTATTCGTTTTTTGTCTCAACCGCCGGCAGATTTAGCACCAGAAAAAATTCGGGAAGTAGAAGATGTAGTCAGTAGAGGATTCTTTCCTAGCACCTATTGGGAATTGCTCAATCGCATCGCCGCTTATTACTATACGCCCTTAATTCAGGTAATTCGGGTAGCTTTACCACCGGGTTTATTAGGGCGATCGCAACGTCGTTTACGTCTTAAGCCAGAAAACATTCCCAACGGCGCAGAGAACTTCTTGCGTTCAACAGCTGCACTCCAAATACTGAAAATACTCCAATCTCAACAAGATGGAGACTACAGTTTTAAATATCTCAAACGTCAAGTTAAGGGTTTTGACTGGGGAAAAAAACAATTACTGGAACGGGGCTGGGCGGAGAACTATTTAGAATTACCTAGATACTCTAAACCACAAACGAAACTAGCAGTGATGCTAGTTAATAATGGGCTATATACAAAGCTAAATAAGCGTCAGCAAGAAATTTTGAAACTTCTGGGAGATCATGGTGGTGAGTTGTGGCTAACGGAGTGTGTAGAAATTTGTAAAACAACACCCCCAACCTTAAGAGGGTTAGAGCAAAAGGGTTGCATTCTTATTGAAGAACGGGAAATATTACGGAGAGAACAGAGTCCCTTGATAGCTGGGGATCAAGCGAAATCTTTAACAGATGCCCAAACTCACGCTTTAGAAAGAATAAGATCTTTAAATGGATTTGCTAAAGTTTTATTACATGGGGTGACAGGTTCAGGAAAAACAGAGGTTTACTTACAAGCGATTGCACCCTTACTTAAGGAAGGTAAATCCGCCCTTGTCTTAGTCCCCGAAATTGGACTCACACCCCAACTCACAGATAGATTTCGTGCCCGCTTTGGTAATAAAGTCCAAGTTTATCACAGCGCCCTCTCCGAGGGTGAACGCTACGACACCTGGCGACAAATTTTCATGGGAGAGGTGCAAGTAGTCATCGGTACACGCAGCGCCATTTTTACCCCTTTACCCAACGTGGATTTAATCATCCTAGATGAAGAGCACGACAGCAGCTTTAAACAAGATTCTCCCATTCCCACCTACCACGCCCGTACAGTCGCCCAGTGGCGTGCAGAATTGGAAAATTGTCCCTTAATTTTAGGTTCAGCTACTCCCTGCTTAGAAAGCTGGGTGAGTGTGAAGGAGGAGGGAAGCAGGGGAGAAGGGGAGATAAATAACCTAATCACCAGTTACCAGTCAACAGTCCCCAGTCTCCAATATCTCTCTCTTCCTGAACGCATCAATTCCCGGCCATTACCACCGGTAGAAATTGTGGATATGCGGCAAGAGTTGCAGGAGGGAAATCGTTCTATATTTAGTAGATCGCTGCAAGAAGCCCTAGAACAGCTACAAGAGAGAAAACAACAGGGAATTTTATTTATTCATCGTCGCGGACACAGCACCTTTGTTTCTTGTCGCAGTTGTGGTTATGTGCTGGAATGTCCAAATTGTGATGTTTCTTTGGCTTATCACCATGTAGAAGAAGGCACACCACAGTTATTAAGATGTCATTATTGCAATTATGGGCGATCACATCCCCCCTATTGTCCCAAATGCAGTTCCCCTTACCTCAAATTCTTTGGGAGTGGTACTCAACGAGTAGCGCAAGAACTCAACAAACAATTTCCTCACCTGCGTTTAATTCGCTTTGATAGGGACACCACCCGTAACAAAGGCGCACACCGTAACTTACTAACCCAATTTGCAAACGGTGAAGCAGATTTATTAGTAGGAACACAAATGCTAAGCAAAGGTTTAGACTTACCTCAAGTTACCCTTGTCGGTGTAGTTGCAGCTGATGGGTTACTGCATTTATCAGATTATCGCGCTAGTGAACGTGCATTTCAAACTTTAACTCAAGTTGCAGGAAGGGCGGGAAGGGGGGAAGATCCGGGAAGGGTAATTGTGCAAACCTATACCCCAGAGCATCCGGTTATTGAAGCAGTTAAAACTCATGATTATCAATCTTTCTGTGATGCAGAATTAGCACAACGTCAAGCATTGAATTATCCGCCTATGGGCAGGTTAATATTATTACGCTTGAGTAGTGTTGATCCGATTCAAGTCCAGAATACAGCCCAAATTATTGCCACAAATTTCAGTGATCAGGAAGGATTAGAAATATTAGGTCCAGCACCGGCTAGTATTTTACGAGTAGCTAATCGTTATCGTTGGCAAATATTATTGAAATTTGCTGCTGATGCCCTACCTACTTTATCCGATTGGCAAGAAATTCGGGTGCTTTGTCCTGCTACCGTCAGTTTAACAATTGATGTAGATCCTATCAATATTATGTAACGCCATATCTTTGGTCAGCTTTGTGATAGCACCACTAACTCCCTATAGCAAAATATTGAACTGAGAAGTCAGCACTTGCTCTATCGCTCTTTGTGTTATGTTCAAGCTAGCAATTTTGAATATATAATGTATAACCATGTATTTTCTGGTAAAAACCAGTTTATGTAATGTAATTCAATGCTATGCAAACAATAACTCTGAACTTTCACATTGGGCAAGAGGCAATATTACATTTAGATATTTCTGTAGATGTTACTAATGCTGATTTAACTGTTACTTTTTTTTTAAGCTATTAATGATTCAGAACAGCAAAATAAGCCTAAAGGAAAAGGTTGGCCTGCTAATTTTATTGCACTGTCTCATGATTTAATTTTAGTGACTCATAATACTAAGGATTCTGTCAGAGTTAAAGGGTTAAAAATAGAAGATTGGGAAATTGAAGGATAGAAAGTTAAAAAAGATCAGTTTAATGGTATTGTTCTATTTGATAAAAATGATGATTTTCCTAAATTCATTAATCACTATTGGGAATATTTACACTATCTAATAGGACAATATATTAATATATTATAGTTTTCAACTATAGTTGAAACTACCTAACAGAAGCAGTTAGTGGCTATCGAATTAATAGTGAATTAAGAAATCTAAATATAAAGGTAACAGTTATTCCAGCTTTTATGCTTTGGCAAGGTAACATCGAAAACCATCAAACTATACCATTATATCAACTGTCTTATGGCGACATATTTCAAGTAATTCAACATATATTTCAAGGTATTAAAGATGAAAAATATTCACAAGCAATTGCTACTCTAGGGAAGGAGGAGAGCAAGAGAAGACAAAACAATCTACTTCCTCATGCCCATAAACCAATAATTATACACAGAGGCGAAAAAGTTGTTACCATTGGTAATGGTGCTCATTATGAAGTATCAGGACAGGCTGGTGCTGTAGGACGTAATGCTAATACTTAAAACAACACTTTCATTCAGGTTAAACAAGAACTAGAATCAACAAGTTTAGATACTAAATCTTTGAGTAAATTACAACAACTTGCTAACCGTTCACCCAATGAAAAAGCATCTGATGATGTTTCTAAATTGACAGCTTATGAAGCAGTAGGTAAGCTGTTAGCTATTAAGGAAGCTAGTGAAAATCAAGATCAAGAAGAACACGCTAAAGCTGTTACAAATTGGCGAAAATGGTTTAGCCGTATTAGTGAAAAAGCACGAAAATATTTAAGTATCCCACCTTCCGCACCCTAACTGTCACAGATAGTAGTACACAGGAACTAAAGCTCCTGCAAGGAAGAAAAGGCTTAATAAGAATAGTATGATTAAAATGGCAATAGAGTGAGAAAATAAAGTTCTGTAAAGAAGATAAAAGAAAAGAAGATTTAATGATTTAAAAATTAAATTAGAACAGAAGAAGAAATGATTTAATCACAACAGGAGTTGTGGATAGTTCTGTTGTGAAATCAAAGCTTCAAAAAATGGAAATTCAAAACTTAGACCATTTAGGCATAGTAGCAGGAATAATAGACCCCATAGGAGTAGTAGAAATAATCCTTGAAATTGGAGAGAAACTAAGTCCGGGTCATGTAGTAAAAGCCATGATAATAAACGGGTTAGGATTTGTATAAAAACCCTTATATATGTTTCCCCAAGATTTTGAAACAATCCCCTGTGACCATCTAATAGGACCAGGAGTAAAACCAGAATATCTCAAGGACGATAAACTGGGGAGAGTCATGGATAAACTATTTATAAAAGGATTGGATAGAATATTCTTTATTGTCGCCTTAAAAGCAGCCCAAAAATTTGGAGTATCCCTATGAGCAGGGCATCTAGACTCATCATAAATGTACATAGATGGGCAATATAATACCAGCTTACCAGAAGTAATATTTGAGAGTCAAAAAGTAGGAGATAATCAAGAACTAGAAGAATTAGCAGTAAAATTACTAAAAGAAATAACCATCACCTACGGTTATTCTGGTGACCATAGACCGGAGTTAAAATAGTTCATTATAGAAATGATATGTTCAGGAGATGGAGACATACCAATATATATTTTTATAACTAGCATCGGGAAACCAAGCAGATTCATCATGCTTTGCTAAAATAGCAGTAGAGTACCAAAAACAATTAAAAGTTAACTAAAAGTTAACAGTCTCATAGTAGCAGACTGGGCCTTATATACAGAATCAAATCTGAAAATGATGAATGATGTCAGATTTAAGCTGGTTATGTCCAGTGCCATTAAGCGTAAAATCAGCACAATGATGAATATCAACATTACCAGAACCAGAATTTGTTGATAGTAACTTACCCGGATATAAACTAGCTTCAAAAACAGTAAATTATCCAGGAATAGAACAAAGATGGTTAGTAGTGCAAAGTCAAGAAAGAAGAGAAT
>ERZ1034377.327-NODE-327-length-10898-cov-3.404214_pt1 | contig 10898 bp, 11 predicted proteins | sample MGYA00520584_ERZ1034377 | MGnify/ENA primary metagenome ERZ1034377 (study PRJEB33736, sample SAMEA104288464) | Azolla filiculoides | biome: Urban; feature: water surface; material: ditch water | place: Netherlands | collected 2014 ... | reverse complement strand
CGATGATCCGCGACTATCGACTACTGCAACACGACATGATGTTTGGCGAAGGCTATGGAACTGAACGTTTCTTCCCCGAGCAGGCAGAACGACTGCAGCCGGTGACTTGATCAGGCGAACGGGCATTCTCTACATTTGCCCAGCTTGACAAGTTCTGCTCAGTTGCACTATTGCGGGAAAGTCAATTTAACTTCACTGACTTTTTTTGTTCAAACTGCAGCGCGCCTGATTGTATCGTCATCCGCTCGTCTTGATCGGATTGTCCCCGCGCCCGGCAAGCCTTGAACGCAAGCATGTTCAACAGAGCACAAGCCATGCCGCAACTTACGCGCGCCTCCATAGCAGCCCATGCCTTGTTTCCCGCCATCGAGAAACAGATCGCCCGGCATCTGATTACCATTCACAACGAGACCCCCAGGCTGTCGCGCCTCAAGGCGTCGCACCGCAAGTGGCTGATGACCCATGCGATGTTCGCGCTATCGCTGAGCCGCCGTGACGATGATCCCATGTCCGGCCTGACCGCGACGCGTTTCATTGAGATCGTGATGCGGCTTGCCGCCGCCAGCCGCAACACGGCGACCGCCTATCTCGCAGAACTACTGGCGTATAAATTCCTGCGCGAGGTGCCGGATGTGCCTGATAGGCGCGTGCGGGTGTTCGAAACAACGGAAGTCGCCAATGCCGCCATGAAGCGGTGGTTCAATGGTCACATGGCCTGTCTCGACCGTCTCGATGGCGGCAATCGTGAGGCAACGACGATCGCAGATCCACGTATATTCAAGCTAGGCCAACCGATCGCGGCGGGAATCCTCGTTGCAGATCCGCTCTGGCGCGATCCGCCCGATACCATCGGTCACTTCCTCTGGTCCGATCTGGGCGGCATGGTCCTGCATGACCTGATCGCCCGATTGGGTGAGTTTGACCGCGCGGCACCGCGCACTCCAGTCGGCCCGGTCACGCTTGCCGAACTGAGTGAGATCTACATGATCTCCGCGACCAATCTCAAGCGCATGTTCAAGAAGGCCGAAAGCGAAGACTTGCTCGGCTGGGACCTGCCCCGCAGACGCGGCAACCTCTGGCTAAGCCAGCGCTTCATCGAGGACTACTTCACCTGGCAGTCCGCCAAGTTCGCAGCGCTTGATGTCGCTTATCGCGAGAGCCTCCAACAACTGACCATCGAGCAGGATGCTGCAGCCTGACTAGGCCGGGAAAAGCGGCCTCACGCCGCGCGCAATGGAACGACCTCAGACTGTGCTGCTTGCCGCGTACTGCGGCAACGCATCATTGATCGCGTAGTAATCCCCTTTGTCGGCGCAGTAGATGTGATAGCCGCCGTCAATTCCGGTCGGCATGTCAAAAAGCCCGGCCATGATCGACATCCGCCCGGAATGATCTGCCCGCCAGAAAAGGGCAGAACCGCACTTGCTGCAGAAACCTCGCTCCGCTTCCGGGCTTGAGCGGTAACGTGATATCGCCTCTTCTCCGGTGATCGAAACGTCGTCCACCGCAGCATCGGTCGTCGCATAGAAATGTCCTGTCTGCCGACGGCATTGCGAGCAATGACAAAAGCTGACCGGGCTCAGCCCTCCCCGGACAGTGATGCGAACCGCACCGCACAGACATCCGCCGTGGTGTATTTCCGTCATGGCGCTCTCCAAAAACGTGCAAGGCTCACCATCACCGCGGACAGGCATCAAGTCAAACCAAGAAAGCTGAAACTAACGTTCACGACATTTGCAGTGCGGAAAGCACCCCCCAGAAGGCATCATTCTGCGTCAAAAACTTGCCGATGTTGACCAATCTCCCGGCACTCGCGCCAGAACTGGCGCAACCGAAGCATACATTCGCATGAAGCACTGTATTTGATAGCGCAACCAGAGACGTTGCCGTGAAATAAATTATGCAACCATTGCAAGCATTTCGGCTAAACATCTACGTGTAGATTATTACTTATGCAACCGAGTAACCAAGCGTTAAGTCCTTCCGTATTTTTATGATCATCTAAATTACAAACATCAAATGGAGAGATCCTATGCGTTGCCGTTCCGGTTTCCTCAGCGACGAAAATGGATCTTCCGCAATCGAGTTTGCCATTCTGGCGCCCCTGTTCTTTCTGGTGGTATTTTCCATGCTTGGCTACGCAGTCTACCTCAGTGCAAGCCATGCCGTTCAGCAGATAACAGCCGATGCGGCCCGCACCGCCATTGCCGGACTGAGCCTGCGCGAACGCCAGCATCTCGCGGAAGACTACGTAAAAACAGTCACGTCCGACTATGCCTTTCTGGACTCGGAAGCCTTCAGCGTCGCGGTCAACGACAGTCCCGACAATCCGAACCAGTTCACGGTCAACATCTACTATGACGCGTCCGGATTGCCGATTTGGCAGCTCTACAGTTTTGCCATGCCCGATAGCACGATCCGACGTTTCGCTACGATCAGAGTGGGAGGGATTTAGATGCGTGATCGATATTCGGCATTAAAGGCGATTATCCGCGACGACCGAGGAAATATCGCCATTTCCGCGGCACTGGTGTCACCGCTGCTCATCGGGGCGCTCGCGCTTGGCGTAGACTACGGCAGCCTTACGCTCCAGCAGCGGGAACTACAGCAGGCAGCGGATCTGGCCGCGATTGCGGCTGCCGCAAACCTGTCCGATCCCGAAAAGGCCACGCTTGAGTATTTCCAGATGAACGGCCTCGATATTCCAGTCGCTACCGCCAAGGGTCTTTTGACGGATCAAGGGCTGATTGCATATGATCCCAATGAAACGCCGGGCATCGTCGCCACGGTCACTCCAGGTCGGTACACTGCGGATCCCGCAATTTCCGTCGCGGCTCGCTTTGTCAGAACCCGCAGCTATGCCGACGCCGCACGGGTGGAAATTCATGGCAAAGGACAGCTTTTTTTCGCCAGTGCCTTTACTGATCCGCCCACACTCGGCGCTGTCGGAACCGCAGCGGCAAACAAGGTTGCCGCCTTCTCCATCGGTTCCCGACTTGCAAGCCTGCATGACGGCATTCTCAATGCGGTTCTGTCCGGACTGCTCGGCACCACAGTCGATCTGGATGTCATGGATTACCGGGCTCTGCTTGACAGCCAGGTCAACGCACTCGGCATCCTCGACGCGCTCGCGATCAATCTCGGCCTGACCGCGCTCACCTATGATGAATTGCTGCAAACGGAAATTTCCTATGGCAGCCTTCTTCGCGCGATCCTCGCCACACCCGGGCTTGACGCCAAGAGTAAGTCCGCAATGGAAGCGCTTGTGCGCACGGCATCGAAGACCCGGCTTTCCTTGAAGCTTGCCGAGATTATTGGTCTGGAGCCGCTGGCCGAAAACCTTGTCGGCAGCTCGAGTTACATGACGCTCGATATCGGAGTCTTCGATGTTTTGACAGCCGCCGCCAGCGCCGCAAATGAGCAGTCGCAAATCGATCTTGATCTTGGCGTAAAGGTACCGGGCCTGGCATCCGCCAAACTAAGCCTTGCCATCGGCGAGCCGGCAATCGTCTCGCCCAAAGCCGCCGTCGGTACGCCCGGAACGATCATCCGTACTGCGCAAACAAGGCTGGCGATCGAAATCAGCAGCGAGGGCATGTTGGCACTCGCCGGGATAAAGGTCAGAGTACCGATCTACCTCGAAGTGGCCCACGCGGAAGCAAAATTGGCCAGTATTCGTTGCCAGGGTGCCAGCAATGAAGGCAATGTACAGGTGGAAGCAGTGCCGGGCGTCGTCGAATTGGCCCTCGGCGAGGTCAACACCAAGGCGTTTGCCAACTTCGGCACCACGCCGCGTGTCAGCAAAGCAACCCTTGTCGCAGCGCCGCTACTGGGTATTGACGCACTCGCCTATGTCAACGCGAGCAACATGCAGCCGAAAACCCTGACCTTCACCGCCAGTGACATCAGATCAGACGTGATCAAAACGATATCGACGAGCGATACTCTGACATCCCTGCAGGCATCGTTGTTGAAGAACCTTGATCTTGACGTGCGGCTCGGCCCCTTGAGCATCAGCAGTCCAAAAGCCATCCAGATGGCTCTGTCCGATACGCTTTCGGCGCTCACTGTCCCGCTCGACAAGATCCTCTACAACACGTTGCTGACACTCGGCATCAGGGTGGGCGAAACCGATATCAGGGTCACCGACGCGCGATGCATGCAGTCGGTTCTCGTTCAATAGGCAGCAGTTCAGCGCCGGGAAATGAAAAAGGCCGATGCTTTCGCATCGGCCTTTGCATATCATTTCTATCGATCGGACAGCTTAGCCGTTGGCAACCATCATGCGCTTTTCGTCGCGGCCACCCTTCATGCGCTCGGCCAGCAGGAAGGCCAGTTCGAGCGCCTGATCGGCGTTGAGGCGCGGGTCGCAATGGGTGTGGTAGCGGTCCTGCAGGTCTTCCGCCGAAACAGCACGCGCACCACCGGTGCATTCGGTCACGTCCTTGCCGGTCATCTCGATATGGATGCCGCCCGGATGCGAACCTTCCGCACGGTGGATCTGGAAGAAGCTCTCGACTTCCGACAGGACGCGTTCGAACGGACGGGTCTTGTAGTTGTTGAGCGTGATCGTGTTGCCATGCATCGGATCGCACGACCAAACGACCTTGCGGCCTTCTCGTTCGACCGCGCGGATAAGGCGCGGCAGGTGCTCGGCAACCTTGTCATGACCGAAGCGGCAGATCAGCGTCAGACGACCGGCTTCGTTCTGTGGGTTGAGGATGTCGATCAGGTTCAACAAATCGTCAGCCTGCAGCGACGGGCCGCACTTGAGGCCAATCGGGTTCTTGATGCCGCGGCAATATTCCAGATGCGCGTGGTCTGCCTGGCGCGTGCGGTCACCGATCCAGATCATGTGACCGGACGTGGCATACCAGTCACCGGACGTCGAATCGACGCGGGTCAATGCTTCTTCATAGCCGAGAAGCAGCGCTTCGTGGCTGGTGAAGAAATCGGTTTCGCGCAGGCTCGGATTGTTTTCCGACGTAATGCCCACAGCCTTCATGAAGTCCATGGTTTCGGAAATACGGTCGGCAAGCTTGCGGTAGCGCTCGGCCTGTGGGCTATCCTTGACGAAGCCAAGCATCCACTGGTGTACATTCTCAAGGTTGGCATAGCCACCCATGGCAAAGGCACGCAGCAGGTTCAGCGTTGCAGCAGACTGGCGGTAGGCCATCAGCTGACGGTCCGGGTTCGGGATACGTGCATCCTCGGTGAACTCGATGCCGTTGATGATATCACCGCGGTAGCTCGGAAGCTCGACGTCGCCGATCTTCTCCATATCCGACGAGCGCGGCTTGGCGAACTGGCCGGCGATACGGCCGATCTTGACCACCGGCAGTTGCGCGCCAAATGTCAGAACGACAGCCATCTGCAGGAAGGCGCGGAAGAAGTCGCGGATATTGTCCGCGCCATGTTCGGCAAAGCTCTCGGCGCAATCGCCACCCTGCAACAGGAAGCCGTTGCCTTCGGCAACATTGCCGAGCGCCTTCTTCAGGCGGCGCGCCTCACCGGCAAAAACGAGCGGCGGGTAGGATGCAAGCTGCAGCTCGGCAGCCTTCAAAGCTTCCTGATCCGGATAGGCCGGAACCTGCTTGATAGGCTTCTGCCTCCAGCTGTTCGGGGTCCAATTCTGCGCCATGGTCGTCACCTGTCCTGAAATAGAAAAACGGCCTCCTCCCGGCCGCGTCGGATGGGGGCTTATAAACCGTTATATGTGGCTTGCAAAGTCGAAGTTTAAGGGCTTTCGAACGGAAAAAACAATGTCGACAGTCCCCGAATACCAATCCGAAACCGATCCGTTTCGAGCATGGAGGTCGCGCGCGCAGAACGTTGTCATTCCGATCCCGATGAACAATAATAGACGTTCACGTAAACGTAATTTCGACGCCATGTAGAGGAAGAACGCTGCCATGGACACTCGTTACGCGATCACCAGTCGGGAAATCAGATTCAACACCGCGGATCAATTCCCGCTGACCGGCACGCTCTTCAGCGGCAACGGTAATGGTCCCCTCGCCCTGATCTCGTCGGCAGCAGCGGTTCCGCGCACGATCTATACCCGCTTCGCCGAACATCTGGTTGCCGATCACGGTTACCGTGCGGCACTCACCTACGATTATCGCGGAGTCGCCAGATCACCCGTTCAACCGGGCTGGCGGCGACCACTGCTGATGCGCGACTGGGCACTTTTCGATATGCCCGCAGCCGTCGACGCACTTGAGCGCGAGGCACCGGGCCATGCCATGGTTGGCATCGGACAATCATTCGGCAGCCAAGTTCTGGCGCTGGGTGGCCGCGCTGATCGTTTCGACCGTTACCTGATGGTTGCGCCGATGACGGGCCATTGGGCCAATACCAACGAACCGTGGAAAGTCTTCGCCCTGATGAACCTGATCGGCGTACCCATCGCGATGTTAACGGGAAATGTACCGGGATGGATCGGCCTGGGGGAAACGCTGCCGGGGACGGTTTTTCGGGAATGGAGCCGTTGGGGGCGTCATCCCGAATATTTCTTTGCCGATCCGTCCATGAATGCCATTCATCGCTTCGGTGAGGTCACGACGACGATCCTTGCTCTCGGCATGACAGACGACCCCTGGGGCACACCGCGTGCCCAACAGGCATTGCTCAAGCACTACACGAATGCACAGATCGAGACGCGGTGGCACGCACCGGGGGAAGCGGGTGGAAAAATCGGCCATCTGGGCTTTTTCCGCCAGACATTCAGAGATTCACTCTGGGCGCCAGCAATAGACTGGCTCAGCCTCCGCCGCTGAAATGCGGCACTGCACAAGAGTTACACACATTATTCACAGTCTGTAACAGGCCGACACATTCGCGCGGGCTTGTCAGACGACCACGGCCGTCGCACATTCGAGATCTGTAATCAACACTTGACCAATATGACATCGCGATTGCCCTCCCCTGGTCAGCCTCACGCAAGTCCCGCTGACTACCCCGACAGGCGGGGGTATTGCGAACTGTATTGGAAACTTCGGTTTCCTGCGTAGATCATGAGGATCGTGTTATGGCGTATGACTGGAATGGTGCCCTTACGCGTAGAAGAAACCGCATGCGGTTGATCGCGCTCTCTGTCCTGGGGCTCGCCGTTCTTGCAGCACCGGTGCTGGCATGGGCTTGAAACCATCGGGCCGGACAGACGAAGCTTGAACAGAGTTCAATCACAAAGAGGCGCGGCATTGCCGCGCCTCTTTGTCTTCAACCAGACCGCGCGCCGCCATCAGCGTGGCGCAGATCTTCACTAGATTAAACCCGTTCGCCGTTCTTGATGCGATAGCTAGGGCTATACATCGTCACCAGTTCTTCCGCCGCCGTCGGATGTACCGCCATGGTCCGGTCGAAATCGTCCTTCGTGCAACCGGCCTTCAACGTAATGCCGAGGAGCTGGGCCATTTCGCCTGCGTCATGACCGAGGATATGCGCCCCGACGACCTTTCGGTCGGCCGCGTTGACGATCAGCTTCATGATCATCTTTTCAGCCCGACCGGACAGCGTTGCCTTCATCGGACGGAACTGCGCGCGATAGACTTCGATCTCATCGAAACGTTTCGCCGCCTCGTCTTCCGACATGCCGACAGTCCCGATCTCCGGCTGAGAAAATACAGCGGTCGCAATCATCTCGTGGTCCGGCGAAGTCGAATTGTTCCGGTATTCCGTCTCGATGAAACACATCGCCTCATGGATAGCGACCGGTGTCAATTGCACGCGGTCGGTCACGTCGCCGAGTGCGAAGATGCCGGTCACATTGGTGCGAGAATAAGCATCCACGACAATCGCACCACGCTCGTTGGTGGCAACGCCGGCCGCTTCAAGTCCGAGGCCCTTGGTATAGGGATCGCGTCCGAGTGCCAGCATGACCTGATCGACGGCAAGCTTGCCATTGTTCATCGTCTCGACTTCGAGACCACCATTCGCAGTCTTGGCCACGGACTGGATATGATCATGGCACAGGATCCGGATCCCCTTGGCTTCCATCGCCTCATGCAGGCCACGGCGCATATCATGGTCGAAGCGGCTGAGGATTTCGGCACCGCGATAGATCAATGTCGTCTCGACACCGAGACCATGAAAGATATTGGCGAATTCCACCGCGATATAGCCACCGCCTGCGATCAGGATCGAACGTGGAAGCGTTTCCAGATGAAAAGCCTCGTTCGAGGTGATGCAGAGTTCGTGGCCTGGCAGGGCTGCATGCGGGTTCGCACCACCGCCGACTGCGATCACGATCTTCTCGGCAGTTACCACCTTGCCAGTTTTCTTGATCAGCACGCTGTTCGGGCCGACAAGTTCGGCGCGCGACTCGATGATCTCGGCGCCGGCATTGTCCAGGCCTTTGCGGTACAGGCCTTCGAGGCGGGCAATCTCCAGGTCCTTTGCGGCAATCAGTTTCGTCCAGTCGAATGTGCTTTCGCCCACTGTCCAGCCATAACCGGCCGCATCCTCGAAATGCTCGTGGAACTGCGAGGCATAGACGAACAGCTTTTTCGGCACGCAGCCACGAATGACGCAGGTGCCACCGAAGCGATATTCTTCCGCAATCGCAACCTTTTTGCCAAGCGATGCCGCCAGACGCGCACTGCGCACGCCACCGGACCCACCACCAATCACAAACAGGTCATAGTCGAAACTGGACATTTTCTCTCCTTGCCGCCCCAACGCACGGGACGGCCCTGATATAGGGTGGGTGGAGCCCAAAAGAAAAGCCCGGACCAGGGCCCGGGCTTCATCTATTCGCTGGAATTCATCAGATTAAGGCTTGGGCGCATCCGTAGCCGGCGCCACAGCAGGCTGCGTTGCGCCAACTTCCTTGAGCAACGCTTCATTGGCCTGCTTTTCCAGGTCGCGGGCGATGCCCGACGTCCAAATGTCGGCAGCCTTCAACAGTTCGCGGGTGGCGATCGGGCCGTCCTTGAGAAGCTTCTTGCCGGCATCGCTGCTGTAGAATGCGGTGATCGCCTGCAGTTCTTCGACGGAGAAAGCCTTGGCATAGACCAGGGCCGATTCCTGCTCAAGATCAGCGCGGCGCGGCGCAAGCTTCAACGCTTCTTCCTCCACCTTGGCGGAAATGATGTCCTGCAGATTAGGGTAAGCCAGAATCAGCTGGCCTGTCAGGCGGTTCATGACATTCGGCAGGATGGCGTCAAAGCGGTCGGTCACGCCAAGTGACGCGATCGCCGCGCGCGCGGCCTGAATGTGCTCCGGCGCAACATCCTGCGCCTTGGCGGAGATCGCGCCCAGCATCACGCTGCCGACAATAACGGCGACCGATGCGAAACGGCTCATACCCGAAAAGCTGATCATGAAATTCAGTGCTCCTGTTTAGTTCTTCGGCTCCATCACCCGCGCACCCGCCGGACCGGCGATGATGGCGAGAGAGGCCAAGTTGATGAATAGGCCGTGTTCCACAACTCCGGGAATGGCATTGAGCTGGCTAGCCAATGCGTCTGCATCAGGAATACGGCCAAAAGATGCGTCGAGAATGAGATGTCCGCCGTCGGTCATGAAGACACCGTCGTCGCCTCTGGCCCGCAGTGTCAGCGCGCCGCTCAGACCAAGGCGCGATGCGAGCTTTTCGATCGCGACACGCGTGGACACCTGACCGAAAGGATTGATTTCGATCGGCAATGGGTACTGACCAAGTGTGTCCACCACTTTGCTCTCGTCGGCAATCACGATCATTCGCTGAGACGCTGCGGCGACGATCTTTTCGCGCAGCAAAGCGCCGCCACCGCCCTTGATCAGGGTCAGGCGCTGATCGATTTCGTCAGCACCATCGATGGTCAGATCAAGCTCCGGCAGTTCGTCGAGCGATTTCAGCGGCACGCCCAGCTCGACACAAAGACGCGCAGTCCGCTCGGATGTCGGCACACCCTGAACCTTGATGCCGCCCGCCACTTTTTCCGCAAGCAGGCGAACGAACTCTTCCGCGGTTGAACCGGTGCCGATACCAAGGCGCATGCCGTCTTCGACATGCTCCAGAGCCGCGGCTGCGGCCTTGATCTTCATTTCGCGGGCGTCCATGCGCCAAAAGCTCCCATCCGTTTCGTCGGAAGCTGTTTACACGCCTCCTCCAACAAACGAAAGCCCTCACCATACCGCCGCCGTTGCCTTTTCGGAGGATTTCCCCTAACGCCGAACAGACCTTGCCGCCCAAGCGAATGGAGCCTCCGCGTGACACAAACGACCATCGTCTTCGATCTCGACGGCACACTTGTCGACACCGCACCGGACCTCGTCGCCAGCCTGAACCACACGATCGCGATCCACGACCTTGCGCCGGTCGGTTACGGCGACCTCACCCACCTCGTCGGTCAGGGCGCCCGCGTGATGATCGCACGGGCTTTCGCGCTCCGGGGAGTGCCGCTCGATGATGCGCAACTGCCGGCCTTGCTCGAGCGGTTCATCAATCATTACAAGTCCGGCATGCCGGGTGAAAGCCGCCCCTACCCCGGACTTGTCGCAGCACTGGAGCGTCTTGCAGCAGAGGGTTTCACCCTGGCTGTCTGCACCAACAAGATGGAAGAACTCGCGCGTCCGCTAATTGAAAAGCTCGGTCTGACACATCACTTCGCCGCGATCACCGGTGGAGACACATTTGCGGTCCGCAAGCCGGATGCCGGACACCTCACCGGCACCATCGAAAAAGCCGGCGGAAACCCCAGGCGCGCATTGATGATCGGCGACAGCGTCAACGACATCCTGGCTGCCCGCAATGCCGGCATCCCGTCGGTCGCGGTCCCCTTCGGCTATTCCGATCCCCCGATCGAATCCCTCGGCGCGAGCCGTATCATCAACCACTTCGATGAGCTGACAGTCGCCCTGGTCCATGAACTGGTAGAACACGCCTGAACCGATTGCGACACGCCCAATGAAAA
>ERZ1034377.323-NODE-323-length-10941-cov-3.912739_pt1 | contig 10941 bp, 13 predicted proteins | sample MGYA00520584_ERZ1034377 | MGnify/ENA primary metagenome ERZ1034377 (study PRJEB33736, sample SAMEA104288464) | Azolla filiculoides | biome: Urban; feature: water surface; material: ditch water | place: Netherlands | collected 2014 ... | reverse complement strand
CCACGATAAATATACCCCCTTCCCCTCAACAATTGAAATAATTATTATTAATTTGCTTCAAACACTATGGATGTTAGAATGTATAAAACCTATATAACTAGATGAATTGTCTCTTTATTGCATATAATCTTCGTGCATGGAAGGAGACGAGTCATCTTAGTGAATCAATTTATTACTATGTGAATGTCATCAAACCCGTTTGAAGATAGGAGGGCACTAATGAAATTTGAGGAAATAGATTTCCATATACTGTTTCGATCGAAATTGATTATAACAATCCACAAGGATGAAGTCACAACATTTTGGATTGATAATATACATAACAAGTGGAAATATAGTACTCAACAAAAAAGTTATGTCGACTCCAAAGTGTTGAGCCTTTAGTGATGGCAATAATATTGCAATTTTGCAATCAAGAAGAGCCCTTGAGAACATACAAAGAACCTTTTCAAAAGAAAATAAAGAAATATATAATGCCAACAAAATTGATCATAATCTTCATGATAATTCGAGCATAATTTAGAACAATATGGTTTAAAGTGTGACTACATATGTACTTATATTTACACAACTTGAAAAATAGAAGGTTTAAACTATGGTGCTTCAAAAACGTTAATTGCCAACGTTCACATGCAAATAATTGATTTTTGTGGTTAAATGAAGGTTTATCTCCTTGTAAAGTGCCATGTAGGGTCATCAAGATAGAGTGTGCACCCTTTGTTGTATCCTTGTGTGATACGTGATCTAGAAATCAAAACATATAAAAATCATGCCTAACGAGCTTGACATCAACTAAAGTCGTGAGCATTCTAAAACTACATGAGGTTCTTGTGATCATTGTAGAAAATGACCTAGTGGGAAAAACCCTCCAAGAGATTATGTCATTGTTCAAATGAGTCGGCAATGGCTAGAAGCTCCTTGTCATGAATATCGTATTTGATTTTTGCAACTTCAACTTGAGGTGAATGAAAAGTTATAGGATGCAACTTCCTGTCATCTCTAGTATGTGAAATAATAAGTCCCAATGAAAAATTAGATGCAACAGCGTCAATGACGAAAGATTTGGCCGGATTAGCATGAACCAAAATCGGGGCTAAAGTAAATGCTTGCATTAAGTCGTCAAAACGCTTCAATTACACTTGAGGTCCATGTAAATGATTGGTTCTATGAGAGGCAAAACAATGTTCGAGCAACCCTTGATGAATTTGTGGTAGAAATTAGCAAATCACTAAAAACAATGAATGTTGTGCATTGAATATGGTGTGCGAGCCATCAAGACCATATACCCAAAGATATATCAAAACCATATACTCCAATAACCCTACATGATTATAGTGGAAACTACATTTCTTGTGTTTGCCATGAAGGCCTTATTATTCCAGTAACCATCTTAGGACTCGATGAACATCCATATCATGCTCATCTTCGGTCTTTAAGTAGGTCAATATGTCATCTAGATGCTAAATTATGGTGAAGATGTCTATTAAGTATCATAAAATGTCATTTTCCATATGTTGGAAAACTGTTGGTGCATCTGTGAAACTAAAGAGCATAAATATGTACTCAAAAGTTGTATTGAATGCAAAACTATTCTTCCTATGAAATGCCACATATTTGTGCCTCATTTCTCCATTCAATCTCCATGTTATGAAGTTTGAACTACGAGGGACCAAGAATAAGTACATGATTACGAGTACTAATCTTGTTGAAAGAGATTGCACAGACAAATTTACCAAGCATTCCACAAACTATATATTGCAATGCAATGGGTCATCCATGAATGAATGCTGCCTATGCTAGATGAGAGAGCTTGTTTGAGAGGATTTGTAATGTTGAGGATAAATCTAAATACATAAAATGAGAACGGGCTCATGAATCAAAGACAACAAAGACAAGGACTCGATGACACCTACCTATACAAACTTTGACTCGTGCAACAAGGACTCTACTAACAAATTTGATGAGATTGAAATGGTATTAGGGAGCAACTCTACATATTTTGGATTTTCCAACCAAATGGCTCCAAGTTGGGATGGAATTAACTCATTTGATAAATTGAGTTGCCTTAGGGTTGTGAAACTATTAGATTGGGTTGAGATTACTGTAAATGACCTAACAACAAGAAACAAATATATATTGGGCACTTACTTTATCGATTTGTTTTTGAACCACCACACTACAAACATAGACTATCTTCTCGATGTTTGAGACTAAGTACCACTAGACTTTTGTGACAATTTGATCTTCAACTTTTACAAGATGGGTAAGAGAAGGTATTAACCAATCTCTAGTGGGCCACGAAGGTGAGCTAATTCACCAGGTGAATTGTCCTCCTAACCTCACTCTTAAACTTGATAAACAATGTGAAACATGTACGAAATGACAACACACTCTCATTGATCAAGAGGGGAACTAAGCATATTCAAGTACACGAAACAAAGCTAAACAATCGAGATAGAAACTTAACGTAACAACCATTTTCGATTGATTTAGGTTCGGTGAGCTGCATTGGCAGATCCCTAACCCTTCAACGTCACCACTTCATGGTTCATTTTCTAATTTGAGGGGGGTAACCATCACTCATATGTATGGAACATAAGGTGGTTCAATGGAGGCCACAAGGTCATGCATTTGAACCCTTCATTCCACTATGGCATCTGGCAAATTAAGAGAATATATATGAAGTAAAACATAGGTGTGAAAGTTGGGACACTAACTAGTGCTAGTGGTCTAACAATTTACGAATAGGGTAAGGTAATTATCATAAAAGAAGACAAGGAGAGAGAGTGACAAAGCGAGAGAGAATTAGGCTCTAGCTAAAAGGTGAAAATGAAAACATAGTAGGCTCTAGCTCAAAGGTATTCACTTCTCCTAGGGTGTTTCCTCAACTTTTGTAAGGATTCTCCTCATAGTTACCTTGGGCCAATGTTGGTACCATCAACAAGGTTCTCAACATCTAATGATGAGTTGTTACCTTACGTACTTCATTGTGGACCTAATAGAGACATTGAATTTGGAAGAGGCAAGGATTGGTCCCCTATTAGGGAGTGGTTGCAAACACATCCCGATGTGCAATTTGCCACTCCTACTCATTGACAATGGTGGTTTCATGTTGATGAATTCAGACTTCTTTGAAACATTATTGTGAGCACTTACTATCATCGACATTAGTTGTCAAGTGGTATACTTACTATGGCTAGAGGGTTACGGGCTACCGATTGTTGGGCACAATCCCAAATACACTAGATGTAATGATACTAGACATGATGTTGTGGCTATGTTAGTGTGCTCAGATAGTAGACCACGTGCATGTAGCTTGGTGCTTTCACACTGAGGCCCACCTACAAGATTTGTTTCTCTTAGGGAAGAATATCGTGGTTGAGACATATGGCGGGTGCTCCATTTAAATCATGATGGTGAGGTCTCAATCTCCTTAACATGTTGCCTAGTCAAGAACGGACACCCATCAAGAGGTTATTCACCAGAGTACAATGTGTAGTAATGAATGGATCATGTATTTTTATATGGAAGAATGGATGCCCCCCCGGCCTCGCCCAAATGGACTAACTTTACGTTACTTTGGAGGGCGGGGGGTGTGTGCAATATATATTTCGAAAGTTTAATGAAAAAGCAAAGAAGAAAACATATACACGTCTAAACTTTCGAAGGCAACAAGGTCGTCTCCTGCGTGCGGATTAGGGTTTGTCTGATCGTCACAAGCAACCGGAAGAATCACAAGGGAGAAACAGCGAAGAAGAAAGACAGTGACGGAAACAGATAAATTTAAAACGAAATAGCAGAAGAAAGAGAGAAAAAGGAAACTAGAAGAGACAAAAAAGAAGAAGGAGAAGGAAGAAGCAGAATCAGAAGGAGAAGAAAGAAGAAGAGAAGAATAAGAACCAGAAGGATATATCACTCCTCTTCATTAGACTATGGCAACTCAGACAGGAATCGCGACTTCTAAAGTCATCATTCTTGTAGTTGGTGCTGGTAATTACTGCGAATTCTCCTTCGTTTTTGCTGATTGTGTTCTATGTTTGATCTTTCCTCATCATTTGTTCCTTAAAAAATGTCCATATTTGCAATCTCAATTCAACCATCTTATTATCGCTTGATCCTTGCATATTCTGCATATATTTTGAAGATTTAACATTTTTTCATTGTTCAATCATTGAGATGCACATCTACACTCATTCTATTGCAGAATTCAGTATCCTCAATTGATCCATGCATATTCTATGCCTTGTTTTCTTGCATATTTTTTGTCATTGTGTCTTGCATTCAATCTTCTTTTGCATCGGTCAATCCTTCAAAATCCTGTCTTTTGTTTCTGTGCAACTTCGATCCATGCAAGTCTGTGTTGTCTGCACATCTTTCCATATTGTGTTGAAGATTTAGCCTCGTCATTGTTTGATCCTTGCAAATTTGTAGTTCAATTCAGTTTTTTCTAGATGAGGTTTGTTTTTGTATATATTTGCTCATTCTGGTGTAGATTCGACCTTCTTCTTGGCATCTGATGTTTGCAAGTCCTGTGTTTCTTTGTATAAAGTCATTGGTTATCCTTTTGAAGGTTGAACCGTTCTTATCCTTTGAGTTTCAACAAATTTCTTATGATTGATTTTCACAAGTTTTTCTATGTTGAGTAGCTATTTCATCAAGTGAAATGTGTTTCTCTGCATATATTTTCCCATTCTGCTGCAAACTCCAGACACTTGATTGTTAGATTGTGAAAATTCTACATTATGACTAGTGTTTTGTTTAGGTGAGATGAGATTCTGTGCATATTATTTTTCATTCTGTCGCAGTTTCAACCTGTCACATCATTTGATGGTTCTTCAAATACAAAGTGCTTTGCTGTGTAGTTTGCTCATATTATGTTGTAATTCTGCTGCAAACGTCAATTTTTATAGATATGTGCATCTTTGGTCAGGAATTGCATAATTTCATCTAGTGTAGATCAATATATATCTTTGACATTTGCTTTGAATTTCAAATCATGTAGATCATTATATATATATATATATATTTGCTTATCTGTTGCAATTCCCAAAGATAATTTTATTAAGGCGATGAAGTCTCACTTGGATCAAGATGTTAACAAAAATACATTTCTAGATTTTTATATTAATATGGTGAAAAGTGTAATTCTTTCTTGTTGATCCCTATTACCATTGCCAATTGGCTGCAAATTGCACAAGTAGTAGGATTTCTGTGCAGACAAGCTTTGTAATCTCTTATACGGGTATACCGAAAATATTTCAACCTTAGCATGGGAATTCGGAATTGATCTATGATTATGTTATTCTAGCATGGCAAACCTCCTATGATATTTCTTGTGTATGAATCAATGCAAGGGTTGTTGTTTGCCTAGCTTTGTGAATGCAGGTGAACATGTTAGGTAGGTTTCTTTTTGGGAGTATTTTGAGTTTCTACGATTCTACAATGTAGGCATAATCCTCCATTATATTGGATTTTGTCATTCTTCTTTATCTCTTAAGTTGTGTGGATGAATATGTTTCTGTTGAGCGGCAAGCTCAACCGGAGCCGGCCCGGCTGAATAAGCCGGATACGGTAACTGGAGCCGGATCGGCTGTATAAACTGGAGACGGTAAGCGAGACGGATCGGTATGCCGGTGAGCATCCGAGCCGGTAAGTAGAGAGCCGGTATGCCGGAAGCCTAGTTATTGACGTAGAATGCTAGGTAGTTATTATCCGGAGCCGGTAAGTAGAGAGCAAATCTTGGTTTTGACATATAGTTTTCTTTGCTTACGTACCTCCACATGGTTACATATGTTGGCCGGTAGGCAAGGAACCAGAACCGGAACCGGAACCGGCAACAAAACCGGAACCGGCACCGGCAAGTATTTCTAGATTATTGGTTTCTTCAATGTACACCACTCCTTCATGTACCTACCCTACGTTTTGGAGAGGGGGTGGGAATTTGGGGAGTGAAAATCGGTTGAATCTAATATAATGAATGCTAGTAGAAATATAAAAAAGGGGTATCCAAACCAAGTCGTCAACCCTATGTATGTGTGACAATTTGTACATGTGATTTAAAGAAAGAAATAAGGAAAGATGTATTAATGTCTGTGTGCTTTTTGTAGGTAAATAACTTTTACAATTGTGATTCACTATCTTCTCGTGCAGATGGATTCACAAGGTATTTTTTTTTTAATCATTGTTAATCTTCTTTTTAAGGGAACGCTTCTTAAGAACATTGGATTAAGGATTCGATTATTTGAGTTACTAATTTAAGCCTTTATTTTGTCCAGGTGCAAGCAGCAAAGTTGCATATTCAACGCCAGGGCCTTTGCTAAAAACAAGCCGTGACAATATCCGAAAAAAGTCAGAGAAGGAGAAGTGTAAAGTTTATCGCATAGATTCAAAACCATTGGAGGGAAAGGAGTTGGAGGAATCACCAGAAGAAAGCAAAACCTTTGTGGTTGAAACTTCATCAAAAAAGGTTGGATTACACAAAATGCTAGAGAGCCTATTGAAGGACAACAAAGAATTTAAACAAAAGATAAGAGAACATGAAGTTACTCACAAAGAATTTAAACAAAAGATAAAAAACATGAAGTTACTATTTGAAATTTGGTAAAAAAAGAAAACTCACGTAGTAACTACGAAATCATAGGTTCAAGTAGATTTCGTTGTGTCATGTCTCTAGTTTATGAACTAGAACAAAACATTAATACTATGACGACGAATCTAGCTAATAAGTTGTATACAAAATTTCCACGAGAGTATAGAACATTAGTTCTTAGTAACAACAATAAAAAGAAAACTATTACATATTACGACGCGCTCGCTCTAGAGAGTGATAGTGCGCGTAGAAAACTGTTAAATTTAATACAAGAAAACTTTGATATAGAGTATAAAATTTATCAGAAAGTGGATCTAGTTACAGTCATGCCAAAGCTTCGTGAGCTTAGAAGAAAAAGAAATAAGATTTCTGCACATTTATTTGAAGAAGAAACAAGTGGATCAAATTTAAAAGTAAAAGCTAACATACTTCTAGATATAGAGAAGGCCTTAGCTAATGGAGACGTAAGTGAAGATGTAAAAGAGGTAGATATCTTGATTTTAATAGCCATGAACAAGAAGAAGACCGATATCGAAAAAACAAATAATAAAACTCTACAAGAAATACTTCTAGCGAAAGAGTAAATTAATTATGTAGGAATGGTTGTAAATAAGTTATAGTGTGGACGGACGGACCGGAATCGGTATGTCGTTCCGGATCCGAACCGATCCCGAATAGGTGCGGATGGCACCGTTTTGTACTACGGACCGGAGACCTATTTAACGGCCCGGCTTCCATTGTAATGATCAGCGGATAATTAATAAAAGCTTATTGTATTTATCTCTTTGTGTTGATTACCGTTCTGCAATTAGTGTCATATCTTACGCGTGTGATTATTAAGTACGATCTTACTACGTAACCTAATTAAGTCGGGTCAATCGTTGAGTCTTAATTCTGTTGCCGTAACACCCTTTGGTGAAGTGTCTCCGTAGACACCCTGTGTTAGGCCATTATCCGGCCCTAATTGTAACCTTGCCGGATGCCTATAAAAGGATCCGATGATTTGTACATGTCTTTTACGGAAGTAATACAAATATACTTAGTGCGTGTTTATCTTAATCTTGTATTGTCTTATCGTCTGTGCTTATTTGTAATCATCTTACGCGTGTATTCTGAGCATCCAATCCTTACCACCCCTTTGGAGAAGTGTCGGATAGACACCTGTGTTGAGGCTAGTCCGGCCAGGCATACAACACTAAGTTGTGCATCCTCTAGTTTGCATGGCATTTAGAATGATAACATAATTGTAGAGGTTTTTGCCCTTGTCAACTGACAAGAGTTAATGGGAAGGAGGAGATTCGTGCACCACTATGGCGACTAGACAAGGTTTTGTGGGTGCTTTGTCAACATCGTACATATATGACTTAACAAGTGGTGTTGGAAGTGGGACTCCTTGCAGGGCTAGGCTATTGCCACTAGTAATGTTAGTTAAAGGGGGAGGTTGTTGAGAAAAATTGTATGCCACCATGTTAGATTCACTTAGCTTCCTAGACATTGTACTCTAACTGAGCGTAGAATTGGTTGGAACAATATATCTAAAGAACCCAAAGATCATGATCACTCCAGTTGTAAGGGAATTGATTTCGGATTTAGGATTGCCCACTGTTTGATTTAATCACTCAAGATCTCAAGTTCCTAGAAGGGGACTATACAAATGGCGACAAGATCACAACACTCAAATGTGTACTATAGAATCTAGATATCAGAAATTCAATCAATAGTGTCAAAGATTGCAACTTCATTATTTGCAATAGTAGATAGGTCATAGAAGCAATATCTATCTCTCATTCTACAAAGTGATCGACACCAAAATGACTACCTCCCTCAATATCCTAAGTCTCTCATACTTATCCTTGGAGTTCACACAAGTCCAACAAGAAGTTGATGCCAACCATGGGATACATGTGGCTATGGATCATAAACGAGTACGAAACTTTTCGCATTAGTTCCCATTTCACTTCGTAAATCGGAAAATAGCCTTGCTTAATTCAAAGTAGACTAACATCAATGTGTAAGAGGTTTGAGTCCACCCTTGTGGAACCACTTGAACACCTTGGTCATACCATTGCTAGGGAGCTTGCTTCAGTCCATATAATCTCTCTTTTAATCGATAAACTGCCTCCTTACCCCATTTGCCAAACCCAATGGATTGCCCCATAAACGCATCCTCCTCAAGGTCACCATAAAGCATCGCAATATCTGGGCCCATTTGTTAAAATCCATGTTTTCCTTGATTGTGATTGCAAGTAGCATTTGCAATGTTGTCATCTTCATTACCTAAGATGAGATTTTGTCAATAATATTGCCCTATAACTAGGTTTACGAAGTGCACATTTTTCCTTGGAAAATACATTCACATGGAGATGTTGGCTTCTCTTAAAGTAGGTATACCAGATCTCAAGTCGTATTCTTCTTAATCAATTCCATCCACCTCCACTTTATATTGTCTTTGGCCTTTATCGCTTCTCTATAACACATAGATCATATTCAACATTCAAATATGATAATAAAATCTATCCATTTATCCATCTATAACTAAACGGCTCTCCCGCCATGGTTCCAAATGTTCACATAGTCCTCACCTAGAACAAAATTGTTTAAAGACCAACATTTCTGAAGATATCAAGCTTGTGTTCACCCTTGTAGTAAATTTGATTGGATATGCCTTGTTAAGGGAAGAAGTGGATATTTTAGATATCCCACTCATTTTACCATCATTACGAGATTGATGCTAAGTTTGTAACTTCATTATATATTCCTCCCCCATTTTGCTAATGTAACTTATTGTCTTTAGTTTATTCTCTTTCTTTCTCATGTTTGCGATAAGCACATTTTCCCTACCCTTGCACATTTTTAATAAGGAGTTGATAGAGAGGGTCATCCCATAACACATGAGCCATGTGTGCATATAAAAATACGAGAACCTCCTCTATTAGAGACCTATCAAATTATCTTAATTGGCCACTCACTTAGCAAAATCTATGGAGCAATGCTAGAAAAGACACTCAACATTGATGGCAAGGTTGAGGAGATACAAGCCCCATGCCAAGTTGTATTTTGGAGATCCTTCTCCATCATCGATATCATTATATTATGTTTCTCAATGAACCAAGAAAAGGCAGAAACGAAGATGAAACGAAGAGATTTTCATAAGGCCTTTGACATTGTACCATCTTCTCTAAAGACGTCATCTATTGAAATTGTCCTTTGTCATGGTGTGGGCGATATTTTCTATATGACCAAGTGTTGGGACAAGTTGGGTGTCTAAGGGGGGTTATCAAAGGTAAACACAATTACCATTCTATGAAGAAAATATGTTCCCCCTCCCCTACTTGCTTCGGCCTATACATAGATGAGGTAGCAACGTGGAGATGATGAGATTTTATGTTGACAACATAATCTTGGTGTCTAAATCTCGTGCAAGTATACAATATCATTTGAATACCCTATATGGTATTCCTTGTGAAAAAATGCTCACAATAAACTTTGGAAACATCAAGGCCATGAACTTCCATGCATCCACATTGACTTTCTAATAAGTTGTCTTCAACCTATCAAGAGGGCATGTTGAAGTGGAGGGTTCTTGTCTATATCTTGGGGACAAATTTCCAAGCATAAATGGGCCTTTCTCTATGATCATGCCACCATGGATCGACTCACTTAAGGATATGCAACTATGGCTATCCTTGAACTTCAACACAGTTCCTCCCCTCCCCTTATGTATGATGCAATCATATGGGCTCTAAGACGTCCCATGTACATATAGACATTGAGAGTATAACAAAGTATCCACCCCACATGACATCATTTGATTTCAATTGACAAAACCCTCCCCCCTTGCTGATAGAAGCATTGGTCTATTAGTCCAAAACAATCACTAGTACCACTATGCTATGATTTAGTGAGCATTGAGCTTTTACTTGAAAATACTTCTCTTTGGCAAAAAGATCATACTTTGCTGATTATACTTTAAGCAAAAAGGATAATCTCTAAGATATGACATACAACTCCAAGCATCCAAAACTTGGCCGTGTGGGACCGGCCACAATTGGACAACAAGTAAAACAAGAACAAAAATAAGACATAAGACTAAAAACTGAATATAGATAAGAACAAAACACCAAGACACAAGATTTGATGTGGAAACCCTGAATGGGAAAAACCACATTACACTCACTCTCTTCTCACGCTATGTTACACCGTGATAACACAACTAATCTCTATCACTAATCACTACTTTACATATGTTAGCTGTTGAGATACAAGCTCAACATTGGATGCGTAAACTGGTGCGTAAATTGGGTGCATAAACCGGGTGCGCAACGAGAGGCCGTTGGATAGATATTCCGCAA
>ERZ1034377.320-NODE-320-length-10972-cov-72.552088_pt1 | contig 10972 bp, 13 predicted proteins | sample MGYA00520584_ERZ1034377 | MGnify/ENA primary metagenome ERZ1034377 (study PRJEB33736, sample SAMEA104288464) | Azolla filiculoides | biome: Urban; feature: water surface; material: ditch water | place: Netherlands | collected 2014 ... | reverse complement strand
TGATTGATGATGTATCAAAATTTAGTCTCACATCAGGTCATGTAAATTTATTTTTTACTGCTTGTGAGAAATCCGGGAATACTCCCTCGCCCTAGATCTATACATAGGTGCAGCAGAGTCAGCTTGTCTGAAAACTGATTTTGAGACGATGAAAGGTTTGTGTGACTATATTCTGACAGTTGTCACCCAGATCCAGGAGCAAGTTAAGATTTACGAACTCCTTATTTTTCACTATCATACTCAATCTCAGCTCCGCCAAGCCGTAACTTTGGCGGTGCAAACCTTAAACCATTTAGGTGATACATTTCGAGCTAGTCCTAATACTCAAGATCTTCTGGATGCACTTCAGACTACTACCGAGTTGATTCAGCGGGTGGGCTTTGAAAATCTGGCCGAACTCCCGCCCATGGAAAATGCTGAGAAACTAGCAGCGATGAAAATTCTACGCTGGTCTTCCTATCCTGCCTATTTTGCTGTACCAGAAATGCTGGGGTTGTTGGTATGCCGACTGGTGGATGTCACATTGAAATATGGTCGTTCCTCTCTAACTCCCTTTGCCTTTGGGATGTTTAGTGTATTAATTAACGGGTGTCTAGGGGATATTGACACTGGTAAACAGTTTGGGGAATTGGTGATCGCTCTAGAACAGCAGCAGTCTGACCAGGAATACCGAGCAGTGACATATAATGCCATCTACGGCTTATCACGCCATTTTTACAAACCAGTGCGGGATGGCCTCAAACCTCTAATTTTACGTTATCAAAGTTTTTCCCAAAATGGAGACGCTGAAAGTTGTGCTTACTGTCTCATCAATGCCTACTTTTGTACAATTCTATCGGGGAAGAATCTCAAATACACTCACAACGATTATGAGAAATATATTCAGGCGATAATTGGTTTGAAACAAGAACAACGGATTCACCAATTGCATATTTGGATACAGGTGGTTGATAACCTGACTGAATCTGTAGAAAATCCTGCTCTCCTCAAAGGAGAATACTTTGAGGAGAGCAGTCAAGTTGCCCCTGCCACAACCGAAACCACAGAACTTTGTTCCCAACTCCTAGAAGGTAATCCCAATCTACCCGTCAAACTAATTCAGTACGTCAAAAACACCCAATAAATTCGGATGATTGACGAGCTGAAGACCGATTTACCTGTTATTGTTCAGTATTTATATGAACAATAACCAAAAAGTGTACTGTGCTTGCCAATTCTCAATCAAGGAAATTTAATTGGGATTTTGTATTTGAAAAATGCGTCAAATAGTAGGGGTTTTAGCGATCGCATTCCGCTCCTTAACTTCCTTTGTACCCAAGCGGTCATTGCTTTGGAAAATGCCCGACTCCACGCCCAAGAAAGGGAAAAATCCTACTATCTCGAAGAATCTCAACAAAAATTGCAATTAATTATTCAACAAACACCTATACCTATCATAGAGTGGAATACTGAGTTTGAATTTTAGGTTTGGAATCCAGCCGCCGAGAAAATGTTTGGCTATCCAGCAGCAGAAATTTTAGGTAAAGATTTCCGTTGCATTATTCCTGAAGAGTATCATGCCTATGTAGCTAATTTAACCAAGGTGATTTTAGCTGAAGGTGGAGGTTATCACTCCATTAATGAAAACTTGACTAAGGATGGACGGCGGATTATTTGCGAGTGGTTTAATGCCCCCATGTTGAACTTAAATGGTGAAGTTTGCGGTGGAGTTTCGATGGTTTTAGATATTAGCGATCGCCAACGGGCACAAGCAGCAATTCAGAAAACATCCTAGGAACTAGAAACAGCTTTACAAGAACTAAAACAAGCGCAACTACAAATACTGCAGAATGAAAAAATGGCATCCCTGGGTAACTTAGTTGCAGGGTTACAGGTGTTACCCATGAAGTCAATAACCCCATCGGTCTTCTCAACGGCAGTATCAAAAAAGCTAAAGAATACATCCACGATTTAATGGTACATATAGAACTTTATCAACAACACTATCCCCAAGCAGTTTCAGCGATTCAAGAGAACTGAGAAGATATAGATTTGGCATTTTTGATGGCAGATTTACCCAAATTACTCGGTGCGATGATACGCGCAAATAACCGCATCAAATCTATTAGTAAGAGTCTGCGTACCTTATCCCGTGCTGACACCCACTACAAAGTAACTGCTAATCTGGACGAAGGTCTGGATAGTACCCTGTTGATGTTAAAATACTGCCTCAAAGCTAACGAACACTGGTAATATTCCGCCCATTAAATGCTTCCCTGGACAATTAAATCAAGTGTTTATGAATATCTTGGCGAATACCATTGATATGTTTGATGAGATGGCACAAACTTCTACCTTTCCTAAACTCTAAGCTCATCCTCAACAAATTACAATTAGTACAGAGGTGATCGCTAACCAAGTTTATATCAAGATTAGAGATAATGGTAAAGGTATAAGTACATAAGTCCAAGGAAAAATATTTGATCATTTATTCACTACTAAAGGAGTAGGTAAAGGTACAGCATTAGGACTAGTGATCGCACGTCAAATTGTGGAAGAAAGATACGGTGGCACAATTGAGGTGAATTCCAGACTGGAAAAGGGTACAGAATTCTTAATTTCCATTCCCATCAAGGCTTAATTTTTTAACTCCTTCCCCCTACACCCCACACCCTACCCCTTGTGAACAAGGAGCAAGTTTTACCATTGAGATTTGATAGGTAAGTTCCCATAAAAATGTAACAATAAGAATTGTTAACTTATTTTCAATCCTCACTATGAAAGCAACTTGGAACGGTGCTATTTTAGCCGAAAGCAACAAAACCGTAGTGGTAGAAGGAAATCATTACTTTCCTGCTGACACCATTAACAAACAATATTTTAGAGACAGTGATACTCACACCACTTGTTTTTGGAAAGGAGTTGCTAGTTACTACAACATAGAAGTAGATGGACAAGTCAACAAAGATGCAGCTTGGTACTATCCCAGCACCAAAGAGAAAGCCAAAAATATAGAAGGTTATATCGGCTTCTGGAAAGGCGTGAAAGTGGAAGCTTAGTACTATACTGTAAACGGCTGAAACTTGGACTTATGTCATACTGATAGCGCAGCGTGGCGTAAGCCATGGGTAACGTAGTGCAGCGTATCCCTTCGGGACACTGCGTGAACGTGGAGCCTACCGTAGGCTCTAGTATCTCGGAGATTCTTCACTATCTCTTTCAGAGACCCTCCGTGAATGTTTAGAATGACACTTTTAAATAAACCGTTTTTAGTATCAATACCCTCACCAGAAGAACAGACTCAAAAAGAAGAGGTAAAGCAGCATAAAAGTGCCTTTCATAGATGCTTCGAAATTTACACCACGTGCCACTCCAGTAGTGACACCAGAAGTTCAGATGAAGCTGAACCAGACTTAATGGGGGGGTATGTATAGGCAACAGCCAATCCCATCAAAGTTGCTGTCCAGCCCAAAGCCAACACAGATTTATCGCCAGGCGAAAATATAACCTTGGAGCCATTGGATGGAGAAAACCGAGGAAGTAGGGAATGAGACGGTTGAAATCGATCATCTGAGCGAATCAATCGGGAGATGATGGTGATCAGGATTCCAACTCAGCAAATGAGGGAACTGTTCAACGCGCTTGCTCAGAATGTGAAGCCGAACAAGAAGAGAAAAAAGACACAGGAATCATTCAGGCTTAAGAAGAACAAGCTGGTTCCCATAAAAACCTATTTAAGCCGTTACTGTTAAAGACACAAACTCATAACCTTCAAGCTAGGACTATTGAAGAGCAAAATTCAAAAGCTTCATTTTATATCCTACTACAATTCAGATGCAATTATGATTTGCAATTACAGCAGTTGTAGTTCTAGACATAGTGTATGAGGACAATTCTTCCTAAAATTATTTTTTCAAAATATGACCTACAGCTAAAGGTAGTAAACTATAAGCTAATCAAACAAGTACAACTGCTGAATTAGAAACTGATAAAGCAACTAAAACTACTGAACTAGAAGTTAATAAGAGAACTCCACAAAAAAGATGATCCAATAGCTATGCTGATTTAGCGAAAATTTCCACAAACCATTTTTTGAGATTGGGTAGGCGATGAATCTGTGTTTCAATCAGATTCTGCCATAGCTGAGGTTGTAAGTTTAACTCCTGTGGAATAAACCTTTTCTACCAATGTAACAACCGGACTTTTACCCTAAAAGGCGAAATTCAGTACAGTCTCAACAGAGTCAAGTACACTGCCATTCCAATGCTGTTCTAACCAACCGAAACAATGTTCTATGGGGTTGTATTTACTTAGACCCCGACTTCTTAAAGAAGTCGGGAATTGGATTTTAACAGTAATCCCAACCTACACACTAAACTAAGGCAACCAAAAGTTAGGTAAATCAATTTAACCTACATCACGGATAGATTGATTCATGTTTCTGGCTATTTCTATATGGATTTCATTTGTTTTCTATCTGCTTCTTTCCCATTTTGTAAATATGAAACTACTAAATTAGCTGCTCCTAAACCTGTGACATAGGCTTTATCATGTGACCATGAACCGTGACTATTAATAATCTAATCTCCACTCATCAACACATTTTTTCAACTGGTTTCTGCTGTCAATACCGATAACTACCGGGTGAAAATTGAGTTACTGCATTTGCTAACCAAATTACACTACGATCTATTATTTTTGCTTGTTTAAACTCTGGGATACAACTTGCTAAATAACCTTGAAGTATTTTGACAATTTCTTAATCTTAATGATCAACAAATTGATTAGCATCATAAAAATCAACGTCCACTACTGGTTCTATTTAATTTTTGAATTCATCATGTAAAGTATTTAAATCAAAAAATGTTCATACTGTTGTATCTTCAAAACGAAGGCAAGCATTAGAAGGACGAGGAATATCGACTTTTCTGTCAAACCATAGCCGAGTTGCTAAAACATCAATTGCACCTAGATTATTTAAATTACGGAATTATTCATAACTTTGTAAACTAGGAGTAATAGAGACAATTTGCTTCAGTCCTGTGATACCAGCCGAAAAAATAATGGCATCAGCATCAAGTATTTCATCACCGCAAACTACAGTTTTAACTTGGAGATTATGATCAATAATTACATCTGTAACTCTGTGTTTAGATAAAACTTTTGTGCCTAGATTTCCTATCTGCTTCACCCAAGGACGGAAGATTTTTTATCCCACCGTTCCCCGACACCACACTATATCAAAGTCAGGTTGATGAGAGAGAATGAAATAATATAACTTTCCTAAAGTAGCGGCGGCTGAACATTTTTCACTAGGGGCGAATAAGGCCACTAATAACATTGGTTCAAATGCTTCTTGATAAAGTCGTGTAGAAACACCAAAAGTTTGAAATAGTTTACGGGCTATTATAGAATAATAACGTCGCCAAGCCTCATGAGAATTATCAAAATCAATTAAGCTATAAAGTAATGGTAAGGCGCTGAGTCTGTCAATAAGTGGTAAACGTTGAAATTGAGTGTAAAAAAAGTCCCTAATGGTGTTGGCAATCTTGGTAAATCTTGAAAGATTGGTGATTCAACTTCTAAACCTGCGGGGGAATATTGAGCAGAACGAGTCCAAGTTGTAAAGGGATTAATTTCTAATTCACTGATTAGGCAAAAAAGATTTCTGTAAGGATACCAAAAGCCATGGATACCTGCTTCTACAGATTTTCCTCCGCCGGTTTGCCAACCTACAACCAGTCCACCAGGATAGGAACCTGCTTCTAATAGTGTGATATCATAACCTTATTGGGCTAAATGGTAAGTAGCCCCTAAAGCAGCCCAACCAGCACCAACAACAAAAACGGGTTGTTGTTGTGAGTTCTCTGACATTTTTGCCCCCATTATTTCCGTCTTTCAACTAATTTATCTGAATTTGTGTTCTAAATTACCTTAAATAAGCTCTCACGCTGTTAATTTGCAGTCCAAAAAAATTCCTCCTCGAACCGCAAGGTATCGAGGGGGAAAATTGCAAAAAGGTCAGAGGAACTCTTAATATTTCATGCAAGTTTACCGGCGGTTGAAGCTATGAGGAATGCAGCATAGGTGAGGACATAACCAACTGTGAAGTGAACTAAACCCACTAACCAACCTTGGACGATGGACATAGCTACTGGTTTATCTTTCCAGTAAACTAAGTTTGCTAAGGGGGTGCGTTCGTGTGCCCACACCAGAGTTTCAATCAACTCTTGCCAATAGCCACGCCAGCTAATTAGGAACATGAAACCTGTTGCCCAAACTAGGTGTCCAAACAGGAACATCCAAGCCCACACAGAGAGGTTACTTGTACCAAAGGGGTTATAACCATTGATTAATTGTGCTGAGTTAGCCCAGAGATAATCACGAAACCAACCCATTAAATATGTTGAGTTTTCATTGAACTGGGCAACGTTACCTTGCCAAATGCCTAAATGCTTCCAGTGCCAGTAGAATGTTACCCAACCCAGGAGGTTTAACATCCAGAAAAACGCGAGGAAAAAGGTCTGTTGCCAAGAAGAAGTTTGACAACTACCACCTCTACCAGGACCATCACAGGGGAAGTTGAAACCGAAGTCTTTCTTGTCGGGAAACAACTTGGTTCCACGGGCATCTAATGCACCTTTAACACATATTAGTGTAGTGGTGTGCAAACCGAGTGCGATCGCATGATGAACCAAAAAATCTCCAGGTCCAATGGTCAAAAACAGTGAGTTAGTACCAGAATTAATCGCATCTAACCAACCAGGAAGCCAAACATTAGCGTGGTTTGGCCAAGCTGTAAAGGCAATACTATTGGGGTTAGATAACAAAGCATCCATGCCATACAGTAATTTACCGTGAGCAGCTTGGATAAATTGAGCAAATACGGGCTCAATCAAAATTTGCTTTTCTGGCGTGCCAAAGGCAACTAGAACGTCATTGTGAACATATAACCCTAGTGTATGGAATCCCAAAAACAAAGACACCCAACTTAGGTGAGAGATGATCGCTTCTTTGTGCTGAAGTACCCTATCCAGCACATTATCTTTATTTTGTTCTGGGTCATAGTCCCGCACCCAGAAAATCCCCGCATGGGCAAATGCGCCTATCATCAAGAAGCCAGCAATATACTGATGGTGAGTATATAACGCCGCTTGGGTGGTGTAGTCCTTCGCCATAAAAGCATAAGGCGGCAGCGAGTACATATGCTGTGCTACTAAAGAAGTCACAGTTCCCAAAGCTGCTAGATGAATACTCAACTGGAAGTGGAGAGAATTGTTATAGGTGTCGTACAGTCCTTGGTGGGGTAGGTTAAACTGACCTTCCGTGTGGATACCAAAGAAACTTCTGGCATTGAGCATTTCTTTAATGCTATGACCAATCCCGAAGTTAGTGCGGTACATATGACCGGCGATTATAAAAACAACAGCGATCGCTAAATGGTGATGAGCTATATCCGTCAGCCATAGGGAGTCTGTTTCTGGATGGAAGCCACCCAAAAAAGTCAAAATTGCCGTCCCAGAACCCTGGGAAGTACCAAAAATATGCCCTGCTGTATCTGGATTTTGGGCATAGACACCCCAGTTACCCGTCCAGAAAGGAGTCAACCCAGCCGGGTGAGGTAAGGTAGTCAGAAAGTTATCCCAACCAACATGAATACCACGAGATGCGGGAATAGCAACGTGAATCAAGTGGCCAGTCCAAGCCAAAGCACTGACACCAAACAACCCAGCTAAATGGTGATTCAGGCGAGGTTCAGCACTTTTAAACCAAGTCAAACTAGGACGAAACTTAGGTTGCAGATGTAACCAACCAGCAAACAAAAACAGTGCTGCTAACAACAAGAACCCCAGAGAACCAATATACAATTCTTGGTTTGTTCGCATCCCAATAGTGTACCACCAATGGTAGACACCAGAATAAGCAATGTTAACGGGGTAGTTTGCACCACCTTGACTAAAAGCTTCTATGGCAGGTTTACCGAAATGAGGGTCCCAAATTGCATGGGCAATAGGGCGAATATGCAGCGGATCTCTAATCCACTGTTCAAAATTACCCTGCCAAGCAACATGAAATAAAAGACTAGAAGCCCAGAGAAAAATGATTGCCACATGACCAAAATGGGTGGCAAAAATCTTTTGGTAAAGATTCTCTTCAGTTATGTCATCATGGACTTCAAAATCATTAGCTTGAGCGCTCGCATACCAGATCCGCCGCGTCGTTGGATCTTGTGCCAGATCCTGGCTAAACTTTGGATATCTTTTTGCCATGTATTGTCATCACATCCTTTAAAAACGCTTTCTGTTTATAGGAGTAATTAAGAAATTAACTACTCATACTTCCATCACACCTTGGGAGGAAATTAAAACAATTGGTGATTGGTGATTGGTGATTGGTAATTGGTGATTGGTGATTTTATCCTCTGCTTCCCAATGCCCTATTACCTATTCCCTGCTATATTTCATTTACCTGTAATCTTCTTTAAATCCCTATGGGTTAATAATTCCGTAATAAATCGCAGCTATAAATAAGATTATCAAGCTCATGAGGATAAAACCATTGCTTACTAGGGGAAATGGCAGTTTTTCATCAGTGATAAGAGTATTTCCTTTTTTCTAAACCATAGCCTCATTTTTTATCGATTCATACTGCCATATTTCCAACCTTTAGTAATTACCACATCTTTCTGAAGAAAGACTTAACTTAAAATTATTACCTTGAAAATATCCACTACAGACAAATATGAATTCTGTCAACTGATAGAGGGTAAAACTAACAGCAGCTATTACCGTGTAGAAGAAGATTAGTAGTATTTTTAGTAAAAATTAGGTTATTCATGTTTAAATTTCTTCAACACATTGGTGATTATGTCCAAAATAGCGTGCAAGCCATTCAATACATTGGACAAGGGCTATCGGTGACTTTTGACCACATGAACCGTCGTCCCATAACTGTTCAATATCCTTACGAAAAACTCATTCCTTCAGAACGCTTCCGAGGCAGAATTCATTTTGAATTTGATAAATGTATTTCTTGTGAAGTATGTGTTCGGGTTTGTCCCATCAACCTGCCGGTAGTAGATTGGGAATTTGACCAAGAAACTAAGAAGAAAAAACTCAATCATTACAGCATTGATTTTGGTGTTTGTATTTTCTGCGGTAACTGTGTGGAATTCTGCCCAACTAACTGCATTTCATTTACTGAAGAATATGACCTTTGTACTTATGACCGCCACGAGTTGAATCTTGATAATGTGGCAATGGGAAGATTACCTTATAAAGTCACCGATGACCCAATGGTGACACCTTTAAGAGAATTAGTTTACTTGCCTAAAGGCAGTTTAGATCCTCATGGAATTCCTGTTGATGCTCATCGTGCAGGTTTATTTCCTGTGGAGATTTTAGAGCAAGCTGGAGAAGATAGTAAAGATGTTAATCATGAGAGCATCTCAAATGTGTAGGTTTATTGTCATGTTGTAGCTTGCTTACCGTAGGGTATGAAGCGCAGCGCAGTGAAGCATGCCATTGCGTTTTTGAGAATAGTTTCGTTATTATTAATAATCCGACGGTCTAATCTAGTTCGTAAATTTGCATCAGCATTATCTACATCGTTACTATCAATTAGTTGTAAAAATAAACGTTCCGCATCAATACGATAAGTTACACTTTTGTTAGCACGATATTCTTTACCACCAGCAACCCGCACACCAACTGCCTGGCCATTATAAACTAAAACTTTTCCTACCTTTTAGTCAGTGAGAATCACACCACCTGCACTTTTTACTAACTTCACCAAAGCATCAATTAGCGCACCACTCCCACCTTTTACTCTAGCCATACCAGGATGATGACGTAATACCATCATCATTGCCCCAAAGGACATAGCTTTTTCTTATGCTGGTGAAGTTAATTCTGCGGAAAGTTTTGCTAAAGCTGCTTTGAGAAATTCTGAATCAAAATATTCGTCGATATTATCTATAGGACTGCTAAGAAAGGTACGAATTAAATCTAAGGTAGTCTTTGTACCACCCACAACGCAAAACAAACATATCTTGTAAATTTTGGAGATTGTAATTACCAGCAATGTCTACATTGATTTAGGAGGAGCATTAAAAAAGAGTATGGCAGATGTGATAAACCTTTCCCAGAAGTCAACATATTCAGGATATTTTTGGGATCATGCTGACTGTAATGGGCAATTTCCGCACAAGTTTTTTCTACAGATTTATGAGCTAAGAAATATTTACCATCAGGATGATGATAAAAGACTACTGGATCACAAACCAGATATTCTAAACCGTATTTTTGCAGTTCTAATTCTTGAATAACTGAACCCAGAAAAATAAATAAGTGATTTACTGCACAAGGATTGAATTTAAAACTAGGTGCTTCTTGGGGTATAAGTTATTCTGTTGTGCAACCACCACCGGGAATGGATCTCCCTTGCAATAGCAAAACACTGTACCCTGCTTGGAATAAATAACCAGCACAAACTAAGCCATTATGTCCAGCACTGCACTGATAATGACAACATCATACGCTTCCATAACTGCAATTTTAGGAATATACTTTATTGCCCGATGTGTAAGGATTGAGGTGGTGGGGTATTGACAAGTGTGATAGGTGAGGCAGAATATAGCACTTATGGAAAAGAAGCTGGGACTAAAACTAGACAGAGAGATATTGAAGCAGTTGGGAACAGAGCAACTGGTAGAAATCACGATTGACCAGGGGAAAAGTATAGAGAAGCTAACAAATAGAGTAGTAGAAGTAGAAAAAGAAATAGAGAAACTCAAAGTCAGTAGAGATTTAGAGACCATAACATGATCCAAAGCACCCTTGGGAGACATCCTCAAAGAAACCGAGAACAAACAAGAAGATAAACCAGAAGAGAACCAGACACGAAAACGGAAACCAGCCCGGATTTCTCACAAGCAGTAAAAAATAAATTTACATGACCTGATGTGAGACTAAATTTTGATACATCATCAATC
>ERZ1034377.316-NODE-316-length-11101-cov-2.422533_pt1 | contig 11101 bp, 12 predicted proteins | sample MGYA00520584_ERZ1034377 | MGnify/ENA primary metagenome ERZ1034377 (study PRJEB33736, sample SAMEA104288464) | Azolla filiculoides | biome: Urban; feature: water surface; material: ditch water | place: Netherlands | collected 2014 ... | reverse complement strand
GCCAAGCTCGCGTTTGAAAAGCTGCTGATGGAATCCGGGCTTACCTATTCCATCGTCCGGCCAACGGCCTTCTTTAAGTCGCTGTCGGGCCAGATCGACCGCGTGAAGCGAGGCAAACCATTTTTGCTGTTTGGCGATGGGACACTGACGGCATGCAAGCCGATCAGCGATAACGATCTGGCCGAATTTCTCGCCGGATGCATCGACGACGAAGGCCGGCACAACCGCGTGCTGCCGATCGGCGGCCCCGAGCCGGCGATTACGCCGAAACAGCAAGGCGAACAGCTGTTTAAGCTTCTTGGTCGCGAACCGCGTTTCAAACACGTGCCCGTGCCATTGATCGACAGCATCGCCTGGACGCTCGCCGCAATCGGCAGTGTGGTCCCGGCGATCGCTTCAAAGGCAGAGTTGGCCCGTATCGGACGCTACTACGCGACGGAGTCGATGCTGGTGCTGAACACGGCAACAGGACGCTACGACGCCGAGGCCACTCCGTCGTTCGGCACTGAAACGTTGTTCGATTACTATGCCCGCGTCATCAATGGCGAAGCCCAGGTCGAGCGCGGCGAGCACGCCGTATTTTGATCTTCGGTCCGCCTAGTGAGCACGACCACAGGCTGAACGCGATCCAGCTGTCGATCCTACCAAGGGTCCGATTTTCGAATGGAACAGAACGCGAGGTGCCGGAGGACGAGTATCGCGCGCAATGCTACACGCCACCGTTTGACACTTTGCCCTCGAAGCAAATGGATGATGGAGCTGCGCAACATGGACCGGACGAGGGGCGGAATTCGAACTAGGCAGGACGCAAAGCTGGAAAAGATGCTCCGATTACTAGTCCTGATATGCGAATCGAATATCAGCCCTTTTCCCACGGGAGAGAGTTTGTTTTCCGCTCCCAACCCAAAGTGGACCGCACGCTCATTATTGACGGCTGATTACCCGCATTTCTCGAGGAGCGCTCCTATGCGTAATGGGCTTTGATGCGCCGCCCAAATTGTTCGCGCTCATCCGGCAGGCCACGATTCGATACCGACTTGCACGGCGGGGTTGGTCGACGATCGTCAACCCCGACTGGTAGCCTTGGTGAAACTCACGGCCAAATGAAGGTTTTGCCTACTGCGATGCAGCAAGACCATAAAGTTGTTGTTGAGCGAATGACCAACATGCTTCAATGATTATGTTGGCCGGTTTTCGATTTATGCGGCGAGCACGTCGGCTCCTGGGGACATTGAGTGCGGGACAGACTGGCGAGGGTTCAGGTTAGTCTGCAGTGTGAGGATTGGGTTTCAACTCAACGACACGATGGCCAGACGGCCTATGTGCCCGTGGCCGATCTTGCCGCGAAGAGGCGTCTTTCAATTCTCGAACGGGTCGTTAGCGATCATATCGTTCCGCGCCTGCTCCTAACCGACCGCGTCGCTCTGCCCCCAGAAACGCCGGTCGTAGTTCATCCCAATCTCGCAGACCGGGTGAGCGAGTTCGCGGAACTCGTTATCAACCGTGATCCCGCAGCGTCCATCGCCTATTTCGCGGACTTACGCGCCGATGGCTTATCTGTTGAGACGCTATTTCAAGATCTTCTTGCCCCCGCCGCGCGCCGGCTGGGAGAGCTTTGGGATGAAGACATCAACGATTTTATGGACGTGACGCGGGGTGTCATGACCCTTCAGCTTGTCGTCCATGAATTCAGTTCCGAACTCCAACGTGAGGTCCGCAGCGTTATTTTGAATAGGCGGGCCTTGCTCATGCCCGTACCCGGCGAGCATCACACTTTTGGGGTATCTTTGGTCGGGGAGCACTTCCGAAGCGAAGGATGGCGCGTCTGGGGAGGACCACCGCGATCGATTGACGAGATCGTCGAGTTGGTTGGCGGCCAATGGTTCGACATGATCGGACTATCAGCAAGTAGAATTTCGGACCCGGCCGATATTGAATCGCAAATCCGCGCTATACGAAGAGCCTCCCATAACTCTGAGGTCAGGGTTCTTGTCGGGGGTCAGGTTTTTGTTCGTGATCCTGCCCTGGCGTCTGCCGTAGGCGCCGATGCCACCGCGATCGATGGCCACCAGGCGGTCCTGCAGATAGCCAAGATGATCGGTGTCGATTGACATGATCTGCTTGGAATCTCATTAAGCTGGGCCAAGGACGCTCGATAATGGAAGACCGTCGCCTCGCTTTGCCCTGGTTCCGATCCGGTGATTACGACGAGATTCGCAGGATCATGTCGGACGGCCACAAAATGGCGAATAGCTACGAAGTTTGGCTGAAAGATGCGGAGGCGGAATCCAAAAGAGCTGAATCTCATGGGATGCTGGTCGAGCGGGTCATGATCGAGCCCTACGAGTTTGAAGTGTGGTGCGCGGCGAACGGAATGGACAAGGACGGGTACGCTCGAGAGCTATTTGCCGCCGAGAATGCGGCCTACGATTCGAGAAGCCGAGCCTAATCCGGCTAATTGTGGGTGCATCTGGCCGCCTGCGGAGCCTTCGGGTGCCCAACGCTTGATTGGCGGGGGAAAATTGAGCTCGTATAAGGAGTTTCCTGGGAAATTCGAACGGTCAGTGAATATTGCGTGCGTCGAGAACTTGGTGTGGACTCATGCCAGTCCATCTTCTCGGCCGCCCGGCACTTACAGCACTCACAAAAACCTTAAATCCCGAATCCCAACGCACGCCAGCGATCGTTGGATATGAACAAATTACGAGCCCCCTCATCGGCAGTTCATCGACTGGCGAGCGGTGCGATCTCGGGCGAGCGGCGCAGTTTGCCCGCCGGCAGCACGAGATCGTTCAACTTCAAAGCAGGGTCGAGAAGATCAAGCTTCGCCAAGCCGAGTTGAGGTCTCACTCCGCCGCTCTTGCATCGGAAAACGCAAAAACTCCGCTCTACCCTTCGTTCAGCAGAGTTCATCAGCGAGACTTGCGGTCGTATGTAAAAGTACAGCAATCAAGGCCGAACTCGACGACATACAGAAAGAGCAAAATGCGACGGTTCATGAACCGCATCGGCGAACGTCGGCAGTTTGTCGATAGTCTCAGAGCGCGCGTGCATATGCTTCGGTCGAGATGGGTTCTTGTCGCCCTTGGCAGCGAAGCCCCAACGCATCGGCACGACCTCACGTTCGCCAGCTTTGTTCAGGCGGATAATGTTTGCGAAGCGCATCGGCGTTGAGACGACTTCACTATCCGTCTCGACCAATGGCTGAGAGAACTCGTGCACGTCTCTCCACGATGCCATTTGTGTGAATTTACCGCACATAAATTTAATCCGGGGGCTAAATCAAAAAACGCTATAATCAAAAATGGTCGTGCATTATGTGAGGTACTCTATGTCATTTTCCAACAAGGACGAAAGAAGCCTGCTCAGCCACGATGAGTTCGAAGTCGTCAAGTCGTCTCATCACCCTGCAATTTACGATCTCGACAAGGATGCTCTGCGAAATTTGGCGCAGAGACTTGAAAGTTTTCAAGACAAAGAGAAGACTTTCACCCGGCAAAAGCGTCGCGAGATGAAAGGCACTTCGCCTGGACGCGGCAAAAGTTTTCCCGGAACCGCCGAACATCCCGCCATGCGAAAGCAGGTTTTTGCGCAAGCTCTCAAGCGCGTGAAGAAGGAGCGGGCGCGCCACTACAATCTCGAGGCTAAAGCGGGGCATGTCGAAGCCGCGCACCATGCTCTCGCGCTCCATCGGGCAAATAAGTTCACGCATCATCCGGCAGCTGGTCAGGCTGCGAGCACGGGACAGAAAGACAAAGGCGGAGCGCCGAAACGTGTTCGCACGCCCGGCGCAAAAATCGGCAGCATATTGAAGGCGAATGCACGCGGTCAGGCAAAGCGCGATCAACGAGCGAATTGATTAGATTAAAGGACGTCAGCCGGGCGGGGGAGGCGGACGCCCGATAAGGGAGCCGGGGGAGAGCGAGCGGACTGATCTTCCCATGACCAAGGCAATGGCACTGGCGCTCAAGTTGGCGCTGGTCACTGCTCAGAGGATCGGGGAAGTCACCGGCATCGCCATGGCCGAGTTGACGCTGTCCGACATTGCGCCGATCTGGATCATCCCAGGTGAGCGCAGCGAGAACGGCCAGCCCAACCGCGTGCAGCTGATCGAAGAGGCGAGCACTCTGAGCCCTGAAAGCGCTTGCTAGTTTCCGAGCGCACCAGGTGAAGGCGGGTTTGTCTTATGACGTCGCATAAGCGTTTAGCGTACTACTGGCGTACCAACGCGCTGGCGCGTGAAATGCATGGCTAGGCCATGAACTCAATATTTATCCTATTATTCAAACGGTTATGTTTGGTTGCGGGGGCTGGATTTGAACCAACGACCTTCAGGTTATGAGCCTGACGAGCTACCGGGCTGCTCCACCCCGCGTTACCAAAAGCGCCATCGCTATCACACTTGATGCGCTTTGCCGGATAAACAAGGCCGCTCGTTTCGGAGCGGCCGGAGCGCGGGCTATAGCATAAAAAATCCCCGTGGGAACCCCCAGGTGCAAATTTCTTCAACCTGCCGCCGGAAAGACGGGATTTCCTCGGTGTTCCAGGAAGTTCCACGTTCGCGCGGCATGGTAGAGCGTCGCTTCCTCACGGCCCCCGAGTGATGGTCTTCATCGTGCCAACGTTGAGCCCGGTATGATCGAGAGACTGGGCAATGAGGAAGATGGGCGACTGAGTATTGGCGTTGGAGAGGTGCGCCTTCTCGGCCCGGAGCGCAGGCTTATTGCGGACCGAGGTCCGGCGCTCGACCTGTGCGGGCCTAGCGGCTTTCGCCTGTCGGGTCTTATGCCGCTCCACGATGGCTTTGCCGAGGTTGCCCCCAAGACCCATATATCCTTGCGGGCTCGAAGAGAGCGTGAGCGAGGAATCGCTCAGGCTTTGCGCCATGCCACAGGCGGCCCCGAATGCGGACAAGGCTGCTGACAGCGCCAAAACAGAGAATAGCCGAGTAGACGTCACGGGATTTCATCCGATGGATGGTTTTTGCCTTCCATTGAGTCCGCGATGTTTCGGTTAATAAGTAGTTAATTTCCCTGCCTATATCGAAATCTCTATTTTTTTAAATCTCGGCGCCTCACGCGGTGATTCCAAACGGCAGGAATTTACGGGATATCGCGTTATTCGTCTTTGCCCGGCTTTTTCAGTGTCGAACCAGCGGATTTGAACTTCATCAAATGGGCGTCATCTGCCGAGCCTTTCGTTTCGGCAACCACTCCGAACTCCAATGGCTCGTCCTGGGCGTAACGTTTGCCGAGACGATACGCGATCTCTGCACGCGCCGTTTCTACCCCGAGATAAAATGCGTGACCCGGATCAGCGCGCGTATCGAGATGCGGATAGAGCTGGAAGGGATCATCCGATACGTGGTGCCCGTCTCGATTGTAGATATGGACGCCATCTTCGGCTACCTCGATCCGATAATTGAGATCGCGGATCTCTGAGGCAAGAGACGCGATTTCAGCTGGCGTCGATGCAAAACCCTTTCTATCACGCAGCGCCATTAGGCCTGAGCCAAAGCCCTGAGGCAGCGCATTGGCTTTGCGAGCGGCGAAGAATTCTCTTCGCGCTCGATCGAACTCCTTGATCGCCGTGCGGCAGTGTGGGCTTACTTGCACAGCGAGGACCGCAGTGATGTTAAGCTCGGAGCACATTCCCATGAGAATGGCATTGATGCCTGTCGTATCGGCGTCCGTTAGTTCTGTTACATTTCCGATTCCCATTAGTATCGGTATTTCCGGCCGCCGTTTCCTTAGATCATAATAGCGCGCTACCGACGCCGTAAAACCGTAGTGAATGGGGTCGAGAATTGGATCGGCAAAATATGGCCGACCTTTCGCGATCATGATATCGATAACGCGATCGAGAGATGCCATATCGGCCGCACCGGCCGATATGAGAATCGGCGCAGCAGGACCTTCGTCCACGATCGATATAGTCTTTTCGGAAAGGGAAAACAGGTAATCGGCGCCCGCGCGCGTGGCTCGCGACAACTCCTCCGGATTAAAGGAATCGACGCTGACTTTTGCGCCATCGGCGTGCAGCGCCGCGATGGCCGCCTCAAGATGGGGAAACGGACTATCGGGCAAGCATCCGAGGTCGATGACGTCAGCTCCGTCAGCGCGGTATTTTCGAGAGCGCTCGACAATCTGTTCCGGCGTGAGCAAAGTTGCGTCGACAATTTCGCCAAAAATCTTCACGTCCTGCTCAGACAAATCGATTTTGCGCGCATCCTGGCCTAGATAAGCCGGCAGATCCGCGATCTCCTCAGGACCACGCTCAAATCGCGTTCCGAAGTGGTCCGTCAGGCGTTCGAGGTCACCACGGAACCGCCCCGGCATAATGACGCGATCGGCGTGCTCGGGGAGCTTCAGGCGCCTCTCGACGATCTCCGTGGTCATCAGCGCCGCGACCTTCACGCCGACATTCGCAACAACAGGCTGAAGATCGGTGGTGGTGAGGTCTTCGGCGACGCGTCTCACTCTGGGTTCTGCCAGCGATCCAGTCACCAGCACGATGCGCTCGGCCATAGGCGGGCATTTTCCTTTGCAGCTAATCGGCGTGGATTGGCACCGAACGGCTCCGAGCGCAATCTTTCACGCGTTCCCCATCGACAAAACCCGAAAATTACGGTTTCCGTCGCGTTCGCCATGGAGCTGGGGAAGACATGAAGAAGGTTCTGGTTATCGGCATCGGCGCCGGAAATCCCGACTACATCACGATCCAAGCCGTCAAGGCGCTCAACACCGTCGATGTGTTCTTCTTTCTCGATAAGGGCGAAGAGAAGCGAGATCTGGCAGATCTCCGGCGCACGATTTGCGAACGGTTCATCGAAGACAAATCATATCGCATCGTCGAAGTTCCTGGCCCCGTCCGCGATCAGGCCGGCGACTACAAATCCGGCGTGCATGCGTGGCATCGGGAAAAAGCGCAAATCTTCACGACGTTGATTGCCAATGAACTTCCAGAAGGCGGGGTCGGGGCGTTCCTGGTGTGGGGAGACCCTTCCCTCTACGACAGCACGCTGCGCGTAATTGATCAAATGCTGGCGCAGGGAACTGCAACTTTCGAATATGAGGTCATTCCGGGTATCACTGCGGTGCAGGCTCTCGCCGCTGAGCATAAGATTGCGCTCAATCCGATCGGAGAGCCGGTCCACATCACGACGGGGCGCCGTCTAATGGAGGGTCTGCCTGATAAAGTCGATACCGCCGTCGTCATGCTCGACAATGGCGCCGGCCTCAGAGCGCTTGCCGACGAAAACGTTGAAATCTACTGGGGTGCGTATCTTGGAACACCCGATCAGATTCTCATGTCGGGCAAGCTCAGCGAGTGCGTCGACGCAATCGAAGAGGCGCGGGCGGAGGAGCGAGCAAAGAAGGGCTGGATCATGGACACCTATCTGCTAAGGCGCGCTCCCAAAACTTAGCTTGGATCGCATTCAAACCTGTCCCAAGGCGGCGACTTGCCGAAGCGATCGACGAGAAAATCGATAAAGACGCGGGTTTTCGCAGCAAGATAGCGGTTGGGCGCATACAGTGCGTGAATCGTCAGATCCGCGGGACGATTCTCCGGAAGCACGGACATCAGCCGACCGGTGGCAATATCGTCGCCGACGATGAATGTCGGCAAGTTGGCGATGCCGATCCCTTGGACCGCGGCGTCGCGCAGCACGTCGCCGTTGTTGGACGAAAGGCACGCGCCGATGGCGATCGAGATCGGCTCGCCCTTGTCGGTTAGGTGCCAGCGCTGCATTGACGTCGTATGGCCGTAGCTCAGGCACCGGTGATTGATCAAATCAGCGGGCGACTCCGGCGTTCCGTGCTTCGCGAGGTACTCTGGAGAGGCGACAAGCGCCAGCCGCCCCGGGGCGATGCGACGGGCGATCAAACTTGAATCCGCCGGCGTGCCAATTCGCAAAGTAACATCGGCGCCCTCTTCCAGGGGATCGACGAAGCGATCGGTCAGGATCAATTCTACCTTCAGATCGTCGAAGCGGATCATGAAATCGGCGATCGCCTTACCGAGGTACAAGAAGCCGAATGACATCGGCGCGTTCACTTTGAGAATGCCCTTCGGCTCGTCGTGGAGACGGGAGACCTGCGCTTCCGTCTCCTCGATCTGCGAGAGGATCGAGACACAGCGCTCGTAATAAGCCAGCCCGGCTTCGGTCGGCGTCACGCGGCGGGTCGTGCGATCGAGAAGTCGCGCTCCCAGGGCCTGCTCGAGCTCCATGACGCCCTTACTGACCGCCGAACGGGTCAGGCCAAGGCGCCTCGCTGCTTCCGCGTAGCTCCCGCTTGCCACGACCTTGACCAAGGCCCGCATCGCATCGATTTTGTCCATTTGTATCCAATATGGAACCAGACTGATGTTATTTTGATGTATTGAGCAATTTTCGTCAACGAGCCATATGTCGATCATCGGACGGCAGAGCCCCTCCGAAAACAGCGAATTCAAGGTGCTTGGAGACCCGCACATGACCAAAGTCCTCGTCCTTTACTATTCCAGCTACGGTCACATCGAGAAGATGGCGGAGGCCGTGGCGGCTGGCGCACGCGAGAGCGGCGCCGAGGTGGCGATCAAGCGGGTGCCGGAATTGGTGCCCGAAGAGGTCGCCCGGCAGTCGCACTTCAAGCTCGACCAAGCAGCGCCAATCGCAACGGTCGATGAGCTTCCGAACTACGACGCGATCATCATCGGTGTGCCGACCCGTTTCGGCAACATGCCTGCCCAGATGAAAAACTTCCTCGACCAGACGGGCGGCCTGTGGTTCGGCGGCAAACTGATCGGCAAGGTCGGCAGCGTGTTTTCGTCGACGGCTACGCAGCACGGCGGCCAGGAAAGCACGATCCTGTCAACGCATACGGTTCTGCTTCACCACGGGATGGTGATCGTTGGTTTGCCGTATTCGTTCCAGGGTCAGATGGGTGTCAGCGAAGTGACTGGCGGCTCGCCTTACGGCGCCACGACGATCGCGAATGGCGATGGTTCGCGTCAGCCGTCGGAGAACGAACTTGCTGGTGCTCGCTTCCAGGGCCGTCACGTCGCGCAGATCGCGGCGAAGCTGAAGGCGTAGGCCTCGCTAATTCGGATCGTCGCCAAATTGGCGACGGTCCGCTTCCACCGGCAACGATTGAAGCGCCGGAACGATCACTCACATAGCAGATCAAACAGCGATATCCCGTGCAGACGGGAGAAAGGACCAGCCATGTCTGGCATTCACCACATCACTGCAATTGCTGGCGATGCGTCCCGCAATCTTGACTTCTATACCCGCGTTCTCGGCCTCCGCCTCGTGAAGAAGACCGTCAACTTCGACGATCCCGGCACCTATCACCTTTATTTCGGTGATGAGCAGGGCACGCCTGGCACGATCTTGACGTTCTTTCCTTGGGCGCATGCGCCCAAAGGACGGAACGGAGTCGGCCTTGCACAGCAGACGATGTTTCGCGTTCCTGAGACTGCTATCGGCTATTGGACGCATCGCTTTGTCGAGAAAGGCGTGCCGCATGACGCCATCGAGAAGCGCTTCGGCCAGTCGGTCCTGCAATTCACGGATCCCGATGGCTTGAGCCTCGCTCTTGTCGGCGTGGCTGGTGCGGAAGCGGAAGCAGCCTGGACGGGCGGCGATGTTCCGGCGCAAGACGCTATTCGCGGCTTCTACGGCATCCGCCTTCTGCTCGAAGACGCGAAGCGTACGGGCGCAATCCTCACGGATGTGCTTGGCTTCAAGGAAGCGGGCAGCGACGGGCCGGTGACGCGGTTTGTTGCGAGAGGCACGGATAACGGTGGCGTCGTCGAGATCCGGGAAGCGAAGGGCTTCCTTGCCGGCAATATGGGTCGCGGCTCGGTTCACCACGTGGCGTTCCGCGCTGCGACGGACGAAGAGCAGGCCGAGATGCGCAAGAAGCTCGTCGAGAACCATCGCATCCATGCGACGGAACAGATGGACCGCAATTACTTCCGGTCAATCTACTTCCGCGAGCCTGGCGGCGTGATTTTCGAGATCGCAACCGACCAGCCTGGGTTCGCAGTCGACGAGCCGGTGGCTTCTCTGGGACAGGCATTGAAATTGCCGGCGTTCCTCGAAGTCCAGCGGAAGGAAATCGAGGCGATCCTGCAACCACTGGAGCAGGCAGCATGACAACGATGTCATCAGAAGTCATTCGCGCAGGTACCCCTGTGGGAACCGCCCGCGCGGCGATGATCCTGGTGCACGGGCGCGGTGCGAGTGCCGAGGGTATGCTCGGCCTCGCGGACGCGTTCGAGGCCGACGGCATCGCCTTTGTCGCCCCGCACGCACGTTCGGGCAGTTGGTATCCGCAGTCCTTCATGGCGCCAATTGCCCAGAACGAGCCGCATCTCAGCAAAGCGCTCAAAACGCTGTCAGACGTTGTCGCGGATCTTGAGCGGCAGGGCATGCCGGCAGAGAAGATCGCCCTAGCGGGATTTTCTCAGGGCGCGTGTCTCGCACTTGAGTTCGCGGCGCGAAACGCGCGCCGCTTCGGCGGTGTCGTCGGTTTTAGCGGTGGTTTGATCGGGCCGGAGGGCACGCCTCGCAACTATGCGGGATCTCTCGCCGGAACTCCGGTGTTCCTCGGCTGCAGCGATGTCGATTTTCACATCCCGCTGAAGCGAGTGAATGAGTCGACAAAGGTGCTTGAAGCGCTCGGAGGGAACGTGACCGAGATCATCTATCCGGGCATGGGCCATACGATCGTGCAAGACGAAATCGACCACGCTAAAGCGATCCTGAATGGACTTTGACGAACGGAAAGAGGCAGGCGATGGAATTCGATTTCGAAAAACTCGCGGCTGACGATCGCTACAAATTGTTGACCAGCACGATCGTCCCGCGGCCCATCGCCTGGATCACCACACTCTCGAAGAACGGCGTCCGCAACGCGGCGCCGTTCAGTTTCTTCAATGCCATGAGCAAAGATCCGGCGCTGCTTGCGGTCGGCATCATGGCCGACGGCGACAACAGCATGAAGGATACGGCGCGCAATATTCTCGATACGCGAGAATTTGTGGTCAACCTCGTGCCTCGCCCTGCAGCCGAGGCGATGAATTTGACGTCCATAGACGCACCGCCGGAAAT
>ERZ1034377.315-NODE-315-length-11112-cov-76.587132_pt1 | contig 11112 bp, 22 predicted proteins | sample MGYA00520584_ERZ1034377 | MGnify/ENA primary metagenome ERZ1034377 (study PRJEB33736, sample SAMEA104288464) | Azolla filiculoides | biome: Urban; feature: water surface; material: ditch water | place: Netherlands | collected 2014 ... | reverse complement strand
CTTTAGAAGCGTTGAGAACAGCCATATCTTTTCTATTTACTGATTGGTTCAACTGGAATCCGGACGTGTTTCCTTCTGATAGAGCCAGTTTGGGCTACATTTGGCCTTGATTTTTGTTTACGTCCCGTTAGGAAGTATCGTTTTTCATAAGAACCAAGCGTGATTGTAGTGCCAATGGGATAACGCCAAGGTTTTCCAAGTTTTTTATCAGGGTCTAAGTTGCGATTACCAATGTGTTCTTGAAGAGCAGTTTCAATATCTAAATCGAGTTTATCCTGTTTACCTCTGTAAACTAGTTTAAGAAATTGCCCTTGAACACTGGAGTCTCTGATGAGTTCCTGGTGCTGTAGAAGTACAAACTTTACCTTATATTCAAAAGCAAACTGTTGTAGATTCTCAAAGAGTAACCTCGATTCAAGAAACCCAAGAAAATATTGATTTGGGTGAAGCAGAAGCCATTGTTTTAGCTTTAGAACTGAAAGCTGATTTAAGTAGGTGGGCGGAAGAATTTATAACTATGTCATGGCGAATGCAGCAAAGGGGAATCAACCAATCCCAAGCGTTTCAAGTAATTTACATTTTGTTACATAGTTATGTTTATTTGTGTCTACCTACTTACTATTAATGGATGAACATCGAGGTAGGATAGTCGCAACCAGCTATGGTTTACTAATAACCTGGTTATTAGAAGTCCTATTGCAAGCGAAACGAAAAATGTTGATTCATTCTGTAAAAGTTTTGATAGATCAACTAATTGAGCAAGCTGATTTCCGAGTGAGTGACCAATTGTACACAATAATTTTACAATCGGTTGGGGAATAATTAATTATTTAGGAACATGGGACTGTTTAGAAGTATGCGATCACCTATTAAAGAGAAAGGAAACAGTGAGCGATCACCATCTTTACAACCAGTTTTTCTATCCCATTAATCTAAAGTCAATCATAGTCTGACGATAAGCATCAGTTAAACCCGTATCAAAACACCTACCTTTAACAACATATCCTGTCATTCCCTCTTTTTGACGCAATTTCTCCAAACAAGAAGTTAACTAAAATTCACCCCTTTCTCACCAATTTTGATTGATACTTTCTTTCTGCCAGAAAATCAAAGATTTGCGGTGTGAGTAAATATAAACCAAATACACATAAAAACTTATCCTCTGCCATACCTTCAACACGCAAATTCTCACGCGCATATTCAACACTTGTCTTTTCATAAATTTCCGTTAAAGAAAGCAGAGAATTATTATCCTGCCAAATACCAGCCACACACCCAGCTTTATAAATAATTTCTGGTGGGGCACCCTTCTTAAACCAATCACACTATGATTAACTTGTGAATAAATATCTAATATTTGTCTAGCACAAGATGTTTCTATCTCTGATTTATAAACATGCTCCCCTAACATCAAGAAAAAAGGCTCATTATCCACCCAATAATATTTAGCACAAAATACAGCATGAGCATAGCCTTCCTGTGCTGTTTGGGTTAATATAGTAACTCTACTCCCCAACTCCTGCAGATATTGAGTATATTCTTGATTCTGTGGCTAAAGTTTAGCGAATAATTCCAGTTTAGGTGGAGATTTAAATAACTGTGTAAATATTCCTATATCATCTGGTTGAACTCCTATCCCTACTTATGTAATTCCCACATTAACAGCTTCTTCCACAATTGCCGAAATCACAGGTTTGGCTCTGCCATCTTTATCAAGAATCGGGAAAAGTTCTTTTTTCAGAACTTTCTTAGCTGGAAATAATCTTGTCCCAAATCCAGCAGTAGAAATTACAGCTTTCTTCATTTTATTGCTTAGCATAAGTTGTCATCTTTACACATTTCATTTGGAGAAAATCACAGTTAATTATTTCTATGATTTTTTCTTGGTATTCTTCATTTTTACTAATAAATTGTGCTGTTCCATCCCCTTGAAAACCTACACCTTTACCACCAAAAATATACTCTTGAACTGGTGGATAGTTCAGGAGATGATGGATAACAGGAGAGGTTAATTCATCAATACAAGTGGGAATTAGATATTTATCAAAATCTTCCTGTGGTTGTTTCATCAGCATACCAATTTTTTTTAGCATCACCTGTTTGTAATGCCTCAATTGCAGCTTGGGTAATCTGGTAACTAATAGTACCCACAAATTTATGCATATTCTTTTGTAGTTCGTTCTTAACAAAAGGATAACATTAATTCAGTTTACTCAAAAAAACCTGAGTATTTTTATGAGTTGCAAGGTCTACTATCACGAAAAATAAATCTTTTGGGACTTTTAACTCAATGACTTCGGTAACATCACCATCAAATATTATAGCAATAGGTTGATTACCATAAGCACAAGCTTGATCCATTCTTCCACAAGGAGAAGGTGTTGTAATTTTACCCAAGTAGGTAAATTTAATTTCGTCTCTACGGCTCATGTTGAATTCATATATTTGATTAAATGCCCGCACTACTAGCAAACAAATAGCTGCACTGGAAGAAAGTCATTTTTGAAAGGGTAAGTCTGTGACATATTTATCAATTTCTAATCCTCCTACTTGATAATGATTCAAAATTTGATAGGCGACACCAGCAGTATAATTAAAAAAACCTCCTTTTTGAGCTTGGGTAAGTAAGTAAAGTCTGCTTCTCCACTGGTAAGTTTAAGATTTAACAATTACTGTCAGTTAGAGAAGTCTTAATTATCAAATAAATTAGTAGGATGATATTTTACCTCAGCATATAATCCTTGATTAGTACCTACTAGCAAAGTATAACTCTCTTCTAATTGGGTATTGTGGGGATGATAACCTCCACCCCAATCAGTAAGTTCACCAAATAAGTACAAGCGTCCTGGAACAAAAATTTTCATCAATTTGTGGTATTTGGGAATTTTATTACAAAACTGGACAACTTTATCAAAAATCTACTCGGTAGATAAATAAATTTTGTTTTTTCACGTCTTTCTACTTAGTCAAAGTTAAACATATTGGGTGGAACTTCATTATAGACTTGCACAAATTTCAGCTATGTTTAAACAATATCTTTGAGTAATTGTAAATGTTGCTGTACCAGAACAATAGTATTAGCAGTAATCATCCCACTAGCAGCCACAGCAGGTAAACCTATTCCTGGAAAAGTCGAATCTCCACAACACAACAACCCCGATAAAGGTGTAGTACCACCAGGAAATAAACCTTTACCTGCAACTATAGCTGGCCTGTAACTACCATGATGACGACGTAAAAATCGCTCATGGGTCAGGGGAGTACCTACTAAAGTGACTTCGCAACGAGAATGAATATCAGGAATAATTCTTTCTAAAGCTTGCCACATCACTTCCTCCTTGTTTTAACAACGCATATTTCTGGCTATTGCGTTCCTTTTTTCGCCAAGTAGCACAAATTGTTCATCAATAAACGTATAAACGTGAATTAGGTGCTTACCTGCTGATGCTAAGGATGGGTCAAGAACTGAGGGAGTTGATGCAACTACGACATTTTGGGGTGCAGTTATACCTTTGTCCCAATCGTTCACTTCAATGTAGTGAATACGCAGATTTTTTGGTAATCCTGCTGCATCAATACCTAAATGCAGGTGTATGAAACTATCGCATTCAGGTGTTGCTTGTCGCTGTTCTACATACCATTTGGGTACAGCACCTGCGGGAATTAGTTTGAGGGTATCCCAAACAGAAGCATTAGGAACAACCGCTTTACTTGCTCTAATTTCTTTACCACTCCGCAGTCGCACTCCCACAACACGGTGGTTTTCTACTAAAACGGACATTAGTATTTAAAACTAACTTACCACCATGTTTATTTAACCCCTTCACCAGTGCATCAACTAAGGCACCACTACCACCAATGGGATAATCTAACTGCACATTAGGATGATACCAGTCTGCAAATATGAATGCAAATTCTGCGGCTATTGTGCCATTTGCGGGTAATCCTGATAATAAAAAGCAAAGTAAATCTCACCAGTTACGAATAAATGGGTCTGTGATTACACCATCCATGATACGGGAAAAGGACCCTGTTAATTTGATGACGTTAGGAGCTTGTTGGAGTAAAGCCGGGGCAAATTTACCCACTGTTAACATTGCACCTAAATGGTAGCGCAAGGCGGCGGGTGGGAGAGTGATCGCACTCTTACCCAAAGGTGTCATAATTTCCTGTAGTTTACACCATTCAGCTACGGCTTTATCTCCCCGCAGCTTTTGTAATATTTCACAAAACTGGTCAGCACCAACTTGAGCATCAAAGTTGCCTTCTGGCAGATAACAACCCCAGGTATTGTAATTAACACATGGTAAATCTTCGCCAATGGCATCTAAAACTTGACGTAAGGGAGTAGGGGAAGGGGTATAAGATAAACCAGAATATAAAGAGGCTCCCGAATCAAATTTGTAACTATTGCGTTCAAAAGTATGAGCCGCACCACCGGCAATGGAGTGAGTGGCTTTCTACTACTGTGACATCAATTCCATAGCGTGCCAAGAGTGCTGCACAACTCAATCCGCCAATACCGCTACCAATTACGACTAGTTCCGTATTGTTCATGAATGATGGTTGATTACTGTGCTTTTTCAAGAATGATAAAACTTGTAGTTACCAACAGCCAAGACCAATAGTTATACACCTGAGTAGGGTGCTAGGGCTAAAGTTTTCGTCATATCAGCAAGGAGAAAGCGATCGCAGGCGTTAAACAGTTCTACATCAGTCTGTGCCTGTCGCATCAGTTTTAGGAAATAACGTTCAGCATCAATCCTTAAGGTAATGTAGTTGAGGAACATTTTGAGATAGGCTACGCGTGATCGCATTGGTATAGTTGATGCTGTAGGGGTTTGCCATAACTGATCAATATAGTTGCGTACCTCTACTAAAGGAACTGCTCTGATCTACTCTCCTCGCAAAGCCTGCCGATCAGTTTCAAGACTTGTTAGCCCAAGCTGGGATGTAGCATAAAGAACTTCAAGGTGACATAGAAAGTAAAAAGATAGGTATAAATTAGAAAGGAGGAGGGGGGAAAGGGAAACTAGAGATAAAACAACAGGTATGTCTATCCTTGTTCTATTTGAGGAAAATGCCAACATTTGAGGTTTTAGGTTTGCATTTCGGTATATGGAAAACGGAAGCAAAGGACACATTTCATTACTGGCTAGAGATATTAGGAAATGTTTTCCCTGCTAGTCTCTTTGAACAGGTAGAAAAATATGATAGCGATTATGCTATGGCGACTCAGAACAAAATGCAGGAAACAAAGAGTTTTCCACCAAGGGTATTTTTATTGAACAGGTCATTGGACTTGTAAAAATATTCCGGGTACCTCAACAAAGATTTCCCTTAAATTCCCCAATTTACTCACAAGTAATTCTTACTATTTTTGGTTTAGTCACATTAGGAATTAGTTCATTAGTTCTACCCATGTCATACATGTTATGGATATGAGGTCAGTTATAAATTTGTCATCAACATCTTCATGGATAGGAACTATCCGTAACTATTCCCAACCCTGATTCTTTCCTTGGCTCTTTCCTAATCTTAACACTATGGAAAGCCACACACATAAGCCTTTGTAAATTTTCGGCCCTCTCTATTCCCTATAATCAATCATTAACACTCACAAGTTGGGGAAGTTGAGACACAGGAATATCTAAAAAGTAAGCCAATACTTCTCGCCGCCAGGCATCGTAAATTCTTGGTAAGTCATTAATATCCGTACCAATGGCTTGATGAGTCAGTTGCCAATGTTCTTTAAGGTAGGCATTTCTTCTTTTTTGTCCTTCTTGCTCCAGTTCTAATAGCTGTGCTGCTAAATCTACTTTTTCTGCTGGCGAACCTTGGTCATACTTCCGTTGCCACCAGTTTACTACGCCTAGACGGTGAAAAGCTCCTTCTGGCTGAATTCTGGTCACAGAAAATTTAGCTGATTCAGGATCACTAATTTTACTGGTACGACTCTTAACTAATAAAGATGCCACAATATGCATTTCATAATGTAACTCAAAAGCTAAAAAACCTTGCCAATTACCAATTGGTAAATCTCCCATATAATCCCAATATTTTTGAACTTGTTGTTGGATATCTTCAATGGGATCACGTCCAGAGATAATTTGCGCTGTACGATGGGTATTTTCAGCTACTTTTACACCTGCCTTTTGTAAATTTAATCTTTGTGTGCGCCATCATCACCAATTTGTCAGCTTAAAAATAATTGAAGTTCTGGGTCAGGCATTTGACCAATTATATAAGCGCAAACTTGTACAATAAACAAATCATGAGCCGCACCTGCAACACGAAAACGGTAAAAATTTTCAATTTCTGCTTTTGTTTCTGGAGGTTTAGTTTCATACAATCGCTTTTTCAGTAAATGGGGTGCGTGCTGATTAGTTATTTTATCAAAGATTGCCAGTTCTAAGTCAGTTATCCAAATGGGACGAGTAGATGTAATCATGTTTTTGGTCTAAGTTATGTTTTTTTATTTTATTTTAAAGCTCACAAAGACAGCAGTGATTTAAAATCCCCTCACAATGCAGAAATCAGTCAAAATATCATTCCCAATCACCAATTACCAAAATTATTCCATCACCGCTAATACTGCTTTTGGTAATAGTTTTTCTTTAAACCAAACAATTCTGGCCGGGAAATCATTTAATTTTACACCTGCCCTTTCTAAATTTAATCTTTCGGAAATTGCCAATATCAAACTATCGGAATTTGCACGACGTACCTGAGAAAACTTTCTTTGTAAATATTCTGTACGCCAATAACCAACAATTTCTAATAAAAAAGTCCTACCATCAGGATGTACAAGGCGAAAATCGGGAATCATTACACTACCAGGAATGGGAATTAAATCAACTTCTCGTTCTAAGATCCACCCACTTTTTAAACTATCCCATTTATCAGCGAAAGACTGTTCTAACATACTATCATAAGGCTTGCCTTTAGGATAGTGAGATACTAGACTACATTCAGAATTCAGTGTGAATCTGCCAGGTTTCCATTCATTTGTATAAAGATCTCGTGTTTGTAAAGTTGCGGCTAAACTCCATTTCGTAACATGAAGTAAAGCAGGAATCATTTTAGCTATGGATAAACCATAACGGGTACTAGGAGTAAATAGACTTGTTGGACCATCAATACTAATGGTAAAACCGTGATCAGCATCACCTTCAATATAAGCCATTAATCGAAACAACTTCAAATAACGAAATAACAACTTATATTCTCCTGGTACATTGCGGTGAGCATTTAACACCAATTGACTGGCTTTATAAAACACACCTTGTACTTGAGACAAATTATAGCGATGTAATAAATCGTCTGGTTTTGGTGCTTCAAAAGCAGTTAAAATCTTATTTTCAGATAAATCAGCATAAAGACCATCACGCACCTGAATTGGTAAAACTTCCTGCTGTAATTGCTGACTTAATTCATCAGCAACTTTGCTTAAAGTCACCTCAGTTGCTTCCCGACTAGGAACAGACTTTGCAGCGAAAGCAAAAACCCGTTCCCTTAACATTGGTGGCTCAAGAGGACTAACAACTTCAAAAGTGCAGAAACTGCTTTTAAGAATATAAGCCAAACCGCGCTTCATGCGATAATCAGTAGTATCACCTTCAAAATCAGCTAATTGACGTTCAAGAACCCCTTGGGATTTCCCCACTGCTTCCTTAAAAAAACCAATCAAATTGTTTGCTAAACATAAATGTTGCTGATCAAGTTTCAATCTCTTCGGGATAATTTCTTCCCCGTTTTGACGATGAATCAATAACTCCGTTGGTAACATCCTTCTTCTCAGTTGAATAATTAATTTCTAACTGTTCTGCCACCTTAGCACTTCTTTCCTGTCCACCTCCATAAAAAACCTTTCAATTCCCTTTCCTGTCCTTCTTCTTCTCTTTCTTCTCTTCGCGCTCTTCGCACCTTTGCGGTTCGTTACTTCTTTCCCCCCTTCTCCTGGCCGAAGTTCCCTCCTCACTAGTATCTTCTGCTACGACTTCATATAAAATCGCCTGTTTATTTTCAATATTACCCTTGCGTAAAACCCTCCCCAAACGTTGAATATATTCCCTAGCCGAACCAGTCCCCGAAAGAATAATTGCTATTGAAGCTGCGGGAACATCAACACCCTCATTTAAGACATGAGAAGCTACCAAAGTATTATATTCACCCTCCTTAAATTTAGTTAAAATTTCATGCCTTTCCTTCACCGGAGTTTGATGAGTAATAGCCGGAATTAATAAATCTTGAGAAATACGGTAAACGGTAGCATTATCTGCCGTAAAAATCAACACCCTAGCGGGATAATGTTCAGCTAATAAATCCATCAGAATTCTTAATTTACCATCAGTTCCCAGGGCGATTTCTTTAGCTTGACGGTGTGCTAACATTGCTCTGCGTCCGACTTGCGATCGCGCACTCATTTGCACAAAAGTTTGCCAACCTTGCAGACTTCCCAAAGAAATCCGCGATTGCCTTAAAAAATCATTGCGGGTTTGAATTAGCTGATTGTATCTTTCCCTTTCCAATTGGGATAACTTGACCTTAATTTGCACAATTTGATGTTCTGCTAAAGCCTTACCAGCTAAATCTTCAGCACCTTGGCGATAAACTTCTCTACCAATGAGAATATTTAAATCAGCGTGTTTACCATCCGTCCGTTCTGGTGTAGCAGAAAGTCCGAGTCGATAGGGTGCGATCGCATATTCAGCAATGACTCGATTAAAATCAGTTGGTAAATGATGACATTCATCAAAAATTATCAAAGCATATTTATTACCTAAAGTTTCCGCATGAATCGCTGCACTGTCATAAGTAGCCACCAAAATCGGTGTTTGATCCCGTGAACCACCCCCCAGCAAACCCAAATCCGCATCAGGAAAAGCCGCCGTTAGGTGTGCATACCACTGGTGCATCAAATCCAAAGTTGGCACAACAATCAACGTCGTGCGCGGTGTCGCTTGCATTGCCATTTGCGCCAGATAAGTCTTACCCGCAGCCGTCGGCAACACTACGACTCCCTGTCTTCCCGCTAATTTCCAAGCCGCTAAAGCCTCATTTTGGTGGGGGTATGGAGTCATTTCCAAACTGGCAACCAAATCCAAAGGATAAAATCCCTTGGCCTCATCTGTGAAGTTTGTATCTTCTGCTTGCAATGCTTCGACTAAACAACGATATCTAATCGCCGGAATGCGGAATTTTTCGACTCTATCATCCCATGTTGCATAGTCTATCCAAGCTTTACTGTGTGGTGGTGGGTGTAAAATTAACGTACCACGATCAAAAGTTAAGGTGGGGTTGCGACCCATCTGAGGTTTTCTCCCAACTTGTTCACTTCACTACTCATAACTTAAAACGTGTATGATTCCCAAAGGAGATTATTTTGATATAAGCCAACTAGAACATCTGTTTCCCCCAGAGATATCTCACTGGCAAACTGATTCAATCCTGCTTGAATCCTACCTACAGAGAACAGCAAAGACAGTTTCTAATCAAACGCCTGCGATTGCAAACAAAGATTATGCTGCTGGTAGGTTTAACACTTACTGGCTTTTTTATGTGGGTTAATCAGCAACCTAATGGAAAAATCTAAGCCTTTAAAATTGGCTTAATACTTGAATCTTTTATCTTAATTTGTTGGTTCTTATGCAAAACTCATCTTGGTCGTCGTTACCCACACTTGATTTTTTTGGCTTGATCCTGGTGTGGAACTTGCGTCATCCAAATTGACACAGCTATTTCATTTAATCATGTAGAACCGTTCACTAATGTTTGGAATTTGATGTTTATCACTCAAGTAACTATTGTTCCAGTATTATGGCGGCTACAGTTAATTTATCACATTGGTGCAATTATTTGCTATGCAGGATTATACATTCTCTATCGTCCTCAATTTAAGCAACTATGATATTTTTATGTTGAGTATGGAGTATATTTATTGTTGACAATAATAATTTGTGTATTTTCTGTTTATCTGTAAAAAAATGCGAAGAAGCCACAGTTTTATTTGCTGATATTGTCGGATTTATAGAACTTTCAAGCCATACTTCACCACCTACACTAGTGGAATTATTAAACTAAGTATTCTCCTTATTTGAAATGTTGATTATCAGTTGCCTAAACTCAGAATTACGTACCGCTAAACAATTAGAAATCAGTTTCCAATACTTAGCCGGTTTCGGCGGTTGAAAGGTGACAAATTGGGGTGATTATAGCTGATGTGAATGGCAGAATTTTAGAAGCAAATGATACCTTTTTAAACATGGTGGGTTATACACAAGAAGAACTCCTATCAGGACGAATCAATTTTCGATAAATGACATCACCAGAATATGTGGAACAAAGTGTTCTTGCAACAGTAAAACTCGAAACTCAAGGTGTTTGTAAACTTCTTGAGAAGGAATATATCCGTAAAGATGCTACTCGTGTTAGTGTGCTGCTAGGCTTGGCATTATTAGAAAATAATTTCTAATAAGTAATTGGTCATATTGTCAATGTCAGCAAATGCAAACAGACTGAAGAATCCTTGAGTCAACAAGTAGAACAATTACGCTTAATTACTAATTCTTTACCAGTACAAATCTCCTATGTAGATGCTCAACAGCGTTATTTATTTAATAATGAGAAATATGAAAAATGCTTTGGGATTCCTACATCGAAAATGCTTGGTAAGCATGTGAAATAAATTTTAGGATAATCAGTTCATCAAGCATTTTTTCCATATTTAGAAACAGTTTTATCCCAGAGTCTGCACTTCAATGAGTAGTACAAAAAAACTACGCTAGTAGGCAATTCAGGACTATAGGTTTTAAAAATCCAGTAGCCATGAAAATATAAATGATGCACGTCAAAGTTCCAGCTTTGTTATTGTGTAGAAAAAGCTAGTTAGACAACGATGTTGAATTTGGATTTTTCAATCACTTATGATATAAAAATACAAGACTATGCAATAGTGAATTAGAGATTTGAAAAGTAAGAAAATAAAGAATACTGTTGTAAGGATTCAGGTGGTGGGGTATTGACAAGTTTGATAATAGGAGAGGCAGAATATAGCAGTTATGGAAAAGAAGCTGCCACCAAAACTAGACAGAGAGATATTGAAGCAGTTGG
>ERZ1034377.313-NODE-313-length-11135-cov-71.905950_pt1 | contig 11135 bp, 11 predicted proteins | sample MGYA00520584_ERZ1034377 | MGnify/ENA primary metagenome ERZ1034377 (study PRJEB33736, sample SAMEA104288464) | Azolla filiculoides | biome: Urban; feature: water surface; material: ditch water | place: Netherlands | collected 2014 ... | reverse complement strand
ATGACTTAGTACACGGCTATCAGGAGCAGGTTTTCTTCAATACTTATGATGGGGGATACTGCTATGCTCCACTTTATGTTTTCTGTGGAAAACATCTATTAGCAGCCAAACTTCGCCCTTCAAACCTAGACCCAGCATTTGGGGCATTATCAGAACTACAAGGAGTGATTAAACAAATAGGTCAACAATGGAAGAATGTTGAGATTTTAGTAGGTGGAGATAGTGCTTATTGTAGAGACGATATCATGACATGGTATGAATCCCACATGGGTGTGGATGATGATAAAGACTTGGAAAAGGATTAGTTCCCCTAACTGTACTTTCTTCGACTGGAACATGAGAAAATCCCATTAAATCTATTATTTTGCGTGTCGTACTGACAGCAGGTTGAATATAGCACTCTGCGGGAGTGACGACAATACCAAGAATTTCAATATGTTCCATCGTCAAAAGTAGCATAGTGGCTAAATAATTATCCACACCGCTATCATGATCCATTAATACCAGTTGTTTTTTCATATCAGGAGTTTATCAAATGGATGAGTGTATGCAAGCGGCAATTTCTGAAGCTAAACAGGGTAGAGATGAAGGGGGAATTCCCATCGGTTCTGTTTTGGTCAGAAATGGGAAAATTCTCGGCAAAGGACACAATAAACGGGTGCAAGATGGTGATCCTGTCACTCATGCAGAAATTGATTGTTTAAGGAATGCTGGTAGACTTGGTAATTATAAAGGTATAACATTATATTCCACTTTGATGCCTTGTTATTTATGCGCTGGTGCAGTGGTGCAATTTGGGATTAAAAAAGTAATAGCAGGAGAGTCAAGAACCTTTCCCGGTGCAAAAGAATTTATGGTTTCTCATGGTGTAGAAGTAATTGATTTAAACCTTGATGAATGCAAACAAATGATGAATGAATTTATCACAGAAAAACCAGAATTATGGAATGAAGATATTGGGAATTGAAAGAGGTATAAGTTCAGAATTTCTCGTTCTCAGTCTCCGTGGGGGAATCTGATCACAGAGTCTCTAACTCTAGTTTCACTAAAGAGAGAGGTCCAAAAATTTAGAAAGGAGTATATGTCTAGCTTTCCATAGTGTTAAGATCAGGAAAGAGCCAAGAAAAGAATCAAGGTCGGGAATAGTAACTGATAGGAACTATCCATGAAAATGTTGATGAAAAATTCATAACTGAGCTCATATCCATAACATGTATGAAATGGGCAAAACTAATGAACCAATTCCTAATGTGACTCAACCACAAATAGTAAGAATTACCTGTGGGTAAATTGGGGAGTTCAGGGGAAATCTTTGTTGAGGTACCCGGAATATTTTGACAAGTCTAATGACCTGTTCAACAAAAATACCCTTGGTGGAAAACTCTTTGTTTCCTGCCTTTTGTTCTGAGTCGCCATGGCATAATCCCTATCATGTTTTTCTACCTGTTCAAGGAGACTAGTAGGCAAAACATTTCCTAATATCTCTAGCTAGTAATGAAATTTGTCCTTTGCTTCCATTTTCCATATACCGAAATGCAAACCTAAAACCTCAAATGTTGGTATTTTCCTCCAATAGAACATGCCTAGACATACCTATTCTTTTTTCTTTTATCTCTAGTTTCCCTTACCCCCCTCCTACTTTCTGATTTATACCTATCTTTTTACTTTCTATGTCACCTTGAAGTTTTTCATGCTACATTTCAGTTCGGGCTAACAAGTCTTGAAACTGATGGTTAGTTATTCCCTGTATTTGTTTTGTAGGATGTGGATATTATTGAATATAGTTAATTTAGTAGATTTTTCCTTTTGCTACACCCTCAAAATTCCCTTCCACCATTTTTTTGACTCCAAGTTAATTTTCCTGACAGGTCTAAGATATAACCTTTAATAATTCATTCCCATACTCTGTATCGGAATGAGCGATTCTAATTTCTCTAAGAGAACTCCAAAAAAAGAAATACCTAATATCATTCTGAACGTTCGCGCAACCTCTCTGAAAGAGATAGTAAATAATTTCCGAGATGCTTCTTTTGGCTATGGCTTAAGCCACGCTTCGCGAATGCTACACTCAGCATGACAAGACAGGACATTTATTTTGTGGCTTACTCTAATTCTTCATTTGTAGCGTTGCTTCTCTGGGATTTTGGGTGAAACTTTCCCCTTCATTTCTGTGAAATTTAACCCAAAAACTTGTCTAAGGTAATTCTATCAGGTAAAGAACTCTGCGCCCCTGATTTTGTTGTTGCTAAAGCCCCTGTTGCTGCACCCCAAACCACTGCTTCACGTAAGGGAAGTTTGTGGAACAGTGCTGCTGCTAAACCACCATTAAAAGCATCACCAGCCGCAACTGTATCAATTGTATGAACTGGAAGAGCAGGTGTAAAGAAGGCTTCTTCCATAGTGGTACAATAAACACCTTTGGCGCCTAATTTTATCACCGCACATTTGACACCGCGTTGTAATAAAATATTTGCGGCTTTAGCTGCGGTTTCTTCTCCATTTACAGGAAAACCTACTAATTGACTGGCTTCTACTTCATTGGGTGTGATAATATCAATTAATGGGTAAAGTTCATCTGGTAATTGAGATTGTACTGGTGCAGGATCGAGAATAACGATGATATTTACATTTTTCGCGGCTTGGGCTGCTACAACGACGGCTTCAATAGGAATTTCTAAGTGCAAAAGTATGGATGTTGCGATTGGTAATAAATAAGATAATTTCTTGACATCTTCTTGATTAACCTTCCCATTTGCACCAGGAATCACAATTATGTTATTGTCTCCTGCATGATCTACGGTGATGACTGCAACTCCAGAACTGACACTTTTATCAATTAATATATTTTCTGTGTGTACACCAGATATTTGTAAATTTTTGATTAGTTATGCACCAAAAGTATCATTACCAACACGCCCTATCATCAGGGTGGGAATTTCTAATTTTGCTAATGCAACTGCTTGATTTGCACCTTTACCTCCTGGGGTTGTCAAAAATGTTTCTCCTAGCAATGTTTCACCAGCAACTGGTAAGCGGGAGGTAGTTACTACTAAATCTATATTGATACTTTCAAAGACGATAATGCTCATATAGAAATGATAAATCATCAGGCATAGATTGACAAAGTTTTGTTCGTGACTTTTAATTGCGATCGCTCTCTCAGTCTTTAGCATCAAGTTTTAGCCCCCTTGCCGGGATTTTTGGTTGAGAAACAACAATGATGAAAGACATATTTACCTTGCCAGAGGAAATCTCAGTCCCCTTGCGGGGATTTTTGATTGAGAAACTGGTAATTCCTGCACGGAATACTTTTTTCCATGGCTAGTTTCAGTCCCCTTGCGGGGATTTTTGGTTGATAAACTAAGGAAATTGGGGTTGATCACCTCACATGGCTTTATGGTTTCAGTCCCCTTACGGGGATTTTTAGTTGATAAACTAAGGAAATTGGGGTTGATCACTTCACATGGCTTTATGGTTTCAGTCCCCTTACGGGGATTTTTAGTTGATAAACTAAGGAAATTGGGGTTGATTACCTCACATGGCTTTATGGTTTCAGTCCCCTTACGGGGATTTTTGGTTGATAAACCCCACCATGTGAAATCGAGTCTATGAACAGACTCTAGACAGGATTTTGGCAGACCTGATCTGGAAACCCTATTTTAGCCTCCAGAAAAATGCCAACTGAAACTTTTGAAACGCTAAAACTATTCAATTATCAAGGTTCTGGCGTTTTAGCAGACCCCCGATGGTAAAAACCCTCGGGGGTCTGCTAAAAATTATGCTTCTTTTAGATTAAGATGTGGTACGTTGCCTGTCAAGACAAATTCGATTAAGAATCATCAAGCAACAATTCACAGTTTTAAACTGTTGGCAACTGAAATAAGTAGGAAGGCACAAAAAACTTGCCCAAAACCTCTTGCCTTGTTATAAAGATAACGTCTAACACTTACCTACTTAGTTAGTTTTTGCACTTTCGTATTTAATCCGCTATCCATCGCCGCCTTCACGAGGATGGGGAATTTTGCAGAATTTTGTTAAAATTTACCGATGAATACCCGTTCTGCTGGCCCGGTCATGTAAATTCGTTGGTCTATTTCTGACCATTCAATTTCTAGGGGACCGCCTGGTAATTCGATTGTGGCTGTGCGATCACACTTATCATTCAATACTCCAGCTACCAAAACAGCACAAGCACCAGTACCGCAAGCTAAAGTAATACCTGCACCCCGTTCCCATACCCGCATTTTCAAGTAATTACGGTTGACAATTTCGATGAATTCTAAATTGATTCTTTGGGGGAAAGCAGGATGATGTTCAAATTTGGGTCCGATTTTTTCTAGGGGAATAGCTGCCACATCTTCGATAAAGGTGATGCAGTGAGGGTTTCCCATGCTGACACAGGTAACATCCCAAGTTGTTCCTGCGACTTCTAAAGGCAGGTTAATTACTTTGTTGTCAGCAGGTGCAAAGGTGGTAGGAATTTCTTGTGCTAGTAACCGGGGTAAACCCATATCTACCTTAACTTGACCATCATGTGTAAGTTGAGGTGTAATCACACCTGCTAAAGTATGAATGCGATAATAGTCTTTAGTACGGGATATACCTTCTAACTCAGTTAAAAATGCTGCTAAACAACGAATCCCATTACCACACATTTCTGGTTCAGAACCATCAGAATTAAAAATCCGCATTGTGTAATCAGTATCATTTTGTCCAGGAAGTGCGAAAATCACACCATCAGCCCCAATACCAAAATGACGATCGCACCATTTCACAGCTTGTTGTGGTGTAATTACTGGTGTCAATGAGGAACGGTTATCAATCAGGATGAAATCATTACCCAAACCGTGATACTTAGTAAATTCGATTGCCATTTTTCCCTAGATGAATTATCAAAGATAAGTTACTACTGATTTAAACATTGTCCAACAGGATTGATCAGTTATCAGTGGTTATTCTCCTGTGCTCCCTATTCCCTATTTCCTAAGAAAAATGGCAGCAACTGATTTTGATAAGACCTTACCCAGCATTAGATTATTGCAAAATTGGATCAAGCAAAAAGCCACAGTGGAATTTAAGCTGGTGACTGGTGATGTCATCACAGGTAAGGTTTTTTGGCAGGATAGCAATTGTGTATGTATTTTAGATGGCGATAATGAGCAACTGACCGTTTGGAAACTAGCGATCGCCTATATGAGACTACGGTGTGAGGGAGTGATAGAAAGGGGATTAGTTCCACGAGATCCTAACGCTGACGCTGCCCATTTTGGTTCATAAGAGATGTAGGGGAAAAACTTTATTCTTTCTCCTGCCTTGTTATTGAAACTCTTTGACGGTTTCTGTCTCTTCATCTCTGATGATTGGAATTGCCAGGGGTACTCCACAGGAAGCGGTAAACATTTCCTGGAATTGATTCAGTATGGAAAAGCTACCACACAATAGGACTTGATCACCCATTTTTAACTCCATCTGTCCATGAGGAAAACGGATAAATTTACCATCACAGCGAATTGCTTGCACTTTGATTCCATACTGTTCATTAGTGGTTAAGTCTGCCAAATTTTTACCCAAAATAGGACAATTAGCTTGGACTGTTACCCACTGACAAGCATTACTTTCTCCTGGAACAGCTGTGTTTCCTTGAGCAAACTCGGCTAACGCTGCTAATTTTTCACTGGCACCGACAACTAACAAGCAATCGCCTGTTTCTAGTTTAACTTGACTGTTGGGATAATCAATCTCTTCCCCATCAGCGCGACGAATAGCCATTAAACTTACCCCAATCAGATAGCGCATATCTGCTTCTTCCAAGGTCATGCCAATTAACGGGGAATCCGTAGGTAAGTCATACCAACGACGATTTAAATCGCGGGTTACTTGTTGTAAATGCTGGGAAACCTCCAAAGCAGAACGTTCAGGACGCAAATCTAAATAATGGTCTTTGCGAATTTCCTGCATTTTCTCCTGTACCACCTCTTTTGATAATCCCAGATCTGTGAGTAAATAGGTGGCCATTTCCAGACTAGCTTCAAACTCAGGTTGTACAACTTCCCTTGCACCAAGTTGGTAAAGCAATTCAATGTTTTTATCTTGGGTAGCGCGGACAACCAAATCCAATTCTGGGGATAATTCCAAAGCGCGTTTCAGGCATAGACGAATACTAGCAGGATCTGGAAGTGCGATCGCCATCGCCTTAGCATAATTCACACCAGCAGTTTCCAACACATGAAAACTCACCCCATTACCATAAACATAAGGTATTCCCTCATCACGTAACTGCTGAATTCTGCTCTCTGACTGATCAATCACCACTACCGGTAACTGGTTTTGCTGCAACAACCGCACCAAATTCTTACCGATGCGACCATAACCACAAACGACAATATGGTCTTTCAGAGGTAAATCTTCCGCAAAATCACGCGCTTGTTCTTCCACCAAATAGGGTTTCAACCAAGGCATCGACTCAGCAAAATTAAATAAAAATGGCACCAACCGCAACACAAAAGGAGTCAACATCAAAGTTACAGCGGTAGTTCCCAAAATTAACAGATATATCCGTCGGGAAACCAACCCCAAAGCCTGACCTTCACTAGCCAGCACAAAGGAAAACTCCCCAATTTGCGCCAATCCCAACCCAGTAATTAAAGCTGTTTTCAACGGATAGCGGAATAACTTCACCAGCGGAGTGATGATTAAAAACTTGCCTACGAAAACCAAAGCCACCAAACCGAGAATCAATTCTAGATTGTTCCACAAAAACACCGGATCAATTAACATCCCAATGGCAGCGAAAAACAAACTAGCAAAGATATCCCGCAAAGGTTCCACAATGGTCAGGATTTCGTCAGCATACTCCACCTCCGAAATCATCAACCCCGCCACAAACGCCCCCATCTCGATAGAAAGACCTAAATATTCAGTTAGCAGGGCAATACATAAACATAAAGTCACTACCCCCAACAGAAATAACTCCCGGCTTTCAGTTCGTGCCAGCAGTCGCAACAAAGGCGGAATTAACCAAATACCCGCCACCACAGCACCCGCAGCAAATAAAGCAATGCGTACCAAAGCCGTCAGGATTGCGATACCAATGACTTCCCCCGGTTCATGCAAAGCGGGTAATACAGCCAGCATCAATCCCAGTGCTAAATCCTGGACTACCAAAATCCCCAGCATTACTTGGCCGTGGGGCGTTTCTGTTTCATTGCGTTCCATCAAGCATTTGAGAACAACCGCTGTGGAAGACAAGGATAGAATACAACCCAAAAATACACCCTTAGCAGGTAAAGCTCCCCAAGGACCAGTTAAGCCACACACCACAACGGTGATGAGAATGGTGAGAAGAATTTGTAGTCCACCACCGCCCAAAGCTATAGCTTTCACCTTCTTGAGTTCCGCCAAGGAAAATTCCACACCCAAAGCGAACAGCAAAAAGGCAACACCAAACTGCGCCAAGGTTTCTACCTGGAGGACTTCTTTAATTAATCCCAGTCCCCCAGGACCCACAACCATACCACCGATTAGATAGCCGAGTAATACGGGTTGTTTTAACAATGCGGCCAGCAGTCCACCGCAGGCAGCGACAGCAAAAACCGAAACCAAATCGACAATTAACCGGAAATCCTCTTGCACCAGCTTTAATAAGAAATATAAAGACCTTTATTAAACCAGCATACAAAGTTTTATCTCTTTCAGGACAGGAGTGGAGTGTAAGGAGAGGAAATTTCTGGAACTAAGCTTGGTTTAAGCGTTACGCAGGTTTGTTAAATTAGGAGAGGTATAAGTTTTTCCAATATGGAATTACCAAAAAAGTGCAACTTAGAATTTATTGAGAATATTAGGGTATCATTCTCAATATTCTTGAGAACTATGGCAATAGGCCAAGGATTTTATAAGGTTCTTGACCTCTTGACTTTTTGTCGATGCTATTAAAGGTGTGTATAATCTTTAGCCTTTTTATATCTAAATCTAAATTAGAACTTCGGTACTTGAAACACAGAGTAGAGAGTTGATTTAGAAATTTCCTAGCTTCAAAACTTGTTCAACTCCTGGGGCTGTATCATCTATCAAAGTTTGTGTCTTATTAATCATTCTTTGAAAGACATCAGGATAATATTTTGAAGCATCAATAAAATCTCCATATTCTTGCCTATATAACTTTCTTGTTTCTGGAGTTCTGTACTCTTGGCGAACATTTGAGGTTATATGCCTGGATTTTATAACAATTAACACATAATCAATTTGGGTAGAGGTAATAGAAACTGGGGTTATGTCGGGAAACTCAGAAACTAAAAAGTAAAGTAAGCTGGAATTGTTCATACAGGCAAAGAGTTTATCATAGTGTGGAGTTGGAAGTTTGGGCATGATTGTATTTTTACATTAAATGGTAATAAGACTTATGCTAAATATTAGCTTTAAATATTAGCCTGGTGATTATAAATGGGAGAATTAGATGTAATAGGTATTTTATCTATTGCCTCAGTCAAAGGGGATTTATTTTTTTCTGCAACCCTTTTCAAACCCATACTTAAAAATTGGTAACCTCTTCTTCTAGAAATTTCATCTAATCTAAATTAATTGATGATAGACTAATAAATGTTCTTGAGAAATTTAACAAATCTTCAACTTTAGACTTGCCAAATTAATTCTTAAAAATTCGACTTTGATGATTTACTAAATCTAGTAGTCTTACTAAGGTGTCTAAGATGATTTTCTCGATAGGTTCAGCCTCTGCATATATGTTAAAAACATTTTCTTGAAATTCTGATATTTCGCATTCTTGGATATTATAAGCCTCAAAAAGTATAGGTTGTGGGAAATATCTCGTTAGCTTTTCAGTTACTGAACTAATTAATGCTTCACGCTTCTTTGATTGTAGATTAATAGGACAAAACCATACTTTTTCCCTGGGTTACAATGTTGGGGGTCAGGCCTGGCATTTTTGGCACAATAATCAGGAGACCAGAAAAGGGTTAAAACATAAAAGTCAAGTTTACCTGGTGTTCCAGAATTTTGAGCAGCCGCAAGATTAGGTAAAGCGAGGCTGGTTATTAATAGGGAAGATGCGACGACAAGTTTATTGATCTGCGTATTAACAACGGGTTGCCTTGGTAGTAAAAGTGTGCAGATTTACATTACCTCATTTTGCTAACAAAGAATTTATCAGCCTTGGCGGTGCCAATTTGGAATTTTAGATTTTAGATTTTGGATTAGAAGTAGGTTATATGCACTGTCGCGAACAAATACTCCCTTCCCCGTAAGAATTACGGCGAAGGGATTCCACCTTACGCAGAAGCATTATCCTATCCCTCTACCCCATTACTATGAGTTTATTCTTTTAGTAGGAAGGGAGTAGGAATTATAGCAGTGGACAACACGGTTAGGACATTCTGAAAAGCTAAAACTGACTGATGACAAGGGATTTACTTTTGTCTTTTGCCTTCTGCTATCAACCAATTTTTCAAGGGTGGGCATTGCCCACCACATGGTATTACACTTTCAATTCCTCAGTAATCCGCTTCATTGCTTCTTCGACATTCTCCCTACTGTTAAACGCAGAAATACGGAAATAACCTTCACCCGCAGCACCAAAACCAGAACCAGGAGTTCCCACAACTTTGACGGTTTGCAATAATTTATCGAAAAATTCCCAACTGGATAAACCATTAGGTGTTTTTACCCACACATAGGGAGCATTCACTCCACCATAAACTGATAACCCCGCGTTGGTGAGTTGTTCACGGATAATTTTGGCGTTTTCTAAATAGAAACTTACCAAAGCTTTAATTTGTACTTGTCCTGCTTCAGAATAAACTGCCTCCACACCCCGTTGTACGATATAGGAAACACCGTTAAATTTGGTAGATTGACGACGATTCCAGAGTTTCCACAGTTCTACATCAGAACCATCTGCGGCTTTTGCGGTGAGGTTTTTGGGAACGACTGTTAAAGCGCAACGAGTACCTGTGAAACCTGCGTTTTTGGAAAAAGAACGAAATTCGATCGCACAATCTCTAGCACCTTCAATTTCGTAGATAGAATGGGGCAGGGTAGGATCGGTAATGTAGGCTTCGTAAGCAGCATCAAAGAAAATGATTGAACCGTTGGCTTTGGCGTAATTTACCCACGCTTGTAAATGTTTCTTGGTTGCGCTTGCACCGGTGGGATTATTGGGAAAGCAGAGATAAATTAAATCAACTTTATGGGAAGGAATTTCTGCTGTGAAATTGTTATCTGCGGTGACAGGGAGATAAACTAAACCTTCAAATTCACCTTTTTCGTTGGCTTCACCAGTGTTACCTGCCATGACATTAGTATCGACGTAAACGGGATATACAGGGTCGGTAACGGCGATAACGTTATTTTTGCCAAAAATCTCTAAAATGTTACCTGTATCACACTTAGAACCGTCGGAAATGAAGATTTCATCGGCTTCTATAGCTGCGCCCCGTGCTTGGAAATCTTGGACGGCGATTTTTTCCCGTAACCAAGCATAACCTTGTTCTGGGCCATATCCTTTGAAAGTTGACCGATCACTCATTTCTTCTACTGCCTTAATCATCGCAGTCCGACAAGCTTCTGGCAAGGGTTCAGTGACATCACCAATACCTAAGCGGATGATTTTTGCATCTGGGTTAGCTTGGGCGAAAGCATTTACCCGACGCGCAATTTCGGGAAACAGATAACCAGCCTTGAGTTTCAGGTAGTTGTCGTTAACAGTAGCCATCGTAAATTTTTCAGAAACGCACTAAAATAGCTTACTGTAATTAATGTCTGAGATAGCTTGGTAGCTGTTGATAGACTATTTAATGGAGAATAAAAAAACAAGAAGCCGCTACAGGTATTATCCTATGGCGACATTTATAATTTCAGCCTACAACAACTTGTAATAATCTTGGGTGCAAGCTACAAAATGTTATGCAGCATTAGTTACTAGAAAAGCTGCGACGACGATGCGCGATTACCACACCACTAGCTTAGCTAGTAGTCCACCAAGGCAATGTTGCTGGGTAAGCCCCTCTAATTGATAAACTAGTCAAAAAAGGGGTTGACCATGGTAAAAAAGTATGTTGTAGATTTAAGCGAAGAGGAAGTTTTACAACTGCAAGCAATCCTCAAAAAAGGAAAGCACAAAG
>ERZ1034377.312-NODE-312-length-11145-cov-83.126039_pt1 | contig 11145 bp, 15 predicted proteins | sample MGYA00520584_ERZ1034377 | MGnify/ENA primary metagenome ERZ1034377 (study PRJEB33736, sample SAMEA104288464) | Azolla filiculoides | biome: Urban; feature: water surface; material: ditch water | place: Netherlands | collected 2014 ... | reverse complement strand
TTTTTTTGCTTAAAAATATCAATGATGGAAGTGCAACCAGATTTTTCCGGAGATAAGATGAAATTTACGAACATTAAATTAGTAGATGCACCCTGATAACTAATTTCCCCTAGTTGGCTAACACCGCTGGGGGTTTTTTTTGCTTAAAAATATCAATGATGGAAGTGCAACCAGATTTTTCCGGAGATAAGATGAAATTTACGAACATTAAATTAGTAGATGCACCCTGATAACTAATCTCCCCTAGTTGGCTAACACCGCTGGGGGTTTTTTCTTAGGTTCACAAACAAAAATAATCATGAACCTAGCTACCTGAATTGCTCCGGAGATAAGATGAAATTTATGAACATTAAATTAGTAGATGCACCCTGATAACTAATCTCCCCTAGTGGGCTAACACCACTAGGGCTTTTTTGCAGTTAGCATCATTCTAACTTGGTCAGTATTCAACCCTGAGGGAGCAGCGACTAGGAGAATTTAATCTTTACATTCCAAATTAGTACTAGCAAATTAAACTCTCCAGATTGTTGACGTTATCATGGCGTTAGCCAAACTAGCCTACTCTGTTTTACTAACAGCTGATGAAAAAATACCTGTCTACCCTGATGAGCAAAAATTTATCCGGAGGATGGTGCAGTGCCTGAGAACATTAAATTGGTAGATGCACCCTGATAACTAATCTCCCCTGGATGGCTAACACCTACTAGGGGTTTTCTGTAAGTAAAAGCACAATTTATGTACTATTCAGTTAAGGTTTTACTGTAGCAATATTCTACCTTAGTTCCTACTGGCTGGAAAGCACCAATATCTATTTGTTATTTGCCAAAAGCAAAACCCTGTTCCTAAATCCCTTTCACTTCATTTTGGGATGAAGGTATGACTTCAGAATGATTACCGCGATATATAATACTATTCTTAATTATTTTTACATATTTTAAGTCAGGGTCGGGAGTCAGGAGTATGGCTTGGGCTAAGCTGCGTTATCAGTAGTAAGAATTAAGTTTTTTCTTTTGATTTTAATAAAAAAATGCTAAGAATTACTAATAATTACTAACGTTTTCTTCCTGCTTCACACTGGAAGTGTCCGCACTACGTACGAAGTCCACAGGCAAGAAGCGACTAATCTAGCCGCTTCTTGCCTTAAATTAAGAGCAGCATTAAAATCTCTATCAGACTCAAACCCGCAGTAATCACCTTGGAATACTCTTTAAGACAGTGACAGAGATGTTTTTTCTCACCACACACAACTAGAGCAAGTTTTACTATGTTCAGGTGACTCGAAAGCGGTTGGGTGTTTCGGTTTATCTTTGTGAATGAGAGATTAAATTCTGCAAACAATACAAGAAAGTAGTTATGACAAGCGGTGATGTATTTGATACTCAAACAGAATCCTTAGCTGTGCCAAAGGTCAACTTAATGACCATGTTTCGGCTGGGATTATTTCAGATGGGTTTGAGTATGATGTCTATTTTGACTCTGGGGGTACTCAACAGAGTCATGATTCAGGAAATAGCGATTCCGGCAACACTGGTATCTTTGGTGTTAGCATTACCGGCGTTTGTGTCTCCTACCCGAATTTTATTTGGACAGATTTCTGATGCTAAACCGATGTTAGGTTATCATCGCACTGCTTATGTTTGGATAGGGGCAGGAATATTTGCGATCGCAGCTTTTTTAGCAGTACAAGTAATGTGGCAGTTAAATACAGTTAATATTGCTGATACTTGGATCTGGACAACTCAAACTATTGGTTGGACAGGAGTTTTAGGTTTAGTTTTTGCTGTCTATGGTTTAGCAATTTGTGTTAGTGGTACGACATTTGCAGCTTTGTTGGTAGATATCTCAGAAGAAGATAACCGTTCCCAAGTCGTCGGTATTGTTTGGTCAATGCTGATGGTGGGAATTATAGTTGGAGCAATTATTAGTTCTAGCTTGCTGAAACAATTAACAGCAGGTGCAGCTATTGAAACTTTACAAGCAGCAATCAATAGGCTATTTATGATTGTCCCTGGGATTGTATTTGTATTGGCAATTGTAGCGACTATAGGCGTAGAAAAAAAATATTCACGTTTTTCCAAACGTTCCATACCAGGAAACAGAGAAGATAGTATTACCTTGGCTAAGGCTTGGTCAATATTAACAGCTAGTCCACAAACAGGTATATTTTTCACCTTTTTATTGGTGATGACTATTAGCTTGTTTATGCAAGACCCAATTTTAGAACCTTATGCGGGTGAAGTGTTTAAGATGCCTTTGGCTGAAAGTACCAGACTAAATATTTTTTACGGTACAGGAATTTTAATTGCTTATGGTGTGACTGGGTTTTTAATTGTTCCACGTTTGGGTAAACGCAGAACCATAAAGTTAGGCTGTATTTTAGTAGCTTTATCAGCTTTATTACTTGGGTTATCAGGATTTTCTGCTAATCCTAATTTCTTAAAATTTGGTTTGGTGATATTTGGTTTATCCACAGGTTTCTTAACTACAGCAGCAGTTAGTTTAATGTTAGATTTAACGGTCGCTGAAGCAGCAGGTACTTTTATTGGTGCTTGGGGATTAGCACAATCTATATCTAGGGGAATAGCTGTAGTTATTGGTGGTGCTGTTTTAGATTTAGGACGCAATTTGCTACCCAATAACTTAGTATTAGCTTATGGTTCGGTTTTTTCTTTAGAAGCGGTGGGTATGTTGGTGTCAATTTGGTTTCTAAGTCGAGTTAATGTAACCGAATTTCAAACCAATACCAAACAAGCTTTAGCTTCTGTTTTAGAAAGCGATTTAGATTAAAGGTAACAGGGAACAGGGAACAGACGAGAAAGTAACTAATGACAAATAACAAATAACAAATGAACGATTTTTGGAACACGATTTTAGAGTTTTCTGAAACTACCACTACTAGAGTGGGACAACAATTGATGCAAGATTTTGGGAAAGTGGAAGCTTCTCAAAAAGCTGATGGGAGTTTAGTAACTCAAGCTGATAAATGGGCTGATCAAGAAATTCGAGATGCGATCGCTTCTAATTTCTCAGGTTACGGTATTTTAAGTGAAGAAAGTGATCAAACTTTTCCCAATACAGAATGGTGTTGGGTAATCGATCCTTTAGATGGAACAACCAACTTTACAAGGGGTATTCCCATTTGGTCGATTTCTCTGGGTTTACTTTATCAAGGAATGCCCATTTTTGGCTATGTTTACGCACCACCATTAAATCATCAGTCCTTTTACGGTTTTTGGCCTGATTCTTCAGGTTTAACAACACCAACGGGAGCATTTTTGAATCATCACGCTATTCATACTAGTCAAGATACTCCCAGCGGAAATCATTTTTTTAACCTCTGTTCTCGCAGTACGGGAATAATTCAACCAGGGTTTCCCTGTAAACTGCGGATGTTGGGAGTTGCTAGTTATAATTTTCTGACAGTAGCGACTGGTGCAGTTTTGGGTGGAATCGAAGCCACACCAAAGGTTTGGGATATTGCAGGTGCTTGGGTAATTGTTCAAGCTGCTGGTGGTAGCTGGATATCTCTGAAAGATGAACCTTTTCCATTATCACCGGGAACAGATTATAGCGATCACTCTTTTCCGACAATGGTTGTTAGTCAACCTGAATTAGTTCCTGTATTTACACCATTTATTGAGGGGGTAAAATTGTAATAAATTTAACCCGCTATGTCAAATCCATTAGCGGGAAAGTCCGTCAAGGCTTTACATTCTCGATTCATTGAAGAAGGCAGAAGGTTTCGTTTAGATGGCTATTCTAAGCGCACCTCAGCGAGAGCTACCAAATTTTCAGTTTGGTAGGGGTCTGTCCCTTTATTCCTCAAGAAAATTAGTATTTATACTATTTATTATATCTTCCATAAACAAATATTATACTAGTTAAATATTGTTTATTTACAATAATAGTGTAATAATAAATAATTGTAACTAATACCAAGTTGAAAAATGATTGTGACAGATGGAAGGACAAAAGGCTTGTGCAGCAAGACTTTTACAATCCGAAATCCAAGATCCAAAATCCAGAATTCAAAATTTAAAATGGTATAACGTTTACTACTTTCACCTTATCCTGTGTAAATTAACTAGATATAAATTAGTTGGTTTGAACGCACATTTAATTTTAGAAAAGCCTATTAATAATTTTATTGAACATCATCACCAGTGATTGGTTGTCTGACTACCAGACACTTACAAATTCTGATGAAAATTCATTCTATTCAAATTCAAGTTATGGATATATCGGAGTGCTAAAAATGAAACAAGTAACAGCATTCATTGAAAAGAAGAAGCAAGAATTTGCTCAAACACCGTTCATGAAGTTCCTGCAAGACAAGAGTATAGACCCAAGACAAAGGCTAACTTGGGCACCGGCGTTTGCTCCTTTTGCAATGAGTTTCAAAGACTTGAATAGAAACGTGCTTCGTAAAGAGCCTGCCAGTAGCAAGCTCCAAGAGATGATTAACCAGCACACCTACGAAGATGGTCGCCACTGGGTGTGGTTTCTGCAAGACATGAAGGTGATGGGATATGACCACTCCATAAACTTCACTGATACATTGAAATTCCTATGGGGTGAAGAAACAATTAAAGTGCGCCAAATGGCTTACGACTTATTTGCCATATGCACCTTTGAAGAAGATATTTTAATGAAGTTGGTTGTGATTGAATCGATAGAAGCGACGGGAAATGTTGCTTTATATGAAATTGCACAAGTGGCAAAGGAACTCCAACAAATAACTAAACAGCATCATCCGTATTTTGGTGAGTCTCATTTTGCTAAAGAGACCGGTCATATTCAGGCAGACATCGATCATGATGTAGAGTATTTCGTTGAAAGTATACAACTGACAGAGGCACAGAGGAAAAAAGCATTTATGCTGGTGGAAAAAGTCTTTGCAGATTTCACAGAGGCAATGAGTGAAATGCTGGTGTTTGCCCAAAAGCATCCTTATAACCAACCATTTAAGTTATAAGCCACCGTCCGCACCCAAATTGTCACACATCAAACTTAGGTGAGAATAAAAATGAAAGGACTTTGGTTAGAAAACAAGCAATTACAACTCAAAACAGATATTCCCATACCTGAACCACCTCCAGGAGAAGCTTTGGCTAGGGTTTTACCTACGGATATTTGTAACACTGACTTAGAATTACTTAGAGGCTATTATCCCTATAAAGAAAGATATATTAGGCCATGAGTTTGTCGGTGTTGTCGAAAAAGGTTAAGAACAATTAATTAATAAAAGGGTAGTTGGTGAAATCAATGCTGTTTGTGGTTATTGTCGGTTTTGTCGTAGTGGAAAACCTATCCACTGCGGGAATGATCCCACAGTTTTAGGTATTTGTCAACCGCGATGGTGCTTTTGCTGATTACCTTTGTTTACCAGTTGAAAATTTGCACCCAGTCCCGGAAAATGTCTCAACCGAAGCTGCAACTTTTACCAAACCCATAGCAGTAGCTTTGGAAGTTCAACAGCGGGTCCAATTATGTAGAGTAGAGATGATCGAGTTTTATTAGTCGGACATGGGAAATTAGGACAACTGGTAGCGCAGACAATGGCGTTAATTGGTTGTGATTTATTGGTGGTGGGACGATAGAGAGGGATATTGCTTAACTGAGAAGCACGGGGTATTAAAACTGGTTTAAGTGATGCAGTCACAGATAGGGCTTTTGATATCTCAGTTGAGTGTACAGGAAACCCAGAAGGATTTGCGATCGCACGTCGGGCTTTACGTCCCAGAGGAACACTAGTCTTAAAAAGTACCTATGCTGGTAATCTGAGTCTAGATGCTTATTCATTAGTGGTAGATGAAATCCACCCTAATTGGTTCTAATGGTGGACCATTTGCCCCACCATTAGAACTATTAGCAACAAAACAAGTGGATGTAGAATCACTAATTCATGGTCATTATTCCCCGAATCAAGGGTTAGGTGATTTTAAGAAAGCGCAAACTAAAGGAGTTTTAAAAGTATTATTTACAGATGAATTAGCAAATCATTGAAAACTTCACATTGATGCTGCACCAGAGGTAACTAGACGTTTAAATCAAGCTGCTGACTAGCCACTTTCTCTTAGAACAGCAGATGCAGAAACTTGCATATAGGACTGTTTAATAAAAGTCAAATCAATCATACAAACAAGTGTTTCCTAAAGCATCTCTTAGTTATTCTGATTTTCCTTCTATTTTGAGTTTCTTGCCAACTTCATGAACTACAGTAGCCATAGCTGGAACTATATCCTGAAGTCCAATTCCCACGTTGATATGAATAGGGTTAGCCCAGCGTAACCCACCCTGAATTTTTGGGTAATTTATTTTTTGGTGTTCCCTAAATCCTGATTCAGACAGGAACATAATAATTAATTTGATTGATAATCTTTACAACCAATTGCTTCTTCCGTATTGGCAATATATGGATTTACCGTACATTTAAGACGATAATTTTTAGTAAAAAACTGGCAATTATGACAGGGAATTTTGTGCATTTTTTGAGCAGTTTTAATGGTGTCTTTCGTCGCTGCCCATAAATTCATAAACACCAGAATAATCACAGTCCAAGCTATGACAAAGCAAATCGGTATCAATAAGGGTTGTATCCCATTAATTAGGAAAGATATAAAATTTAACACGGCATTTGCTAATGCAATTGAGGAGTTAGAAATTAATATAACTTCTAACTCCTCATTGATCACTTCTAGCTAAAGATATATTAAGCGTAAGAATTGAGGAGTAAGGAGTTAGGATATCAAGGAGCAAGTTAACAGTGATAACTGATAACTGTTAAACTCCAGCATGACCTAATGCTATACCTGTTACTAGCATTCCCAAAACCAGAAAAGGTTGGGCGCTGGCTTGATACTTAACGTCATTTGCTATGGGGTCACGCAGAAAATACATATCCTGGAAGGTGATTTGGGGAATGATTAATAATACCAAGATGGCAGCATACAAGTTTTCATGAATACTGACGAGATATGCTGCAACTAAACCTTGGAATAAGTCAATCATCACTACACAAATCAAGGCCGCAGTTTGCACACCGAACATGACTGGTAGTGATTGTAAACCTAGTTGGCGATCGCCGTCTACACTCTTGAAGTCGTTCACAATGGCAATACCCAAACCTGCTAAGCTGTAAAATAAGGTGAGAACTACAATCCACCAATTTAGTTCACCAAACAAAGCATGACCTGCCCACCAAGGTAACGCAATGTAACTTGCACCTAAAGCATAATTACCTAACCAGCCATTTTGTTTTAATTTCAATGGTGGTGCTGAATAGATATAGGCAATAAATGTACCGAAAATTGACAACATGAGGACATTAGGAAATGTATGACCTGCCCATAAATCTAAGGTATAGGCTACCCCATATCCTAGTAATACTAAAACAATGACTTGGGTAATTACTTCCTTTTCAGAAATTGCGCCAGAAGGAATAGGACGGTAAGGTTCATTAATAGCGTCAATGTCCCTGTCATAATAATCATTGATGGTTTGGGTGTAACCTGTCAACAAAGGACCAGAAAGCAACATACAAAGGGCGGACTTCAAAACATTTTCTAGAGTCCAGGTGTAGTTACCAGAAGAAGCCGCACCGCAGACTACACCCCAAATCAGGGGAATCCAGGTTATAGGCTTCATCAACTGCAACCGGATTTTCCAAATCGAGGTTTCTCCAGGTGCTGCACCCTTCATTCCCAGGAGTTGGCGAGTTTTGGCAGTACGTTCAGCAGATGTTACTTCCGCACTTGTAGATTCTACTGCTTCACTAGGTTGAGGATTTGGGTTAATGGGAGTTGATTCAGACATAAGGTGTAATGGTAATTGGTCATTGGGGATTGGTCATGGGTGATTGGTCATGGGTGATTGATAATTCTTGCCTAGTCTCCAATCCCCAGTCCCCAGTCCCCAGTCCCTAAAAAGAAATGATCAAATAACTATTTTGAAACTTAGCTCCGGTTACTGGTTTACCACTTAAGGCAGGGGGTAGAAAGATATTACGTCTTTGATCTCCGGCTTCTACCGTAACTTCTGGACCGTATTGAGTAAGTTTGACTTGTTTTTTGTCAAAACCAGGTAAAAATAAGCGTACTTCGCGATTATGAACGTCAATTTCGATTGGTTTAGGAGCCTGTAATGCTTGTTCTACAAAGTTAGGTAAGGCATCTATCAGGGGTTGCCATTCACCGTTTAATACATCGGGAAGGATGGTGATAGGTAGGGGTGTAAATTCTGCTGATAGGTTGCTGTTTTCCTCATCAGCAGCTAGCAAAATAGCACCGCCAATAGTTAGACCAACTTGTTGGGCAGTACCCCAAAGATAGCGGGAATTTGCTACATCTATGGGATCTGGGGTTGTTACCAGAAAGGCGGCTACACGCTGGGGGTCAGCTAAAGCAGTTTTACCGTGTTCGAGAAAATTATTAACTTGGTTAGTGGGTTGGGCGGAGTTATCAACCGTCCAATTAACATTAAAGAAACTGGTAATCACTGATTGAATTAAGGGAGATTCAGAAATTGTTTTGCCTAAATCGGAGTTAACAAACAATTGTCGAAATCGCCGCACATACCAACTGAGAGATTCAGGCATTCCCAACATCCGCAAGGTAGAAGATTCGCCTCTGCCATCATAGATAATTGCGTCATATTTGCCACTGGCATCATATTCGCGGATGGCATTGAGAGCGAGGGCGTTGTCCATGCCTGGTAATACTACCAATTCTTGACCATAAACCTCTTTAAAAATAGGTGTGCGTAGATATTGCGCTTCCAGTTTTTTGACTTCTTCCCAGTTACGTTCTAGCAGTACAGAAGATACAAACTGTACTGCTTGGAAGTTGGGAGCGATTTCTTGGGGGTCAGGAGAAAGAGAAGTACCTAGTAGAATTGACAATGTTGGCTCTGCAAGTCCTGCTAGGAGTACCCGTTTGCCTTGGTTTGCCAATAGCTTGGATGCTGCGATCGCTATTTTGCTACGAGCGATGCTGCTTGTTCCTAAAAATGTCAGTATCAAGGCCATGACTTGATTTCCAATTACCGCCTATCTTTTCAACTCCAACTTAGCATTCAACTAAACTGCTAAACGTCCCTATATGGCTTTAATTTCATCCTCAAAGAACCAAGTGGAGGAGTTATCGTCAAACTTGACGACTACACCGAAACCTCCACCATCGGTAACTTTGTAGCCTTCGATCATGCCAAATTGGCCTAACTTTTTGGTGATAGGGGCTGATACGCGATCGCGGATACGAATCACTTTAACCTTTTGTCCGATTTCCATGTCTAGTTACAATCCAATAATCCAAGTCTCAGTGTAGCGGAATCTGGCACTTTGTTATCATTGCTCATGGCTTAAAATTAAATCAGTACGCAAGCACGTATACTCCCATGTTTGTGACAGCCCAACAGCTAGAACAACAAATGCCCGATGCCAGTCGTTTGTTAAGTGATGAGCCAGAGATGGAAAGTTGTTTACATTATAATATGCAGTTACTATTGTTAGTAACTAGTTTACAGTGGCTATGGCGTGCTCAAAATGATTTCTTTATTAGTGCAAATCTGACCATCTATTTTATTAGTCGTCAGCAGTTAAAGAATCGAGAATTTAGAGGTCCTGATTTCTTTTTAGTGAAAGATACGGAAAAACGTCCCCGGACTTCTTGGGTTGTGTGGGAAGAAGATGGACGTTATCCAGATTTAATTATTGAGTTACTATCAGATAGTACGGCTAAAGTTGACCTCAATCTCAAAAAAAGTCTGTATGAAAATCGGTTTCATACTCCTGAATATTTTTGGTTTAGCCCAGAAAGTTTAGAATTTACAGGGTTTAAACGAGTAGGTAATCAATACCAATAAATTATACCCAGTAAGCAGGGATGGGTTTGGAGTGAAGTCCTAAATTTATATTTAGGTGTGGAAAATGCTAAACTTCGCTATTTTACCTTTGAAAGTGAGTTACTACCAACACCAGAAGGAGCTGCTATAAAAATCCAAAAAGGTAAGGATTCAGGTGGTGGGGTATTGATAAGTGTGATAGGAGAGGCAGAATATAGCAGTTATAGAAAAGAAGCTGGGACCAAAACTAGACAGAGAGATATTGAAGCAGTTGGGAACAGAGCAACTGGTAGAAATCATTATTGACCAGGGGAAAAGTATAGAGAACCTAAGAAATAGAGTAGTAGAACTGGAAAAAGAAATAGAGAAACTCAAAGTCAGTAGAGATTTAGAGACCATAAGATTATCCAAAGCACCCTTGGGAGACATCCTCAAAAAAACCGAGAACAAACAACAAGAGAAACCAGAAGAAAACCAGACACGAAACCGGAAACCAGGAGGACAACCAGGGCATAGGGGAAAAAGGAGAAAGGTGTTTGGTGGAGTAGATAGAATAGATTTGAGATAGTGGGACGGCAAGTCTGTGGATGGTGAGGTCAGGGGCAATTGTTTGGCGAAGTAATAAAAATCCAAACACAACAAGTAGGGGACTTAGTGGACAGGCCAATGGAAATGGATTTGGAGTGTGTGTAGGGAAAGACAAAGGGCACACTGGTCACCAGAGATAGTACCGGGACAAGATATAGGAACCACACTACAAGCTTTTTTGGGATGGATCCATAACTAGGGCCATTGACCCTATGAAAAAGAATATTTCTTGTTGTGGGAACTGGGTCAAATAGAAGTTGGACTGGGAACATTAGTAGGTACCAATGAAGGAATAGATGGTCCAGTGGCTCAAAGTGTTGATAGCCTCAAACAGTGGATAAAACAAACCCAGCCCAATATCCTTGGGGATGAAACACCCTGGATAGTCAAAGGGGTGAAACAATGGTTATGGATTTTTGCCAATAGTCACTTCCCTTGATTTCATGGGCCTGATACTCCTTGTCCTGGCGAATTAGAATCCATGGTGGGTTCAAGTTACTCTGGTGTACTCAGTTCTGATCACTTTACTGCCTATAAGGATTATCCCGTCACAGCTCAACAGAAATGTCAGGCATATCTACCCTACCCTGTCACTTCAAGACACTAATCAAGATTCCTGGCTTCAATCACCAAAAAATTTGCACAAAATTCATGGACCTCATAGATGAAGGTTTTAAAAACTACCCTTTATTCCAACAAACCCAAAACCTTCATGAA
>ERZ1034377.308-NODE-308-length-11284-cov-3.519764_pt1 | contig 11284 bp, 10 predicted proteins | sample MGYA00520584_ERZ1034377 | MGnify/ENA primary metagenome ERZ1034377 (study PRJEB33736, sample SAMEA104288464) | Azolla filiculoides | biome: Urban; feature: water surface; material: ditch water | place: Netherlands | collected 2014 ... | reverse complement strand
AGTCAGAGAGAGAAACGGAGAGACAAGGTGTACGTATGTTGGTTGTTTCGTAACATTCTCTGATGAAATCCTTCACTTGAGTTCGTGTGTACAAGTTACAACCATACTAAGTTGATAGGATTTGAGCCCAAGTATGAGGGAGGGTTAATGAATAGTGAAAACTTGGTGATGCCCAAGTTGAATTCTTCATCAATACAATTTCCTTGGGTGAGGATTGTTTCCTCCATAAAGGATACACATTAGTTCCTCTAGCAAAATAGCTCCATAATACTACTATTTGTGAGTATCATGGTGTCCGTGTTGCTTGACAACCAGGTATTTGTAGAACATACAGTTTAGTCAAGTCAAGTTTGTATTGTTTAGGCATGTTAAAGTATATTCACATACTTGAATACCATGTGTGCCAAATCATAAAGGTAAATCTCTAGACTTTTAGTGAGTTACTACAAACACGTCAAAGACTGAACTACAAAATGAGAAATGGTATCCAATCATAGATTTCTTGGTTGGATCAAGCACATTTTTAAGGGCACAATTTTTGTTAAGCATTATTGGTTGCATGACCCATTTATGGGTTCCTTGTTTGACACGAGCTATCAACTATAGTGGCCTTCATTCACACCACATGGTTGATCTTGAACATGTTAGAGACTTTGGACATTGTCCCTATGTGAAAATGGTTAGCCACTCGTGGGTTGATGGCTTCAAATCTACACTATGGTATATGATGCTAGGAAAGGTGGAGATAAAACACACACTTTGGAAATTGGGCATATAGTATGTATTTCCACTTGCGATAAGAAGAGACTTGTTTACTCTTGTGGCAAATCTCTCTCTCTCTCTCATCATAATTACCTTAATACACTACTAGCCCTAGGTGTTGGGTTTTAGATCCAAACTTAATTTACTATACTAGATGACATTGCAAAGTGTAGGAGTTGAACCCATGACCTCTTGGTCTCCATTAGACAACCTTACCAACTAAGCTACATCCATCAGGGCTTCTCTTTATCTCATTGAAATTGTGAAAGTAAATGTATTTATCAATCACTTTCAGACACATGCAAAAAATAGGAGTGAGTTGAACAAAAAGGAAAAGATCATGACTTTGCTCAATTCCACTTGCTCATGCTCCATGCCAAAGATTGAATCTTTAGACAAAGAATTGAAGGAACAACTCGAATTGTTAGATGTTATGACTACTTTTTGGACACTAATGCAACCCGACAAATGTTATCTTTTAGCATTTCCTAGTTAAAGTACTAGGAATTTGAACTCGGATATATTTCAAGCAAGAAGGTATTCGAACCCCCGTCGTTGTGTCAAATTATTCCTATTCTTCATCATTTTCACTCAATGGTGCGAGGACCATGTTGGCCTCAAGTTTCTATCAATGAGCTTTGATACCATATTTGTGTGATGAGAGAAACAAGACATTAGTTAGAGAGCGAACTTTTCATGTCAAACCAAAACAAAAACACTACTTACATACAATCATCTTAAAATGGATTTTCTTTCATTGTGGAGGGCACTCAAGGTGTTATACTTAAGCATACTCATGAACTGATAATATGTCCAATGTACAAGGTATGCAATATGAAATACATACCCCAAACCACCACTTTGTCTACCAATATAACCCATGTCCATAGCTCATTTGCATCAACCAAACTTTGTGACAACCTTATAATTGAACATTCATAGCACTAATTGTAGCTTAAGGCATTGCATTAGTACCTATGAGCACTTAACAAGCACCAATTTCACTATGAAATAGCCCATGTACCAAATTAACTTCTTGAATTGCCCGCCAACCTTCTCTAAAATATGCTCCTCTCCAATCCCCTCTTAGAAAAGGGACATACTTCAAGAAAACTTGTGTACTTAAGTACCATGGGTCAACATTGGCCTCTCTATGAATGCTAAAAAAAGACCTAACCTAATTGACACACATCTTGGTTGTAATTTTTGCACTACATTATCGCTAGCTTTTTGATCTAGCATTCGAATTAGTTTGCATAAACTGCAAGTCTTCAGTCACATAAACATATGTCTTGTGATATACAATGAGCACTTAATTTGAGAAATGGATGGGCCATTAAATCCTTTAACATATCTGCCAACGGAAAACCGAAATCCCTCGACTACTATCACATTTAAATTTCGCGTAGTAAGTTCTTAAATATTGTCAAACTCCAATGATCAGAAACCATTTTTGCAATCGAATCTTGGCGAGCAGTGAGCATAGTTTTTGCATAGTTTTTGGAAGAATAAGAACTTGGAAGGATGTACTTACAATGAGGGTTTGGGGAGAAAACAGAAGGACACAGCCATGCCAAGAATCTCCACTTCTCCCTGACTTACTATTTTCTGCCTGAAGGCCGAGAAAAAACGATAAAAAGAAGAAATATAGGCATATAACATGCATGCATGTCACGTGCACAGTAGGACACCGACTCAGAATCTCTATATAAATGGAGCTTCGTCTTTGTTCAGGTATAACTTGTCTGTTATCTTCCTCTTGTGACCAAATATTTGTGTTAAGTAATTGAATTTTAAAGTCAATTTCGATTCAGATTCTTCTTAGTCCCGTCTTCCTTTTTAAAATCAACGCCATGGCTGAACCCCAAGCTCATGCTGCTTCCCATAAGGCTGAAGAAACCAAGGTACAGATTGCAGAAAAAACTTCGTATAATGAAATGTGCTGTAGGGCTGGGTTTTTTGTATATGTCTTAACAAGTGACTTAAATCTGTTTGTAAGTACATTTTGTTAAGAGATTTTTGCCAATGATCACCTTGTGCATATGCCCTAACAAATTAATTAATTTATCAAAGTACCCAAAGTGACTTAAAAACTAAAAAAAAAGTCTGTTTTTAGTACAGTTTGCATACAACGCCCTACCAATTGATTTAATTTATCCTAACTACATATTATTCGATGTATGTTCTCGCATACATCGGTAGTTAATGTGTATGCTAATTGTTGAACATATGGTAGTTAATATGTGTGCTAATGGTTGATCATACTAAATGATTATCAGTTGATATTGAAAGAAAATGGCACTATAAAATGCATATCTTATATGTAAGATTGACTGTCGCATGTTCTTTGTGATATGCAGGCCAAGACTTCCGAGGCATCCCAGGCAACCCAGAAGAAGGCAGGAGAAGTGAAGGAGCAAGGCAAGGGAATGGCACACTATGCGCAAGAGAAGGGTATGGAGGCCTCTCAAGCTGCCCAGGAAAAAGCCACCCAAGCCAAAGAGCAAACAGGGAGTCTCACGCAACAAGTAATGATCAATGTTGGAATCAATTTTTTTTGAGTATATGAGACTTTTTGTGACCAATATATATTGCCCTTTTTCTGTGTTATAGGCTGGCGACAAGGCAAGAGAAGCAATGGAGGCTGTGAAGAGTACTGTAACGGGTGGCGGCAACAACCCTTGAGATTGCTCTCAAGCAGCAGTGCTTGGATCTTTTGTTAGTTTTTGTGAATAAGTCGGTCCTCTCATCAATAATATGCAAAGATCTTGAATCAAAATATTTTTCTAATGGAGAAGCACCTTACAATCGTACGCAATTGATTTTTAAGATTTATGCTGTAATGCGAGGTTTTTGTGAAGATTTTATGAGCATGTAATGCGAGTTTGATTTAGCAATTGTGCAGTGTAATTCATATTAAATTATCGGTTCCTTGGGTCTTTCCTTTCCCTAGTTTTTGCAATAGAGATTCATGTTGTGCACAACAGTATATTGGTTTTTAATTTTGCAAACGATTGGGAGTTATTTGTGTTGATGATAAATTTGTGTTCGTGCTAGTGCTTAATCTGGATTAATTTGGGTTTGATGTTTAATCTTAAAATTTGTTTGAGATGTTTGTTTAGTCTCAATTAATTTGTCTTCGTGTTGGATGGTTTAAACAGGATTAATTTGAGTTTGCTGTTTTTATGATTATCCAATCATATTAATGTGTGTTTGTGTTGATGGTTTAATCTGGATTAATTTGAGCTCGCTGTTTTTTTTATCTTTCAATAATTTGTAAGAATTCAAGTTTTAAGTGTTAAAATAAAAATAAATGGCTAGAACGTGTAAGATGCAGTGCTAATTAGAAATTCATTAACACGGTTCTACCAAGTTATACATTTAATTTGTAGACTTCTTTTAAGTTGATGTTACCTTAATCTGGGTTTATTTATGTTAAATCTGTACATTTAGTAATGCTTAGGCATCGGTAATAGGAACATAGCTCTTGCTGCACCAACAGTTGAGCCATTTACAAAGATGCGATGGCTTGATGAAGAAAATAGATGGTTGCCAGACCATGTAAAAGCTGTAAAATCCCACAAACTTATTGGCGTTTAAAAACGCCCTCCAACACCCCGAAGGGCAGATTTTATTGTGTAAATGTAAGAGAATTTTCATGTTTACAAAACTGATACGGGAGGATATTTTTTATTCTGCAAAAAAAAGAATACTGGAACAGAAGGTTAGGCATACACTCTACTCTACTCTACTCTACCCTAGGCAGGTTTATTTATTTTGCAAAAGAGAAAAAAAGCATACATTTTCCATGTGTACAGAAACAAACAAATTACAACAGACATTCCTGAGCTCTCACTTCACTAAACAATTATTGAGGGCATTTATCGTGCAAATGGTAAGGAACTTTTCATGACTACAGAGGATATAATACTGGATCACAAGGTTACGCATACACTCTACTCTAGGGCAGGTTTTATTTATTTTGCAAAAGAGAAAAAAAACATACATTTTTCATGTGTACAGAAAGAAACAAAATACAACAGACATACCTGATTGTCTTTGAGACGATAAAATAAAAATGGCCAAGCACAGCTCGCACTTCACTACCCAAACAATTAGTGAGGGCAGTTTTTATTACGCAGAAGAAAATTAATAGAATTATATTTTCATATTTCAAGATAACTGAAATAACGACATACCTGATTGGTCTCTGAGAACATGACAATATACCATAGCATAGCTCCACCCTACAATTATTGGCCACAGATTCCATCACTTTAGCAGTTAATGAGCGTCAAATGATCTGAAACACATTCACATGGTTACCATTTTCCACCATTTTGGTAAACTGGGACGTAATTGATTGGATTTTCTCTATGACAGCACATTATAATCACAATGTTGAAATGGATCTATCGAATCATGGTGCAGCTACTGGTGCCAATACCACAAGAGGACTGTGTAGTCTTTGTTCTCGTAAGCTGTTTGGAGGAGTTACCCGGAATTCCAAAAACCTGCCAAAATCTCAAGGTTTCATCACCAGCAGCCGATGCAACAGTATATCCATCTGGACTCTGTATAATAAACAACACCGCACAGAAAAGGACATGTTAAGTATATGCAACCACAACAGAGTTCTACTACTAAAATAATATCAATTTGTTCGACCAACATGAAATCAATTAATAACAGAGCAGTTAGGGAAATAGACAAAGCAATCTAGGGTCCCATTTTATATTTCAAAATTACCTGAGCCAAATGCAAAACCCTTGATGTATGGCCTCTTAATTCTGCCATCTTCACCAATGACGGGTATCTCCAGAGGCAGAGCTGATTTTGACTGAATCCATGAGAGCTTAGAAGCTCTTTTTCATGCTTGCTCCATTGCAAAGCACATACTTGAGAGTTTGTGTCCACGCTATTTAAACAAACACCATTCTGTGTATTCCAGAACTTAATACATCTATCAGCTGTCCCACCACCTGATGCCAATAAATTGTTTTGAAATGGACACCACGCCAATGCTTTCACTGCTGCTCGATGATCACTGAGTCGATGAAGGTAAGTGCTTGTTGTACCATTATGCAGCATAGAGACATCCCATATGTGTAAAAGGTTATCGTTTCCTCCACTAGCAAGCTGTTGGCCAGATGGAGACCATTTCAATCCACAAACCTCTTGATCGTGCGCTCGCAATTTAACGATCACATGATCTCTGATTCTCACTGCATTGCATTTATTACAGTATTAAGTACACCTAAGATGATGTTATCATGTGATTGAATATAAACATATCACTAGTAGTTGGAATTTTCTATAGGGATCCATAGGCTTACCATCATGATTGAAAATGCAAGTATCTCGACTTCCCGAGCTGAGGATAGGTCCACTATTCCAAGCAAGACTTCCAACTCTGGCTGTGTGCCCTTTCATAGTTCTAATCTTGGAAAGAGATGTGGAATCCCACAGCTGAACTTCACCATTACCCAAACCGATTCCAATGTGTTTTCCATCTGGTCCCCAGCTCAAACTAGTGACTGGACCATTATCTTGACTAACTTGCATCAACTCCTCGATTGCACCAGAAGCGGCATGCCATAAGTATACTGTGTTTCCAAGTGCAATAGCCACAACATTCTTTGAGCTCCAGTCCAATAGATTCAAATAGTAATTATCAAGCAACTCCGGAGCGTCCAGAGTTCTTTCAGCAGACTGTATATCACAAAAAGATAATTCAGTCCAAGTTTATAAAGTCAAAAGTTCACAAATTTAAGTTAAGAGGGTCTTAACATCCAGAAAATGTATACTGGTTTAACGACAGAAATTTAGATTATTTTAACCTTGTTGATCGAATGAAACCATCAATCCAGAAGACAGCAAAAAATCATGGTCTGGCCTAGTCATAAAACACTGCTGATTGAATGTTTCCGAAGATGAACTAGGATAGAAAAAATCCTGTTCCATTTATCTCCTTAAATAGACCACTCAAATTTGTTGTTAACCTAATTACTATATCGTTGCTGTTAACGAGTCATTTGCATGATTGGAACAGCAATATTTCTACATAACAAATTATGGCAGGCTATTTCCACAAATCAATCATTAAGATTATTCCTGGATGATTGGGGAAGAATGCCCTTTCTAAAAGTACCGGTAAGAATTATTAGACCTAACATTTGAATAATCTATCCTTTTTCATTCAACAGCATTCACTTCTGTAAGGATCTACTGTAAACCAGAAGGATCCATTCGATACATGGTCCATCCTAACCGCTTGTGTAGGTTCTATAAAAACATCATTGGTCGTATAAAGAGAACAGTCTGAAGAAGCGATGGTATTTACCTGTGGGATATGGCGGAAGATTTTGCTTCGTTTTACTCCAGCAGCCTGTGCATTCTCAGAATACAGCATTCTGGCGTTTCTTTCAAATCCCTCAGGAGGAGTAGGAGGTTTGTTCTTGAATGCTAGAATCCTGGTGTTTTTGCTCATAATATTACTGTCTTTCAGAAGATTCCCAGCCAGTTGTTTTCTGTACTCTTCCTGCAAAACAAAGGAACGAGATGAGAATGGTACTCGAAAAGGGCGAAGCTTGGAAACTGCATTACGTTGAGAAGGAACGATTCCCATGCGAGACAAAAATTGAAATGAACCTTAATAAATAAACATATGTGGAAAACGTTTTTAATTGCAGCATAATATCGACTTTTATAAGGGAAAAAGGAGGTTAAGGCAAACATATTGAAGATTGAGCAGATAAAATTTTCCTTTAGAAGAGAAATGGACGGTTTAAAAAATGGAGACTCTGAGATAATCGTATAATACAAAGAGTGAAAGGAACTTTTAGCAGAGAAATAATGGTTTTGAAAAGAACAGAAGCAAACTTTAGCGGTCAAAGAATGGTTATGCAGACAGAAAATGGCTTACGTTTAGGACAGGCTGCTCATTATGAAGGTTTTCATTGGCAAGCATATAATTTGCGATTTCAAAATCCATGGCGGTGCGAGATGTGATGAAACGGCATCCCTGTAAAGAAAAGCATGCAGATCTTAGATCTTAGATCTTCATCCAGGAAAGAAACCATTCTTTTATGAAAACAAAGGGTTAGGGTAGGGATAGGGTTACAAGATTAGGAGGAAATTTCACAAAGAAAGTTTTCTACCACAAAGAATATCTGTCACGTTAGAGTTAGGGTTAGAAATAACATTGCTAGAACAGTATCTTTCTCTCTGTTTTGGTGATATATTTATGAAGGAGTAGGATAATGGTTAAGATTAGGAGTACAGAGGGAATTACAGACGAATAACAATCGACATTTTTCGATTGCCGTTTTCTTACCACATTATGTGTCTTCCCTCATTGCTAGAACAGTATCTTTCTTTCTGTTTTGGTGATAATTTTATGAAGGATTAGGATAAGGGTTAAGATTAGGAGTACGGAGGGATTTACAGACAAATAACAATCGAGATTTTTCGATTGCCGTTTGCTTACCACATTATGTGTCTTCCCTCTCGCTGCCATATCTGAAGAAGATTCACGATCTTTAAGAGCTTTCCTCACGCTTCCGGGTGTATCCATAGCTTTATATTAACTGCTTAAAAAAATGCAACAACAAAAAACAGAAAACAATAACTTGTTCCTCGGAACGAGGAGTTAGCCCTGTGAAACCCTAAAAAGCAGCAGATAAAACTGCTGCAGAGGCCAGAGATTTAATCCCTGAACAAGAAAGCAGACAGTGCGTAAGGAACAAACAACGATCTATGATAGTAAAGATGACGAAGATGATCTCGCAGGAATGATTCTCTGAGGGGAGAGAGCAGATTGAAGAATGGAACGGACTCTGCAAATCGATGCAGAGAGAGAGAGAGAGAGAGAGAGAGAGAGAGAGAGAGAGCGATTGATTGTTGAGTTTTCTGTGAGCAAAATGAACGAGGCGAAGACGACGAAGGAAGAATAGACAGGGAAGGTAGGAACTGTTAGGAATATGGATGCTAATCGGGAGGGATGATTTGGACTACGGAGTCAATCAAGACAAATTGGGTCTTTTGGTCTTTTTGGTCTTTTGGGCTTTTGGGCTTTTGGGCTTTTGGTCTTTTTGGTCTTTTTGGTCTTTTTGGTTTTTTTGGTCTTTTGTTTCTTTGGGTCTTTGGATCTTCGGGTCTTTGGGTCTTTGGTTTTGGATGGACGTGCTTACAGACATATGTATACAAATGATTGCGTAAAGCTCCGGGTTTTTAAAACATGTTATTTACTATTTAATGGTGAAACAAGGCACTAAATGCTCATGTCGAGGTCACTCGTTGACTTTGTGTATATTGTGATGAACTTGCAAATCCCATGTGGTTAAGTAGTACCAACGTCTGCAATGGCATTCCACCTTCAATCACATCCCAGCTTGCTTTCCACCATTTGCCAAACCTAGTCTAATCCATGCACAATTTTCTCTAGCATCTTGCATCATGCACCGTGCAATCTTCATTGGTGAAAATTGTTGGACTAGGAGGGTCACTAAACTCCACAGAGATTACATGAAAATGTTTCACTTAGTTCAATGAATCCTCCAAATAATGGAGGTTTGGAACTAGTTTGCGGTAGACACGGTAACGTATAGTGCATGTAGTTTGATCAATGTAATAAAGCATGATTATACATTCTAATATGCAGTGTGCACCATATAAATCTACACGGAGTTAGTTGAATCGCATACATACATGAAAGTTGAAACACACAATGAGGCATCCCTTGCCGAAAGTGTTGATAATGTAAATGTGGAAGTATGCATTAAACAATTGTCATGGAATGCAACATCAAACAATCGGCGCATGATTTTCAATCTTTATTGGAAAGGCAATCATTTAGACCCTAAACTCTTCCTTTCTTCGATGGTATAGTTTCAGCAGTTATTTACAAGGCAAGTCATGGTTCATAGTGCTCCTACATGGGATTTGATGTTTTAACTGCCATCAAGGGATTACTTGGGCATCAATATGCAAACAGAAGTAGTCATTGGATAAGATGTAATGGTTACAGTTGGTGTCCCTCACCAAAAAGGATATAATTTTGGATGTACAAGTTGCATTGTTTCGAGGTATACAAGGCAAATACTTGTGGGTTATGAACTAAATTGTTGTAGATGTCACCTAAATTTCATTTAACATGTTCACAACAACAACAACAAAAATAATTCATAGCAAAAGTTTCTCATGATGAAGATCTTGCAACCGTACAAGAAGGCGGCTTGCGACGAAGTTGCTTTAGGAGTACACATTTACAAAATTTCACAAATTGCGTGAGGTCAAATCCAAGCAGTAGGCAAAAACTCTTGCTCGTTGCTCCTAATAACGTAAAAAAGAAGTCTGTAGATGTCTAGATACCAACTTAATTGTTCCATTATAACACTAATTGACTTTACGCTACATGTGAAAGTGATTGAATTCATGTACATCCATGTAGATTGAACCATTTCAATCCATCCATAAATTTTTGCAAAACAAGTTCTTTTTTCTCTTTGCCCAATGGAAACAAACAAAAGTGACCATCTTTAAACTAATTACTTGAGAGACATCGCCAAATGTTCTCTTAAATTGCTAACTATTGTAATAGTCTAGAGTGGTAGATGTTGTTCATGCTTGAGACTTTCGCCATCCCCATTAGAAGTGGGCCCTAGGCTGCTTTCATGCGATGACAGATGAAATTGCGTCACGTGTTCAACACCTAGAGCCTATATCCATGGCTTAACAATATAGCTCGATACTCCTAACCTATTTACACTTTCCAAGGATAGGTTGAATCAGATCATTGCTTCATCTAATGAACCCAAGACGCGATAAACAAACTCCAGAGGTAACATGTGCTCACATTAAACAAACCGTTAATCAAAGACCTCTAATTTCATCCATCCATTAAGACGAAAACAAGTATGTATCCTGAAACTATTCATTGACTTTCGAACTAGGAGACACGTTATGCTCTCACGAATATTGAGTGGCCATAAGTATTTGTCCACAAATCCACATCTTTGACCTAACCCAGTAGTTGCACGGTGTCATTGTGTGCATCCTTATCTCAAAGAGTAGTTATGTATGCATAACATAGGTGATTGTAGTCACTAATATTCACAAAACATAAGTGAAGGGTATTATTTTTAAAGGGATTAATGTGATTGGATAGGTGGAGTGATATGAACATGCACTATCATGATCATGAAAAGAATGGATGGAGAATCTTGTAAATAGGCAGACCTATTCCAAGGGCTTGGAAATATGTATACGTAATAGGCCTATTTACACACATAGACACAACCAGCAAAGTCTCAAGCTATGATGGTGCAAGCTAAGCTTTCGTCACGACAATGACTACCAAACCCCATATCAATCAATACTGGACAATGGTGGTAAATTGGCTATATCTCAATAATAGCCAATTCAGGGTGGTCAAAGAGGATTGGCTTCCAACTTCCAATTTATTTAACTTCAATTGGTTAGTAGGTAGTCCTTAAGAGTCGCTGCCAACTTTCACAAGCAT
>ERZ1034377.305-NODE-305-length-11351-cov-1.791556_pt1 | contig 11351 bp, 12 predicted proteins | sample MGYA00520584_ERZ1034377 | MGnify/ENA primary metagenome ERZ1034377 (study PRJEB33736, sample SAMEA104288464) | Azolla filiculoides | biome: Urban; feature: water surface; material: ditch water | place: Netherlands | collected 2014 ... | reverse complement strand
GGTTTCGGCTTCGCCCGAGACGCCGGTAAAACTCGGATCAAGAATGAGCATCACCCGCCAGTTTACGGGGAAGTCCGTGCGTAGCGTTACCGGGGGAGGGTGATCGGAGGTGCCCTTTCCTCCGTCGACGATGAAACCTCCCGAAATGAACGCTTCGAGGCCGATCCCGGAGCGTGCACCACGCTCTCCCAAAGCAGCAAGGTCGGCGGCTGATAAATGCTGGCCTTCCAGCCTCGCGATTGCGGCGCCGACGGCTAACGCGAGCTGCGTACCTGATCCAAGCCCAGCATGAGCCGGTATGGCGTGAGCAACGTCAACGGTGTAACTGCCCGTGCGGCCATCATCGGTGAATTTGCGCAAAAGTTTAAGGACGCGGCGATTTTCCGCCCCGATCGCAGAGTTCTCATCGGCGCGCGAAATGGTCAATTGGGTGCTCGGACGATCGATCGCCATGCCGATGCTGCCATATCGGCGTCCAAGGCTGCCGTTGAGGTCAAGGAAGCCCAAGTGGAGCCGTGCCGGCGCCGTAACGCGAAGTGCGGCGGAAGTCGCCGGTAAGGGCTTCACGAAACACGATCCTTTCATATGAAGTGCCGCATCTACGGCCGTTTGCTTTCCATGCAGCGGCAGCGGTAGGATTTTGAGAGCGAGTTGTCCGATAATTGGAGGTCGAGGGCAAGATGAGTGCAGAACGCGAAAAACCGATGGCGGAAGCCGACGTTAATGCTTGGCTGGCCGCCAACCTTCCGGCCTGGCGGCTTGAGGATGGCTGGATCCGTCGCACCTACAAGACGGCCAGCTGGAAGGGCACCCTCATGGTCGTCAATACGATCGGGCATCTGGCTGAAGCCGCTTGGCATCATCCTGACATCACCTGCTCATACGCGTGGGTCGAGGTGCGTCTCATGACGCATTCGGCGAAGGGTATCACTTCGAAGGATCTGGAACTCGCCAAGAAGATCGAAGAGGTCGTCCATTGGCAACCAGGCAAGGAAGGGAAGGGGCTGGAAGGCACGCCGGGCGGCGATATGCGCTTCGCTTACATCAAGTACGACTGACCGGCGATGAAGAAGAGTTCTGGCGCCGCTCCCGCCATCAGCGGATTTCCGCCCGGTTGTGACGCCATTATCGCCCTTGGTACGAATATGGGCGACCGGGTTCTCAATATCGAACGGGCAATCGAGATCCTCGGTCGTGCCGGCGACATTGATGTCGTCAGCCGCTCGCGGCTCTATCGGACGGCGCCCTGGGGCGTCATCGATCAGGACTGGTTCGTGAATGCCTGCGTTGGTGTCAGAACGACGCTCTCACCCCATGAGCTTCTCGGGCGCTGCCAGGCGGTTGAAAACGAGATGGGTCGCGTCCGAACGCGGCATTGGGGTCCGCGGATCATCGATGTCGATATTCTCGCGATGGGCGCGAGCCGCATAAATCTGCCCGATCTTGTCGTGCCGCACCCGCTGATCGCGGAACGGAGCTTTGTCCTCGTTCCTCTGAGAGACATCGCGCCGAACATCGCCTTAGACGGTCAAAGCATCGATGAGCTTTTAAAGGCGGTTGGCGGTGACGACGTGGTTCCACTCGATCATCGATAAAACAAAGCACCGCGAAGAGGATTCTTCGCGGTGCTTGGTATTGATATCAGATCGGCTTACTTCAGCGTTGCGAGATACGCGATAAGGTTGGCGCGATCCGTTGCATCCTTGATGCCGGGGAAGATCATCTTCGTGCCGGGAACGTCCTTGCTCGGACCCTGCAGCCACTTGTCCAAGGCTGCCTCGTCCCAGGTGATGCCCGACTTCTTCAGAGCTTCTGAATAGTTGTAGTCAGCAACCGAAGCGGCCTTGCGGCCGACAATGCCGCCAAGGTGCGGGCCGACAGCGTTCTTGTCGACCTGATGGCATGCTTTGCACTTGTTGAAGACCGTCTTGCCTGCTTCGGCATCGGCGGCCATGCCGACCGACGGAACAACAGCGATCATCGCGATCGCCAGAACCCACTTGCGCATTCTGATTTCCTTCCCGTTTCGCCTGAGCGATACTTGAAACGCAGCAACTCTTAGCTCAGCCGCAGGAAATTGGCATTTTTTTTCTGAACCGGACCAGAACAGAATGCCGCACCGGCTAGGTCTTTGGTCGCTCTCTCCCGCACTGCACACGCCAGTACTTTTTCTTGGAAATTACTCAGCCGCGGGCGCTTTCGCGGGTGCCATACGCCGGTAGACAAATGGAGGCGGGGTCTGCTCGGCGCTTTCCTGTTCCGCCGCGGCTACGAAGGCGCCGTGATGCGGAGAAAGTTTGCACGCCGGGTCGGTATTGGCCGCATCGCCTGTGAACGCCATCGCCTGGCAGCGGCAACCGCCGAAATCGATCTCGGCGCGCGGGCAACTCCGGCATGGTTCCTTCATCCAGCTCGTGCCGCGGTATTTCTGGAAAGCCTGCCCGTTGAGCCAGATGTCGGCCAAGGGACGATCCTTGACGTTGTCGAACACCAAGCCCGGAACCGACTCCGAGGCGTGGCAGGGGAGAACCCGGCCTTGCGGGGTGACGTTCATCACGCCGCGTCCCCAACCGCCCATGCAAGGCTTGGGTGTCTTGGCATAATAATCCGGAACCACGAAGTCGAAGACCATAACGCCCTTCAACCGCTCCTTGGCCGCCTCAACAATTTCGGCGCTCTTTAGAACTTGGGCGCGGGTCGGCATCAGCGCCGCACGGTTCTTCAACGCCCACGCGTAATATTGGATGTTCGCGACCTCGATGCGGCCTGCACCCATTTCAACCGCAAATTCGATGATGTTCGGCAGGTTTTCGATGTTGAGGCGATGGATCGGCGCGTTGATGGTGAGCGGCATGTCGAACTCGCGCACCCACTTGCCCACTTCGCGCTTTTTCGCGAGCCCGTTCTTGTAGGCGGAGATCTTCTCTGCGTTCACGTCGTCGACGTCTTGGATCGACAGCTGTACGTGATCGAGACCAAGCTCTTTCAGACGCTTCAGCCGGTCGCGCGTGAGGGTGACGCCTGCGGTGATGAGGTTGGTGTAGAGCCCGACCTTGGCTGCCACTTCGACAATGTCCTCGAGGTCTTTGCGAACCGTGGGCTCACCCCCGGAAAGATGGATCTGCAGGATACCAAGGTCTGCGGCTTGGCGCATCACATCCTGCCACTGCTCGGTGGTCAGCTCGCTGTTGACGCGATCGAGTTCGAGAGGGTTGGAGCAATACGGGCATTGGAGCGGGCAGCGATGCGTCAGCTCCGCAAGCAGACCGACCGGCGCGCGAGCGCACGCTTCGACAACCGGCTTTTCGGAGAATTGCTCCATCGGCGCTATTTCGTTCATGACGTCAGCTCCGTTGATCCCGGTTTTCCTCAAGCGGCTTTGACAACGCCTTTGTCCGAAAGCTCTTGAAGCATTGATATCGTGTCGTTCAGTATTTCTTGCAGTGGCGCGTTGTAGTCTTTCGCAAGATCAGTGGCGATCTGCTCGACCGAAGTGACGCCGTCACAACGCTTGAGAATCTCGATGGCGATGGGATCTGGCTCGAACACGCGCTCCGGTGCAAGCACGTGCCAACGGCCGCGGCCCGGATCGTGTCTGAGCTTTATGTGGGTAGGAAGTGCCGGTTTTGAAGCCGGCACGACGATCACACGTGTGCGAGTTGTGTCGCTGCTCATGCCTTAAGCCTCGGGCCGGAATGCGCCGGGCGGCACGTGGCCGTCGACGTAGGCATGATAGAGCGCATCAAGCTGAACCCAAAGCACGTTGCACTTGAAGCGGACAGCATCAACGCATGCTTCCTGTTCCTCGCGCGTCTTGGCGTTCTGCAAGACGTATTGTAAAGCGAAGTCCGCGTCGCGCGGCGCCTGAGTGAGGCGGCGCTTGAAATAGGCCATGACCTTGTCATCGATGAAGTCATAGTTTTCCAGCATCCCCGAGATCCGCTCTTTATGGATCTTTGGGGCGAAAAGCTCGGTCAACGAGGACGCCACAGCGATCGTCAACGGCTGCTCACGAACGAACGTGACGTAGGACTCGACCGCGAAAATCGTCGCTGGAAGAGCACCACGCCGCGAGATGACATAGTCGCGATCGAGGCCGAGGCCATCGGTCAAAACAAGCCAACGTTCGATGCCGCCCTGCTCGTCAGGAAGGAGACCGTCGTGATCGAGGATGCGGTGCGTCCACTCGCGCCGAAGCTCGCGATCGTAAACGCGGCTGATGAGGGCCGCGTCCTTGCGCGGAACGGCGGATTGATAGCAAAACCGATTGAGCGCCCAGGCTTGCACCTGACCCTTGTTGAGCTTGCCCCCGTGCAGCATGTGATGAAACGGGTGCAGATCGTGGTAGCGCTCCGGGCCGACAGCGCGAAGAGCGGCCTCAAATTCGGATGTCGACATCGGCGGCTCGTTGCCGCGACGTTCAGCGGTTTTCTTTTCAAGGCTTACCGGGTTCATAGGCGGACCTCCATGCCGTCGAAGCCGACTTCCCAACCGGATGCTTCAACGACTTTACGGGCTTCTGAGTTTTCGTCCAGGATTGGGTTGGAATTGTTGATGTGGACGTAAATCCGTCGTTTCACGTTGAGGCTGCTCAAAGCCGCGATCGATCCATCCGGGCCTGAGACCGAAATATGGCCCATTCGCTTCCCCGTTTTATTCAGCAAGCCTTGGGTCAGCATTTCGTCATCGGTAAACAGCGTGCCGTCCAAAAAGATCAAATCGGCGCCTCGGATCTTATCCGCCAGCGGTGGATCAATCTCTGCGACGCCGGGGATGTAAAAGAATGCTTTGCCGGTTTTTGAATCGGTGACTTTCAGGCCGATCGTATCGCCGTCGCGGCTTCCGAAATTGTTGTCCGCGCCGCCCTTCTCGAGAAACAGTGCAATCTTCCCCGGTACAGCGAAGGCCTCAACGATCAATCCGAGATCCGTTCCTGCTCCTTCAATTCGTGTCGGCTTGTCGAGTTCGAACACCGTGCGCTTGACCTTGTCGGCCGCAAGGACATCGAAAATCGAATTGGAGTTGAGCGTCGCAAGCACGCGGTCGGACGCATAAATCGTGAAGGGCTGTCCTTCCCGCAAGCTCAATAGGCCGGTGATGTGATCGACGTCGGCATTCGTCACGACGACCGCCTTGATAGGAGAGGCGCGTAAGGGCCCAGAGCGAGCGGGTTGCAGTTCGGGCGTCTCGTTGATCTGCTGGCGAATGTCGGGAGATGCGTTGAGCAATACCCAGTCGTCACCGTTTGCGCTGACGGCGAGAGAGGATTGCAGCCGAGGCTTGTATCCCGCTTCTCCAGCCCTGACCCGGGATGAGTGGAAGCCGTTGCAATTCCATTGCGGAAATCCACCCCCAGCGGCGGATCCGAGCACTTTTATGATCATTGATGCTGAACTTGGTTACGCCGGCTGGTCGCCGAAGCCGGCAGCGCTCTCATGCTTGGAGAGCATACAGCTACGGCGGCCGATCATTCCAATCGACCGCCGCGCCGCTATCTCACAAGTCCTGCGAGATCAGTGACATCACCGGTTAGATGAGGTCGATCTCAGCCGGAAGGTAGCTCGTAACTTCGAGGCCGACTTCCTGCTCGCGAACTTCGGGCTTCGTCCAAGTCTTCATGGTGTTTCCTCCAAGCGGTAAACTGCTTTCCTACCTTGCAGACCCCGCCGAGGGCCCACTCAATTGGTGCAGGCACTTATGTTTTGTGCCGGCCCAATCTGCGGATCGTCCTTTCAAAGTCAAGGCTCGAAACCGCTGTCGAGCGCTAAGAAGCACGTTCGCAGAGTTCTTTTCAAATCAAGGCCTTTCACGTCTGCGTGTGGGCCTGATCCAACCCAGGCACTGAGCACCTGCGAGACGAGCCCACCGGGCATGGGCGATCATAGCGGCGCGCCCGGTCCAGCGATATTCGACCGGCCATGTGTCGCTTTGTCTGGTATATTAGAAGATAATTCTTATTTTGGGGTAGGATGCCGCAGGTCAGTAGAAAATTGTTCTAAAATAAACTAAGAACCATCCCAGCGAGCGACTGGTGCTCGCTTCCCAGTGGCATCGGGTCGGCTTTATTAGGAAATACCCGTTAGCGAGTTCAGAGCAGCCGCCACTCTCTGACTAATTTAGGCTTTTCCTGGATACTAAGGCACGCTAGGTCGACGCCTTGGGCGCCGGATAGCGAAGCCCGACGAGGAGATCTTTCGTGACCGCGACCCCGCTGCTTCCGCGCAACGCGCCGTTTTTGCCGGAAGAGATCGAGATGCTGAACAAGGTGGTTGCGCGGACAACTCCGCAGCAACGCTCTTGGTTGGCGGGTTTTTTTGCTGGTTTTGAAGCTGCGCAGGGTGGCGGGCTGACTCAGGCGGTCCCGGCGGCGAAGCCGCGGGCGCCATTGACGATCCTTTATGCGAGTGAGAGCGGCAACTCGGAGGCTCTCGCAAACAAAGCTAAGAAGATTGCCCAGAAGCACGGTTTGGACGCCAAGGTCTTCGATATGGCGGACGCCGACATGGCCTTGCTCGCCAAAGCCAAGAACATTGTCGTATTCGCCGCGACGTGGGGCGAGGGTGATCCCCCCTCGCGCGCGGTCGACTTCTATCAAACCCTCATGAGTGACGCCGCGCCTCGGATCGATGGCGTGCGCTTCGCGGTGCTGGCGCTGGGCGATACGGCGTATGCGCAGTTCTGCGCTGTTGGGCGCGCAATCGATGCCCGCCTTGAGGAACTTGGCGGCGTTCGCGCTTTCGATCGCGCCGATCTCGATCTCGATTACGCGAAGCAGGCCGCTGACTGGACCGACAAGGCGCTCGGTAAACTTGCTCCCAAGGACGAGCAAGGTGCAGGCGGCACGGTGGTCCACGTCGACTTTGGTGCCGCTGCTCCTCAGACGGACGACGACGAGCCCAAGTATACTGCCGAGCATCCGCTCGAAGCAGAAATTTCGACCCTCATCAATCTCAACGGCACCGGATCGACGCGCGAGACCTGGCATGCCGAGTTCACGTTCGACGATCCCGCGTTCACGTATCAACCAGGCGATGCAATCGGCATGTATCCGGAAAACGATCCGGCGCTTGTCGATGAACTATTGCAAACGGTCGGCCTCGGATCGGACGCAGCGCTGCTTCTCAAGCTGCAGAAGTCCTACGATGTGACGACGCTTTCGCGATCGTTCGTCGAAAACTATGCCAAGCTTACGGGGCGCTCGGATGCCAAGGCGCTTCTTGAAGGTGAAGCGTACCCGAAATTCGCAGCCGACCGGCAGCTCATTGATTTCTTCGCGACCTATCCGGAGAAGCTCACGGCCGAGCAGCTGACAGGTCTTCTGCGTCCGCTTCCCGGGCGGCTTTACTCAGTTGCCTCGAGCCTCAAAGCGCATCCGGGAGAAGCACATCTTCTCGTTGGCGCCGTGCGCTGGCAATCGCACGGCCGCGTCCGCAAGGGCGTGTCTTCGACGTTCCTTGGAGAGCGCCGGAAGGCTGGTCAAACGGCGCGCATCTACGTCAAGCCGAACCGCCACTATCGTCTGCCGCCGGATGGCCACACGCCGATCATCATGATCGGTGCGGGCACCGGAATTGCCCCGTATCGCGCTTTTATCGAGGAGCGCGTCGCCGATGGAGCCAAGGGCAAGAGCTGGTTGTTTTTCGGCGAGCGGAACTTCACCAACGACTTCCTCTATCAGCTCGAGTGGCAAGAGTATCTGGAATCGGGTGATCTCACGCGGATCGACGTCGCCTTCTCTCGCGATCAGCCGGAGAAGATTTATGTGCAGCATCGACTCTGGGAGCGTCGCGATGACTTGCGCGCTTGGTTGGAGGAGGGCGCGCACATCTATGTTTGCGGCGACGAGCAGGGTATGGCCAAGGACGTCGACCAGATGCTGGTCAAGATCCTCGCCGAGCCGCTCAAAGGCGATGAAGACGCCGGGCGCGCGAAGCTCAAGGAATTGACTAAGGCCGGCCGCTATCAGCGCGACGTCTACTGATTGAAATTCTCCCGCCGCCGAAGTTGCGCGACGGGACCGGGAACACAGCAATGACCGATAAGCGCTCGAAGAACGAGTTCATCAAGGAACAAAGCCACCAGCTGCGCGGCACGCTCGCCGAAGGCCTGAAGAAAGTCGAGACCGGCGCGATCGCCGAAGACGATCAGCAGCTTATCAAATTTCACGGCTCCTACATCCAGGACGATCGCGACGTTCGAGGTGAAAGGTCCAAGAAGAAGCTCGAGAAGGCGTATGCCTTCATGATCCGTCTGCGTATTCCGGGAGGGTACCTGGGCGCCAAGCAATGGATCGGGCTCGACAACATTGCCAGCACCTACGCCAACGGTTCGATGCGCTTGACGACCCGGGAAACGTTCCAGTTTCACGGTGTCATCAAATCCAACCTGAAGCGCACGATGCAGGCGTTCAATGACATTTGTCTCGATACGCTCGCTGCGTGCGGCGACGTCAATCGTAACGTCATGACGGCCGCCAATCCTGATCTCTCAAAGGCGCATCGGCAGGCCTATGATCTCGGCAAAGCGATCAGCGAGCACTTGCTGCCCAGGACTGGCGCCTATCACGAGATCTGGCTCGACGGCGAAAAGGTCGAAGACAGGTCGGGCCCGGCGAAGAAGGATGAGGAGCCGATCTACGGCGTCCATTACCTGCCACGGAAATTTAAAGTCGTCGTCGCCGTGCCACCGGACAACGATGTCGACATCTACGCCCACGATCTCGGGTATATCGCGATCATCGAAAAGGGCGAGCTCGTCGGCTGGAATATCGCGGTCGGTGGCGGCATGGGCATGACCCACGGCGACACGAATACCTTCCCGCGGGCAGCCGATCTCTTGGGCTTTTGCACGCCTGAGCAGGCCATAAAGGTCGCCGAAACGGTCGTGACGGTTCAACGCGACTGGGGAAATCGCGAGAATCGGGCGCGTGCCCGACTGAAGTATACGATCGAAGATCGAGGTCTCGATAATTTCCGTGCCGAGGTCGAGAAGCGCGCCGGCTTCGCGTTAGGCCAGCCGAAGCCATTCAATTTCACGAGCACCGGCGACAGGATCGGATGGCGTCAGACGATCGACGGAAAGAAGTCTGCCGACAAGCCGTGGCACTTGACATTGTTCGTAGAGAACGGACGCATCAAGGATCGTCCGGGCTACACGCTGCGAACGGCCCTTCGCGAGATCGCCGATCTCGGCATTTGCGACTTCGTATGCACGGCAAACCAGAACGTCATCCTTGCGAACGTGGCTGCGAAATCCAAGGCGAAGATCGAGAGCATCCTGAAGAAGCATGGGATCGCGCTTGATGTTTCGTCGGGCCTGCGTCGCAACGCGATGGCCTGCGTCGCCTTGCCGACGTGCGGACTGGCCTTGGCCGAAAGCGAGCGGTTCCTTCCCGATCTTGTGACAGCTCTGGAAGATAGCCTGGATCGAGCTGGCTTGACGCAAGACGACATCGTCATCCGCATGACCGGTTGCCCTAACGGCTGTGCGCGGCCCTATCTCGCCGAGATCGGCTTGGTCGGCCGCAACCCCGGCCTTTACAACCTCTATCTGGGTGCTGCGTTCAATGGGTCGCGACTGTCGAAGCTGTACGCACAGGACATCGATAAGCAGCGCATCGTTTCGCTTTTGGAGCCGATCTTCATCAACTATGCGAAGACGCGGAAAGAGGGCGAGCGCTTCGGGGATTTCACCATCCGTTCGGGGTACGTGAACGCGACGCTGGCCGGCAACCAGTTTCACGCCGACATCAAGCTGGCCCAATAGCCCCGGCTGTCAGGATTCTTCCGCCTCGGCCTTGCTCGGTGCGCTTTCGCGATAAATGACCGGAACCTCGATCAGCCTGAAGAATGCCGACAACCGCGCAGCGTCATGGAATTGCTCCATGCGTGAAATCTGCAGGCCGCGAAACATGATTATCTGCCGATACGTTGCCGACAGCGTTTGGCCTGTTTCGCGATCGGTCAGAAAATAGGAGACGCGTGACCGGCCTATGCCCGAATGGAATTGAAAGCTCTCAAGCACCGCCATGCCGCTCACTTTCGAGGCGATGCCGCGGAGAAACGTTTCCATCTCCGACTTGCCATGGATCACCAATGGCGGAGCTGACGCTTGCTCCGCATTTCTTTGAAACCAGATATCGTCGGCATATGTGCGAAGGACCGCATCGATGTCGCCCGCGCTCCAGGCTCGGTGCGCCTCGTCGACGACCGCTTTGGCTGTCTCGTAGTTCAGCGGCATGCGTCTCTCGGGTGTAAGCGGACCCTCCATATACTACCTTAGTCTTAGGGCCCCTAAGGCTAACGTCAATGGCATAAACGAATGAAAACCAGGGATGTGTTTGCCGTACATTGCCGCCGAAAAGCGTGCCGAGGACATCAAGAAGGGACTTGCCAGCCCTGAGGCTTGGCGATAGGCCCCGTGAGCATCCCAAAAGTTGGCTTCATTCAAAGCGGCGCATCCCGGCCGTGAGACAAAACATTTAGCCGGTCCCAATCCTATGTCCGACGAATACCCGCTTCGCCCCTTTCTTCCCGCCGATGCGATGGCGCTTCGCGATCTCTTCGCGCAATCGATCGACGAACTGACGGTCGACGATTACGACGAGGACCAAAGAATTGCCTGGGCGGCGAGTGCGGAAGATGCAGCCGAATTCCGGTCGCGTCTTGGGCAGGCGCTGACGCTTGTGGTGCAGCTCGACGGCGAGTACCTGGGCTTTGGCTCGCTCAAGGACAACAAGACCATCGATATGCTTTATGTACATCCCGATTATGCCGGCGAAGGTGTGGGTACGGCGCTCGCCGAAGCGCTTGAAAAAATTGCGAGGGCCAGGGGGGCTGAGGCGGTGACCGTGGATGCGAGCGATACGGCAGTCCCATTCTTCGAGCGGCGCGGCTACGTTGCGACGCAGCGCAACTCTGTTCCGCGCGACGATCAGTGGCTTTCCAACACCACCATGATAAAGCGGCTGGCCGAGAGCCCGACCAAGAAGCCATCGAAGCCGTCATGAGCAAGGAACGCCTTTATCTATTCGACACGACGTTGCGCGACGGAGCGCAGACGACAGGCGTCGACTTTTCGCTGGAAGACAAGCGGCGTCTGATGCGCGTGCTTGATGAACTGGGCGTTGATTATATCGAGGGCGGCTATCCAGGCGCCAACGCGACCGACAGCGAACTGTTCAACGTGCGTCCGGACTTGAAATCGGCCCGCTTTACCGCCTTCGGCATGACAAAGCGCGCCGGGCGTTCTGTCTCGAATGATCCGGGTTTCCAGGCAGTCTTGCAGTCCAGCGCCGACAGCATCTGCCTTGTTGCGAAGTCGTCGGACTATCAAGTCCGTGTAGCACTCGG
>ERZ1034377.304-NODE-304-length-11409-cov-3.159283_pt1 | contig 11409 bp, 11 predicted proteins | sample MGYA00520584_ERZ1034377 | MGnify/ENA primary metagenome ERZ1034377 (study PRJEB33736, sample SAMEA104288464) | Azolla filiculoides | biome: Urban; feature: water surface; material: ditch water | place: Netherlands | collected 2014 ... | reverse complement strand
TGAGTTTTGACGTTGTGAGTCTACAATCGATGCCACATTGCCTCTTGTGGTCATATGTCTCCTACATGCACTCTTGATTCACTATCCTGTTATAAACCGCTTGTTTACAAAGCTTGGGCATCTCTCTCAAAATGTGCCTCCTTCCCACAATAGTATTTTCCTTTTGGTAGCACATGGACGTGATAATTGGTTGTGACCAAAAGTCAATGCACTTTTCATTTTTACCAGAATATACTTGGATCATTCTCTCATTGTTACCCATCATCACCTCGTCACTCTAAGCATTAGCTCTTACGAGTCGACCTATCTTTATTCATTGGTTTGATCCTTGTATAATGGACTCATCACTTCTTATTACTTCTTTCGCCATAATCTTAGGTTTCATGCAATTTCCTCATTTATGTACGCCCCGTCATGATAGTGAGAGATAACGGTTTTTATTTGTGGATAACAAGTGTGATGAGATCGTGGTTCATGATGCCGTGGCCTACATTGTTGTAATATGGAGAATACAATAGAGGGAAGTGTCTAAAACTAAGTTAAGGATAGGCTACGGTGATGGTCAAAGAAGGAGGAAGGAGGAGTAGAAATTGGATGTGAGTCAAATTAATAACTCTTGGGATGATAATGTGTAAGAGTTTGATTTGTTCGATTGGTGATGAAGGGAGAAAGGTGATCTGTAGTGCACAAGATATAAGATCATCTTCCTTTCTTTACATTTTCGATTAACCCTCACACTCTTATCCTTGATTACCACGAGACCAATTATGGTTATGCCCATAACATATAACTTATGATTTCCTTACAAGACTTGGGATGTGTTTTGTATGGCTTCTAATAACCCCATCTTGAGAGACATTATTTTGTATTCAGAAAAAAGGTCAAATTAATAAAACAAAATGATTAATCCTATAAAGAAACCCTTGTGTCAAATAATTATGAAGTCGAAATGGCTTAAAGAGGGGACTTAAATCTAAAATATTGACAAAGTAATCAATTTTGGGAATGAGTCAACAAAAATTGAAAGAGAGTTTTTTTAGAAGTAAACTTACTTGATTTTAAGTCAATGTAATTTTTCTATTTAAAATTTGGTTACACTCATCCAAGGAAATGGATAAGTGGCAAAAAATGCATTATAACAACTTTTTTTTTCTTACCTATTGCGACTTCTTTTTTAGATGGGCTAGAGGTGTCTATAAGAAAATGGAGAATGGATTAGAGGCCTATTGTTTGTCCATCTATTGAGACACATCGGAATCCATTAACGATTTGTCCGATGGAGAAGACATGTTCGATTAACAATGGAATGCACAGAATTCATCGGTTTCTCTGTCGGGAAAGAGGCGGCAAGGAGGCATGAGGAGGGATTGGAGATGTGTATCAGCTTTATGTGTGTTTCTTCTCCTTCCATCCGCTTACACATAGGAAAACTGGTGAGTTTTGAGCTAAAGCAGTATAATCGCGAGGTTGTGGTTTCAAATCTGAAAACCTGGGCCAAATGTGATTTACACGTAATTTCTGATTCTGAACCTTTTCTCTTTATCGCATCAGAGCAACCTCTAAATTCTCATGGATAAAGGGATTCAACCCTCCACTTTTTCAGTTCCGAAAGGTTTGACTATCCCATTTCATCACAGATCGAAAGATGCCAGTTTGACTCTTACTACTGTTGAGGACGAGGTTCGAAAAATGCAATTCCGAGATCGGATTGAACTTTTGAAAGTGATAAAGGCATGTCGGAAAGAAAAGGAGTTATGGAAAGTGAGAAGGATTCACTATCATTTAATCAATGAGAACTTGGTTAGCAAGGATGTTCATATTGCCACTGCATTAATCATAACATATACTAAATATGGTCTAATGGAAAAAGCACAGGAAATATTTCAACAACTTGCGATGCGCGATGTAGTTGCGTGGAATGCCATGATTACTGGATATGCTAAGAATGGATGTGGTCATGAATCATTGAAATGCTTCGCACAAATGAACGATGAAGGGGTATTTCCAAATAGGATAACTTATATCTTCGTTTTGAAAGCTTGTGGGATCGTGGGGTCTCTAGAGATGGGAGCATATGTAGATGCTGATGTTAGAAAATCCGGGTTATTGCAAGAAGATATTGTACTAGGCAATGCATTAGTAGATATGTATTGCAAGTGTGGTGCGTTAAAGAAAGCTCGAGAAGTTTTCGAGCAACTTCCGGTAAGAGATGTTGTGTCCTGGAGTGCTTTGATCGCAGGATATATTGTTAATGGCCTCGGTCACGAAGCATTACAATGCTTTATCCAGATGCAAGATTCCGGAGTGTTGCCCGATATGGTAACCTATGTCTCTGTTTTAAAAGGTTGTGGCATGGTGGGGTGTCTAGAGATCGGGGCACGTATAGAGGCCGATGTTAGAAAACGAGGGGGCTTATTCCAGGAAGATGTTGTGCTTGGCACTGCTATGGTTGACATGTATGCCAAGTGTGGTGCAATGGAGAAAGCACGCAAAGTATTTGAACAGCTTCCAGCTCGTGATGCTGTTTCTTGGAATGCTATGATCTCAGGATATACACGCAATGGTCTCTGTGATGAGGCATTGAAATGCTTCAAACAGATGAAAGATATGGGGGTTTGCCCAAACGTGGTGACCTATATCTGCTGTCTAAAGGCGTGTCGTATTGTGGGATCCCTAGAGATTGGGAAAGGTATAGATTTGGATGTTCGAAAGCGAGGTCTATTGCAGAAAAATGTCATCCTGCGGAACACATTGGTTGACATGTATGCCAAGTGCGGTGCACTAGAGAAAGCACGAGAAACCATTGAGCAGCTTCAACTGCACAATGTTGTGGCTTGGAGTGCCCTGATTGCTGGATATGTCCAGAATGGACTTACCGGTGAAGCGTTGAAATGTTTCAAGCAGATGCAAGACACTGGAGTCTCTCCAGATAATGTGACGTTCATCAGCCTTTTGAAAGCGTGTGGTACTACGGGCTCTCTAGAGATTGGGAAAGATATAGATAACACTATAAGAAAGCAAGGGTTAGCGCAAAAAGATATCATGCTTGGCACTGCATTGGTGGACATGTACTCCAGGTGCGGTGCAATGGAGAAAGCCCAAGAGGTATTTGAGCACCTTCAAGTTCAAGATCTTGTTGCTTGGAGTGCATTGATTGCTGGATATACACGAAACGGTTTGGGTAATGAGGCATTGAAATGTTTTATAAATATGCAAGAGGTAGGAGTACGCCCGGATGTGGTAACTTATGTTTCCATTCTGAAAGCTTGTGGGATTGTAGGGTCTCTAAAGGTTGGGGAAGATATACATGCCATTGTCAGAAAGCAAGGGTTGTTGGAGAAATATGGCATTATTGTGTCTGCATTGGTGGATATGTATTTCAAATGCGGCGCAGTGGAAAAAGCTCAAGAAGTGTTTGAGAAGCTTCATGTACCCGATGTTGCATCTTGGAATACTTTGATAACTGGATATACTAAAACTGGCCTTGGTCATGAAGCATTGAGATGCTTTAAAAAGATGCTAGATGTGGGGTTTAGTCCAAATATAGTGACCTATATAGGTGTTTTGAAAGCATGTGCAATGGTAGGATCTCTAGAGATTGGTCAACATGTAGAAGATGAAATCAGAAAGCGAGGCTTATTGCAAAGACACGTTTCCCTTGGCAATACATTGCTGGCTATGTATTCTTCGTGTTGTCTGATGGACAAAGCACGAGAAGTGTTTGATCAACTTTCAATGCCAAATGTTATGTCTTGGAATACCATGATTGCTGGATATGTCCAAACTGGGCTCGGTGATGAAGCATTGCAGTGTGTCAGGGAGATGCAAGATGTAGGAGTCTCTCCTGATGCAGCAACATATGTCAGCGCTTTGAAAGCTTGTGGTATTGTAGGGTCCCTGGATATTGGTGAAGATATCGATGCCAAAGTTAGAAAGCTAGGGCTACTGAAGGAAGATGTTGTGATGAGCAATGCATTGTTGGACATGTATTCTAAATGTGGTTCTTTGGAGAAATCAAGAAAATTGTTTGAGACGCTTCTGATTCGGAGTGTCGTGTCTTGGAGTTCTTTGATTGCTGGATATGCAAAATTAGGTCAAGCCAATGCTGCTTTGGAACTATATAGAAGAATGAAGACAGAAGGTATTGCACCGGATTTGGTTCTGTACACAATTTTGCTGACTGCATGTTGTCATGCAGGTCTTGTGAAGGAGGGAGAAAAGTTGTTTGATGAAATGTGCAATTTGTATTGCCTCAAGCCAACTCTAGAACATTATACATGTATGATTGATCTATATGGACGTGCGGGAGATTTCAACAAGGCAAAAGCCATCCTGGACAAGATGCAACATTGCCGCCATCTCCCAATGTTCCTGAGCTTATTGGGTTCTTGTAGAGAATGGAGGAATGTGCAGCTCGGAATATGGGTATTCAAACAATCTGTACAGCTTGGTGAAGAGTGTGGTGCAGCATTTGTATGCGTGGGAAACATACTTACAGCTTCAGAAATGCAAATAGAATAAAACCGGGAGTGAAGAATAAAGCATGACCGATACAAGGAACATGCGAAGTTGGAAGATGACATCTATTAGCACCGATTCTGACCTGGAAAGGTAATGGTATAAACTGTTAAATCATATGCCATTTAAGTGTTGAAAGGATTTTAAATTATGCAAGTTGTAATCTTGATAATAATATATAAGGAGATGCACATTCTATCATCGTGTTATTTGCATAATTGTAGTTTGCATTGTGATTGAATCCAAGCTGTAACTGAAGTAAATCCGATGATAACAGGCACTGCTAACTAAGTACGCTCAGAGCAAATCTAAAACAAGAGATCATCCTAAGCTTCAAGAATGTGCAGTTCATTCCAACCATTAGGAGTGTTTTGAACTCCTAATAAGGCCATGTTGAAATGCCATGGCGTGTCAATACTTCTACAGTGGGGGTGGCTTAAGGTTTAGGTAGATGTTATGAAACCCTATCATATTTGTGAGAAGATCTTCGTGAGAGAAACCTAGTACATTGAGGAGCGTGCATATGCAGGGGTTATGGTGTGAATGCTATGAACTTATCCCAAACAAGTAACCCAAAAAGTGACTGGAAATCATTTGAGCAATACTCCAAATACCGACGAAGATCGAATCTCTCCAGTGGGTCCACTTCCAGCTCCTGATGCCATGTAGTACACCTCTTAACGTGGAGTGCAGCTACATATCCTTCTCCTAATTATTCTGTCTCTTATCGTGGTACATGTGCAATACTGCCACGATTCTGATACCATGCGATAAACATCCCTTTTTGACATAAGAACCTGCTCAATTGAACTGAATATATGACACCAAACTTAAAGGAAGCAATCAGACAGTTTATGTATGGGAGGGTCTAAATACAGATCCTTACCAATTTGATTCTTTTTTTCTAGAATGAGGTTTTTTCTGGTCTCTCACACATCCTGATTTTTCTCTCTTCATCATATCAGAGACGCCTCACATTCTCGATTCCAAAAGGTTTGACGAAGCCATTTCATCACACATCTAAGGATGCCAATTTGACACTTAATACTGTCGAGGATGAGGTTCTAACAATGCAATTCCGACATTAGGTTGAGCTTTTGAAAGTGATAAAGCCATGTTGGAAAGAAAAGGATTGATGGCAGTCATCTAATTAATCAATGAGAACTTGATTAGCAAGGATGTCAATATTGCCACTGCATTGATCATAACATATACCAAATATGGTTTCATGGAAAAAAGCACAAGAGTTTTTTCAACTTCTGATGCACGATGTGGTTGCGTGAAATGAAACGAAAATTACTGGATATGCTAAGAGTGGATGTGGTGATGAAGCATTGAAAGGCTTCAGACGAATGAAAATGAAGGGGTGTTTCCAAATAGGATAAGTCGTATCCTCCTTTGGAAAGCTTGTGGGATCGTGGGGGCTCTAGAGATGGGATCATATATAGATGCCAATGTTTGAAAATTGGGGTTATTGCAAGAAGATATCGTTCTAGACAATGCATATACATTGCAAGTGTGGGGCATTAGAGAATGCTCGAGAAGTGTTCGAGCAACTTCCGGTAAGAGATGTTGTGTCCTGGAGTGCTATGACTGCAGGGTATATCGTTAATGGCCTCTGTCTCAAAGCATTAGAATGCTTTATCCAGACGAAAGATGCTGGAGTGTTGCCTGATATGGTAATCAATGCTCTACTCTAAAAGGTTGTGGCATCGTGGGGTCTCTAGAGATCAGGGCATGTATGGAGGCTGATGTTAGAAAACGAGGGGGCTTATTGCCGGAGGATTTTGTGCTTGGCATTGGTTTGGTTGCCAAGTGTAGTGCAATGGAGAAAGCATGCAAGCACTTGAACAGGTTCTAGCTCGTGATGTTGTTTTTAGTAATGTGATGATCTTAGGATATAGACGCAATGGTCTAAGGGACCAGGCATTGAAATGCTTCGAACAGATGATAGATACAGATGTTTGCCCACAGGTGGTGATGTACATGTGCTGTTTAAAGGCGTGCGGTATTGTGGGATCCCTAGAGATTGGGAAAGGTATAGATTTGGATGTCCGAAAGCAAGATCTATTGCAGATAAATGTCATCCTGCGGAACACATTGGTGGACATGTATGCCAACTGGGGTGAACTAGCGAAAGCACAAGAAATGTATTCGAAACGTGGTTTGTTTGAGACACTTCAGACTTGAAGTCTCGTGTCTTGGAGTTCTTTGACTGATGGATATGCAAAATTAGACCAAGCTCATGCTCCTTTGGAACTATATAGAAGAATGAAGGCAGAAGCTATTGCGCCAGATTTGGTTCTCTACATTGCTTCTAGCATAGATTTATAAGACTGTGACCTTATAACAGATTCACCGTTCACCTACCACGTGTGAACTTCTCGAGCACCCATTCCGACCATCGGCCGATAGGTTGTGTTTCGACTCTGGAAAACCTTACTGGCAATAGGCATCGGAACTTTAAAGACTAATTAGGACTTTCCACAGGCCCGTGAGTTTTGGACCTGAAGAACAGAAAGATGTTGAAATAATAGCCAATATTTTTAGTCGACTTTCAACACACCATGTGGCAAGATTTAATTCAAAGGCATGTCTGAATATTGCAACATTAGTACAAAGACTCGTATGGATATTGCATCGGAAGTGTGCATCGACAATCAAAGATGGATGGAGGGAAAGTCTACGCCATAACCTCCGTCCGACAAGTACTAGTAGTAGAAAAGTAGATCCAGACGAACCATCAATAATGATCAAGAGTATATTGACTTTTTATTTATTTAATTTATTTGAAATGATGTGTGTGGAACAGTATGTAAGCAGGGTATACATATATGGTCCAGCAAAATGTGATATAAATATGTTACAATATACGGCGTTAAACGGAAGCAGGCCCAACAAAAAGAATCATGAAAAGAAAGAATAAGAGGTACTAGGTATAATGGTTGGGTTATATAATCCTGGAAGTGATTTGCAGCAACTTCATTTGGAGAAATAGAGTGAGTAACTTGGCGGGAGTAGCAATGAATGGGCTAGTGCTCCTCCTCATGAGGGAGGGGAGGAGCTCTATTCTAAGAGACACTTGGAAGAAGGAATGGGCGTTTGCATGCAACCGTGCTGTTTAAGACTGATATGTTGTTATTGCATATGGTAGCCCCTGGATACACGTTGGTTTGGCCGAGCGCGTCGACAGCATAACTTTGCACCAAAGCAAGAGTGGAGTAAAGTTGTGTCATGACAGCTGCAACCTCGGCTGCATAAGAAAAACAGGACCGCAACATCCACGAGATTAATTAAAGATTTCAGATGAATGATGACATTCTTCTTCTTCTTAATATTATGATTACTATAGCTGGCACCATTATTAGAAGAGATTCAATGTATGGCCATTTAGTATGTTACACTAACTTGTTTGGGCCTTATTCAGGTCAATGATGGTGATGCCATGGACAGTCTTGTTCAGTGCAGTCCACGTTGAATTGGGAAGTTGCGGTATCGAATTGGCCACACTAGCAGCTCGATAACTTTGGAGGGTACTGTTGAAGTTTGTGAGCACTTGCTTGGAGAGCGCAGTCACGTTCCCCTCATATTGAATCACCTGCTTCCCGGAAACCACGGATGGCGAGTAAACACCTATATATCGAGACAAGACAACGCACAAGATCATCAGAGGAGGAGCACAACCACCGCATACTAATTTCCTTAAGGTAATGTCGCCGTTACATTTAGAAAAAGTATGCCAAGCAGCTAGATTCCAAATGCTTATAGCCTTTGGGTCGAGCGAATGAATGAATGAATGAAAGACGTAGTGTGTGAGTACAGGAATAATTAGGCATGACAGTGCAGTGATGTTGGTATATAAAAGTTGGGAGAAATCGGACGTGGTGCATCGCATTCTTTCATGCATAATGAGATTCTTTAATTGAGTAGCTGCAGTGTAGATGTTGGGTACCTTGAGAAAACACGGCCGCAGTGCATACACCGATGAGCAGAAGGGTGAGCACCCACGATGCGAATTGCTCTATGAACTGCTTCCAGTTGACACCGGTTAGACCCTCCATGACACCGATCCCTACGATGGCCCCGACGATGCATTGGCTGGACGAGGTCGGTAATGTGTACTGTGCACCGATCATGATTATGAATGCTGTTGCTAGCTCCGCACACATGCCTCGGGTCGGAGAGAGCTTTGCGAGCTTGACACCCATGGCACGTGTGACATTGTAGCCGTACGTGGCTAATCCGATGACCAGACCAACGGCTCCCACAAGAATGATCCATACCTGTTCATGTACACATGAATATTGGTCCGTCAAATCATGCAGCTTGAAGCTAAGAGGGGAACCGATTTTCGCGTAGTGGGCCTTGCTCGTATAAAGTATATAGTCTATTATTCGATAGAGCTTACCTGGGGTGTCACAGACTTGGACAGCTTCCCTGTGGAGTAAACATCCCAAATGGTAGCCAGTGGGCCTGCCATATAGCCTACTTCACCTGCCCCATGGGCAAAAATGACACAAATTGCAGAGAACACCTAGAAGCACACATCATGAATTGCATTAGCTTTTCCTCTTCGGATGCAACATACGTCAGTGTTAGGACTGACTGTTAATACGGAAGGGCATCATCGTGCCAGGGAACATGCATGTGCAGGGTCTCCAACCATTATGTATCTAAGTGTAAGAAAGGCAGCTCTCAAGCACTCATCATGACTGCTAAAGGCTAAAGGCTGATGTTAAAGGCTTAGGGTTTATGACCAATTGCTTCTATAAATGAATATGCCAAGGTATGGATTCTGTTAATCCTAGAGAGGACTGCATACCTGCAAATATGCGAAGACATACTCAACATGGGGATCAAACTTCTCGGCTAATTCGTGGATTTGTGCCACGACGGGATCCTCATCCACAACCTTGTGGATATCGACGTTGAGTCCATGAGTGGCGATCTTCGTGAATCGAGCGAGCCAGGTCCGAGGTTTCTCTTCCTCCTCAGCACCTTCTTCTTTTACCTCAACTGCTTGGCCACCCTCCATGAGCTCAACCGGCACGGGGATTTCCATCGCGAGTTTACTGCATTTAAGTGGAGTTGAGTGAATCATGTTACTGCAGGTTAGCTTGAGGTGGACAATGATTCATTATCCATGCATTGGTACCAAACAACACGGTACTATGTATGTATTGCTTGTTGTCGTAGGGAGCCCGGGAGGAATGATTGATGAGTTTTTATGTAAATTTTGTATAAATACATACCTTTCACGATCGATGCGTTTCTGGACGACACGCTTGAGGATAGGCACTACCACAGCAGCGGTAACGATGAACAAAAACCCCGCGATCACTGCGGCCACCCATGTGGAGGTGGTGTCGGTCCAACTTCCATTCTCTTTGGCAATATACTTCTTAGCTCCCTACGAATGGCATTCATGCAGCAACAGGTTAGGTTTCAACATGATATCAAAACAAAAATCACGAACGAAGGATGGTGATGATGCACGCATTTATATTTGGAAACTACTTGGCGTGCGGCTAGCAAGGTAGCTGATGGTCCGTGCAAGGGCCGCAAGTAAAATATTTACCTTGGTGAAGACAAAGTACATGTTGATCCAGGTGACGATGAACACGAGCGGGGGGAGTACCCAGAACGATAGGCTGAAGGCGTTCTTTCGGCGAAGAACGAACGTGCGCAGAAGGTAGAAGAATAGTGCGGACGCAAGCGCAGAGAGTACGGGTGCAATGAACCAGCCCAAGACGATGGGCAGGACACCCTTGTATGGCGGAAAGCTGTTAGGATCCCGCTCCGCCCACTTGATGCCATTACTTCCGTCATACACGAACGAAAACCCGATGATTCCACCGACTGGGAGTCATCACAAAACCAATTGAAATTTATTTATTTATTTATTTATTTATTTATTTGGATTATTTAAAGTCACCCACATCTCTAACTGTAGTAGTTTGCAGTAATATTATATAAATCAGCATATGTGTGCATCCATCCATCCGTCCGTTGGGTCGGATCGGATCGGTTGGCATTAATATATAACTAACTAACTAACTTACTGATGCTGTGTGTGGACGAGACGTTGAGCCCCATGTATGACGTGATGATGAGCCAGACGGTACCCACCCACAACGCACACGACATGCCATATGCGTAGACCTCGGGTTCTCGTGCGAAGCTAGTTATGTCTGCGATCCCACCTGCTATCGTGTTGGTGGATACTCGCCCGAGCAACAGCGCGCCCGTGAACTCGAAGATCGCAGCAATCTGGAGGTCAAGGCACCAACCAACCAATTGGCATGACATGACATTACATTACATTACAGCTAATGGAATGAGCGTGTCCATAATATGAATTAGTTTCTTAAATTTTAGGGATTCTTCATCTGTCACTCACATGGCCCAAATTTTAACATCCCATATTCATTCATAGTTTCAACAGTTATTTCTATGCTATGCACAGCTCATTCTGGGGCTGGCTGCTCAATAATATCAATGTTTTTCTTACGATTGTCGCTTGCTTGAGGGTTAACGCTTTGCTCCCGATCGACGTCCCAAATGCATTCGCCACATCGTTCGCCCCTGCATTCAATATTACCACACAGATACTATTATTAGGATGGAGGATGGCATGGCATGGCATGGTCTTCATCAAATCAAAGTTTCCATAAGACTTAAGCTATGAGATGAGATGAGATGAGATGAGATGGCGCGGATTGCACCTGTTCCCCATCCGAAGCCGAACGCACCAATCGCCCCCACGATGACGATCCACAAATATTCGCTCATCACAGCCATTGTTTCGGAGCTTTATACACACAGAATGAAGAAAGTGAGACTGTGTGTGCTGGGCTAGCAGTGTGTACTTATGTATGAGATTGTTCAGTT